>Ga0209515_10008323_pt1 | contig 12143 bp, 13 predicted proteins | sample Subgroupgradi54m_FD_187454 | JGI IMG/M metagenome (GOLD analysis project Ga0209515, IMG submission 187454) | Subsurface groundwater microbial communities from S. Glens Falls, New York, USA - GMW60B uncontaminated upgradient, 5.4 m (SPAdes)... ... | reverse complement strand
AATATATGAACAAAACCAATATTCAGATTTTTACGCAACTGCCTGGTATGGAATATTTGACATAATAAAAGGAAAGGTAACCTGTTCAAATGCAGGACACCCTTCTCCATATTTAGCTCCAAAAGAGCTAGCTACTGTTAACAAAATCAACGATGATCCTGCTGTACCACTTGGGCTTTTATCTACAAATGACTTTGTAGGAGGTTTTACAAGAAAAGAGTTTTATTTAAACCCGGGTGATAGAATGATCATATTTACAGATGGACTAACAGAGCAAAGACAGCTTGAAGGACCTTTCATCCCAGAAATATGGTTAAAAGAAGCATTAGTTAAATTAAAAAATTATAAATTAAATGATATACCAGAAGCACTTATAAAAATCTTAAACATAGTCAGCAAAGGCGCTCCTGCCGATGATGACAGACTAATAGTTGCAGTAGAAATGTCACAAAACAAAAAATTTGAGTTTTCTGAAAATCATCAGGATATTATTAACGAAAAAATTAAACTTGTTCTTGATGATGCAATAAATAATGGAATGCCAAGAGCATTGGAAGCAAGCCTTAAACTTGGATTACTTGAAGCAATTTATAATGCATTCAGACATGGATTACCTACCACATCAAAAGATACAAAACCAAACATAACCTTCTGCTGGTGGATACAAGAAAATACATTTTCATGTTCAATAATTGACTCTGGATGTGGATTTAACTGGCAAGAAGCAGTTAAAAATAAAAGCAAAATAAAAGATGTAGATATAACTTCAGAAGGTGGAAGGGGTATTCCTTTATTACTTGAAATATTTAATACAGTAACCTGGAATCTTGATGGTAATGAAATTGGACTTACCTTGAAGTGGTAGAACTCTCATACGAGATGTGAATAATTCAAATGTCATTCCCGCGAAAGCGGGAATCCAGATAAAACCGATAGCTTTTCTGTCTGGATTCCCTGGTCAAGCCAGGGAATGACATGCAAAATATCAATTTTTCACAAGTCGTTCATATGACACCGCTTCGTTCCACTTGGCGGGGTGTCGTGCCGCTCCACTTGTGGAGCGAGCCTCGCCCTAAAAGGGCGGGGACTTAGTTCGAACAAAAATTATAAATCATAAAGGACATATTTATATACCAGAACTTGCTTTAGCTGCTTAAAGTTTACCCCACAGTGCTACTCACTATATGTTACAAGAATAGATTTGCTTTATCATTGACTTTCTATTTTTCTTAAAGCCATTGCTGCTTTTTCACGAACAGATACATCACTATGACTTAATGCTTTAGTTAATGCTGGAATCGCAGATGCTGCTTCTTTTCCTATTTCTCCTAAAGCCCTTGCTGCATTTATACGAACATATGTATCACTATCACCTAATGCTTTAGTTAATTCTGGAACTGCAGATGCTGCTTCTTTTCCTATTTCTCCTAAAGCCCTTGCTGCATTTATACGAACATATGTATCACTATCACCTAATGCTTTAGTTAATTCTGGAACTGCAGATGCTGCTTCTTTTCCTATTTTTCCTAAAGCCTCTGCTGCATTGTAACGAAGAGATGCATCACTATCACCCAAAGCTTTTATTAATGCTGGAACTGCAGATGCTGCTTCTTTTCCGATTTCTCCTAAAGCCCATGCTGCACTTATACAAACAGATACATCATTATCACCCAAAGCTTTTATTAATGCTGGAATCGCAGATGCTGCTTCTTTTCCGATTCTTCCTAAAGCTTCTGCTGCATTTATACGAACCCATGCATCACTATCACTTAATGCTTTAGTTAATGCTGGGGCTGCAGGTGCTGCTTCTTCTCCTCCGATTTCTACTAAAGCCAACGATGCATGAAAACGAACAGATACATCACTATCACCTAATTCTTTAATTAGGCTTTTAATTCTTTGACTAATCGGTCCTTGGGTTGTTGAACCTCCTCCCGTTATTTCTCCTTCTTCATGTGCAAAATAAACACCAGGATTTCTTTTATTCCTTGTTTTAGCGGATTCATCTAATGTATCTAGATGGTTAAATATGTTTTGTCTATGTGTTCCTAAATTGCCTAGTCCTAATATTGATAAACTCATTTTATGTTCTCCTTCTATTATGAGTTTAAGAAATAGTTAAATGGAAAGTCAAGATGTTTAGATTAATTTTATTCAAAGTTTCATAAAAGTGTCGAAAAACGCTTTAACCAAGCACATTTCAAAATAATATTTATAATGATTTAAGGTTTAGGTTAAGGAATAATCGCCTTTTCAACTATCAGATTTATTCTGCCTTAGGCAGATAAATCTGTTTCAATGTTTGGTATTATCCCTATTTTATACATCTTAATGTGTGTATAATATATGTGCATTAAGATTGTGGGAGAATAAACATATGGGCAAAGTAAGAAAAAATATTTCAATATCAAAACAATCAGCCAAGTACCTTCAAACAGTTGATAATGAATCTGAATTTGTAGATAGCCTTATAAAACAGGCCATGTTTGAAAATGCTGCAACTAATATGGCTTCTGATTCAACCTATTTAAAAGAGTTTAAAGAATGGGATTCTCTTATGAAAGATGGTTTAGAGAAAGATGCCTAAACCAGTTTTATTTCACAGACCAAGAAGGGGTGAGATTTGGATAGTCGAATTAGATCCGACACGTGGTCATGAAATGCAAAAAACAAGATATTGTTTAGTTATCCAGTCAGACATCTTAAACAAAAAATTACCTACATTTATCATTGCACCAATAACATCAAAAGTAAGACCTGAATGGTTTCCAATTGGAATAATAATAAAAAAAAATGAATGCGAGCTCTCAAAAGAATCACAAATTATGCTAAATCAAATTAAAGCAGCTGACATTACCAGATTCAAAAGAAAAATAGGAAAACTTAATGAAAGCATTATGGTCCAAGTAAATGAATCATTAGCATTTGTCATAGGGCTGAACGAATAATAAAAATAACAAATCATTCAATATGCTAAATTTATCCATGTGGATTTGAGTAAAAAAACTATTCTAATACTCGGCGCTGGTAAAACCGGTATAAGCAGTGCATTTTTTCTTTTAGACAAAGCAAATAAAATATTGCTTAGCGAAAGTAAAAGTTTATCAAAAGATATTGAAGATAAAATTTTATTACTAACTAACTCAGGTATTGAAGTTGAGTTTAATAAGAACTCAGACGCATTTATAAATAAAGCTGACCTGGTAATTATAAGTCCTGGCATAAGTCCTGAGACAGAAATTGTAAAAAGAATTCGTTCACACAATATCCCCATAATTTCAGACATTGAACTTGCTAGTTATTTTACGAAGAAACCAATAATTGCAGTAACAGGTACAAATGGCAAAACCACAACGACAAGTTTAATTACTCATTTAATAAACACCTCAGGTAAAAAAGCCCTGTCCTGCGGTAATATCGGTAAACCCTTTATAGAAGCTATAAATAAAGACAAAGGCGATGTAGATTATTTTGTACTTGAAATCAGTTCATTTCAAGCATATTACAGTCCAAGTCTATCTTGTGAAATTGCTGTTTGTCTAAATATAACTCCCGATCATTTAGACTGGCATGTAAATTTTAACAATTACGTTAAAGCCAAAGAAAAACTTTTTCTACAACAAAAACAACAAGCCTGGTCTATTTTAAATTTTTCCGATGACATACTAAAAAAGTTTAAACCAAATACAAATAAATTCTATTTTTCATATAAAAAACCAGATAAAAACACACTTGAATCTTTTTCAAAATTTGCATTTCATGAAGACGGTAATTTATTTATTAAAGATGAAAACAAGATCCACAAACTAACCAATAAAAGCGAGCTGAATATATTAGGCTCTCACAATATTGAAAATGCTCTGGCTGCAAGTGCCGCTGTATGGGCTCTGAACATAAAACACATTGAAAAAAGTTTAAAAACCTTTAAAGGTGTTGAACACAGACTTGAATATGTAAAAAAAACTCAAAACAAATTGTTTTATAACGATTCAAAAGCTACAAATCCTGAAGCAACTATTAAAGCCATAGAAGCAATTAGTGAGATGAAAGATAAAAATATTACATTAATTCTTGGCGGTAAAGATAAAAAAACAAGTCTTGATGAAATGATAAATGCCATAAAAAAACATGTAAGCGAGGTCGTTTTGTACGGAGAGGCAAAAGAACGCTTTCAGAACGAATTAAACAAAAATAGTTTCAAAAAATTAATAATTGTAAATGATCTTAATGATGCAATTACAACATCATTAAAATCTAAAACAGATATAGTTTTATTTTCACCAGCATGCGCAAGTTTTGATATGTTTAAAAACTATGAAGAACGAGGAAAGATTTTTAAAGAACTTGTTAACAAACTTTAAAGATGTTGATAATTTTTTTCTTCAGCTTACTTTTACTTTAATCATCACAGGAGTTATTTTTGCATTTTCAAGCAGTGTATATGAATCATACAGGCTTACAAATAGTTTCTGGACAATGGGGCTGAAACAAACTGCTGCACTTTTAATTGGTTTATGTGCAATGGTTCTGTTTTCAAAAGTAAATTATAAATTCTGGTTTAAATCTACAACTGTAATTTCAGTAACAATGTTAATAATAATGATAATTACAGTTTTCTCTGGTATTGGAAAAGCAAGTGGAGGTTCACAAAGATGGATTGATATAGGTGGATTTCAGTTTCAACCTGCAGAAATCGCAAAGTTTTCTGTAATTTTACTTCTAACCAAATCTCTCACCAAATATAAATGGAATGAGTTTAAGCAAATAGCTCCTTACATATTGCTAGTTGTTTTACTAATAGCCATAATATTAAAACAACCAGATTTGGGCTCAGCAACACTTCTTGTCTTTGTAACCCTGGAAATGATTTTTACATTTGGGTGTCCTATATGGATATTAATTCCAATTATTCCACTGACCGGATTAATTGGTTATATAAAATTAAAATCAACCCATTATCAGGCAGAAAGAATTACATACTGGATAAATCCATATCTTGACCCTCAGGGAAAAGGCTATAACATAATCCAATCCAAGTATGCATTTGGATTTGGAGGACTTTTTGGAGCAGGCTTGGGAAATTCTGTTCAAAAGAATGGGCACCTTCCCATCCCTCACTCTGATTTTATCTTTGCAGTCATGGGTGAAGAAATAGGATATCTGGGTTTAACAGGAATTTTAATTTTATATCTAAGTTGGATATTAAGAGGATTTTTTTTAGTTAATAAAGTACAAAACAAATACGGGAGAACTTTAGGGACAGCTATTATCCTTTTAATTAGCACACAGGCTGTAATAAATATTTCTGTTGCAGTAGGTCTTATACCTGTTACAGGAGTAACATTACCGCTATTTAGCTGTGGTGGAACATCATTAATAACAACACTTTCAATGCTTGGAATATTTTTTAATATTTTGTCAAGCGATTCGCGTCATTGCGAGGAGCTGCAAAGCAGCGACGCGGCAATCTCCTAACGTTTGTGAGATTGCTGACTAAACTTTCCTATCGTCAGGTTTTGGCACAATAGCAAATACAACTTCACCTTCACAAACTACTTGTCCATCCACCTTTGCTTCACCTTTAAATTTTCCAATTGGACCTTTTAACTTAATAAGCTCAACACTTAAATCTAATCTGTCACCTGGGTAAACCGGTTTTTTAAAGCGCACACTATCAATACCGGCAAATACACCAATCATATTTTTATATTCTTCTTTTATAAGCATTGTTGCACAACCAAGCTGTGCAAGAGCTTCAACAATAAGTACACCTGGCATAATTGGATTCCCGGGGAAATGTCCCTGAAAAAAAGATTCATTTGTGGTGACATTTTTATATCCAGAAGCTTTAAGACCTGGCTCTAAATATGTAATCCTATCAATTAGAAGAAATGGATATCTATGTGGGATTATCTCTCTTATCTTATTTATATCAATTACTTCTTGTGTAGCTTGTGTATTCATTTCCAAAACATAATAACATGAAATTAGCGCTAAAATATTCTTATGTCTATTGAAACAAAATCTAATATTGACATTGAAAGTTACTTAGCCAAACAAAAACAAATAATAGATAACAATTTAAAAAGACTTTTTGATGAAGATAAGAACTTTTCCTATCCAGATGAACTTTGGAATGCAGTTAAATACTCACTTTTAGATGCCGGGAAAAGAATCAGAGGGATTTTCTGTCTTGCATCTTTTGACAGCGCAAAACAAGTTTGCGCTTCCACCAATCGACCTATTCTACTAAATCATAAAAACGAAGGGGATTGTTTAACTGTTGCATGCTCCATTGAAATTGTACATGCAATGAGCTTGATTCATGATGATTTACCTTCCATGGATAATGACGACTTAAGACGCGGTAAACCATCCTGCCATAAAGCATTTGGTGAAGCTATTGCAATTCTGGCTGGCGATGCAATGCTAAGTCTTGCATTTCAGTTAATAACTGATTCCATAAAACAAATATCACCACCTCAAAGATTAAATATAATCAATGTTCTTGCAAAAGCATTTACATTAGGACTTGTTCCGGGTCAGGTTTTAGATCTTATGAATTCAGGAAAAGAAGGAAACTTAAAATTAACTGAAAACATCTACAAACTAAAAACCGCAGAGCTAATACGAGCTTCAATCTTATGTGGAGCAATAATAGGTCTTGATTCAGATAATCAATTAGAGAATAAATTATTCAGCTATGACAAAACCCTGGAACATTTCAGTAATTTTGGACTTAAAGTAGGAATTGCCTTTCAAATAATTGATGATATTCTCGATATTACAAGTGACACAAAAACCTTGGGCAAGACGTCTGGAAAAGATAAAGAACAAAAAAAAGGAACTTACCCCATGATAATTGGAATAGAACGCTCAAAAAAAATTGCAGAAAATTTAATTTTAGAAGCAAAATCTGAACTAAAAGAGATTCCTATGAAAACACAGATTCTTTCAGAATTATCCGACTATGTAATTAACAGGATAAATTAACGATATGCATTTAAGCAACGGGACTGAGATTATTTTATCTGCTATTTGTGCAAATTCTCTTGCACAGGTTTATAAATTTGTTGTTTATTTTATTGCACATAAACAATTTAATTTTAAAAGACTTTTTCAAACAGGCGGAATGCCATCCAGCCACAGTTCATTTATGATGGCAATGACTACAAGTGTCGGATTATTAGCAGGATTTGGCTCTGTATCTTTTGCAATTGCACTGACAGTAACACTTGTAGTCATGTACGATGCTGCAGGATTACGTAGAGCAGTAGGTAGACAAGCTTCAGTATTAAATCAGATTGTTGCTGAGATATTTTCAGAACATCCTAATTTGAGTTCACAAAAATTCAAAGAATTACTAGGACATACACCTGTTGAAGTGTTTATAGGAGCATTACTCGGGGTAGCTGTAGCTAACTGGGTACATTGGTTATAAAAATGTTCAGAGTGCTGAATTAGAGAAACAGTTAAAATATTTACTTCGTAACTAAGTTCTCCACCTTAACACCATCGCTTGCAACATTTAAAACCCTATAATTACTTTTAACCTTAAACTCCTGCCACTTTTCAGTCATTACTTTTCCAATCTCTTCTGCTTTACTTTTATCATTTACAAATGCCACCAGAGTAGGTCCAGCACCTGAAAGCGTAGCTCCGCAAGCACCTTTCTTAAGTCCTTCATTTAACACTTCTTCCATACCAGGCACAAGATCTTTTCTAAACGGCTGATGTAATCTATCCTGAAAACCAATTTTCAAACCTTCCCAGTCTTTATTTAAAAGGCTAGAAAGTAAATACGCAGTCCGGCTTACATTAAAAGTAGCATCACCATAAGGTATTTTCGAAGGTAACAGTTCTCTTGAAATCCTTGTCGGCAATTCAAAATCAGGGACCACAACAATTACTAATAATTCCTTAGGCCATGGAAACTGACTTACGTAGACCTTTTCATCCTGAGAAACAGAGATAGTCAACCCACCATAAATTGCTGCTGCACAATTATCGGGATGTCCTTCAAGTTTTGTAGCCAAACTTAAAATTTCACTTTTTGTTAAAACATTATCAAGTAAAGTATTTGCTACAAGCACCCCGCTTACTACAGCACTTGCACTTGAACCCAATCCTGCAGCAAGCGGTATCTGACAATTAATATCAAGTTCTATACCAGGTGGAGTTTTTTTTTGCTTTTTAAAAACTTCACAAAACGATTTGTAGACCAGATTTGTACTATCTTCAGGCAGTTTGTTTGAATTTAACTGGGTTATTTTTAAACCTTCTTTAATTACTTTAAAAGTAAATTCATTGTACCAGTCAAGAGCAAGCGATAAAGTATCAAACCCTGGTCCTAAATTTGATGTTGAAGCTGGTACTTTTATTTTAATTGTGTCCATTTTCAAAATGCTCCCTTTAAGATGCCTTCAGCAATTTTCAGGTCCTCAGGATAAGTAATTTTTATATTTGTCCTGTCACCGGAAATTAATTCTACCTGCTCTCCAAGAATTTCTATCATATTTGCTTCATCAGTAACAATTTGGTTTAAATTATTTAAGTTTTTAAACCTTTTATATGCCTGTGATAACAAATTATAGTCAAACACTTGCGGAGTTTGTATTAAATACAAATCACGTCTATCAACTGTATTTTTTACAAGTAATCTGTCTTTATCTGATTTTGCACTTTTTATAGTATCTACAACTGGAACAGCAAGTATAGCCGCACCAGAAACAGAAGACGCTTCAATACATTTTTCCAAATCCTCAATTTTAAACAGCGGTCTTGCAACATCATGGACAACTACTAAATCAACAGATGAATCAACATTACAAAATCCATTGTAAACAGAATCTTGTCTCAATGCAGCACCTTCAACAATTTTAATTTTTATATTGTCCAAGAAATCAATACCTGAGAGTAATTTATTTGTAGAAGCTATATCATTAGTCACTATTATTATTTCAAAAATATTTTTTAACTTAGCAAACTTTTCAAGAGAATAAACTAACAATGGTTTTCGGGAAAGTAAAAGAAACTGTTTCGAGGTTAAATCTCCCTGCCCAAATCTGCTTGCACTTCCACCAGCAGCAATTATTACAGATATTCTTTTTTCATTACCTATTTTGACCATCTTTTATATTCTTCAACTATGCTAGCCAGCATTTGATCTTTAACTTCTAAAAAAGGAGCCTTAATATTAATTCCAGCAGCTCTCTTATGACCACCACCACCATTTGCAACAGCAATCTTACTTACATCAAAATCTGAATTTGATCTTAAGCTTACTTTTGTTTCATGACCATCCTCTCTAAAAAACATTCCAACTTCTACACCTTCTGTCCTCATAACAAAATCTATAATGTCATCAGTATCTTCAGATGTTGCACCATATTTTTTCAATGATTCATCACTTATATATGTCCAAGCAATTTTTCCATCTTGAATTAAAGTTAAGTCTGACAGAGCTGAAGCAAAAACCTTAACTGCCTTATACGGCTTTTTTAGAAATACTTCTTTATAAACTGTTAAATGATCTGCCCCTAAATCAATAAGTTCAGCGCCCCAATGCAAAGCATTTGCATTGGTATTCGAATTTGAAAAGCAGCCAGTATCAGTTAATAATGTCGCATAAAGCAAGGTTGCAACTTCCGGAGTAATAGGTACATTTAAACCTTTTGCAATCCAATATACAACCTGACCGGTACTTGTGGCATCCGGATCAATGCAGTTTATATCTCCAAACTGTTCATTTGAAATATGATGATCAATATTAATTTTGGTTTTTGCACCAGACCACAACCCTCCTGATTTTCCTAATCTTTTTACAGAACCACAGTCCAAACTAAAAGCAAGATCATAATTTCTACTCAGGCTATTATCATCCGGTGTTTTCACAAGGTTAGAAAAGGGGAGAAACCTATATGCCTTTGGTACAAAGTCGGGCACTACATGATCTACTTTATGTCCTGCTTTTCTAAGAATTGCACCCATGGAAAGCATTGAACCTAAAGTATCACCATCAGGATTCTGATGTGAAAGAACAAGGCTTACTTTTGCATCTTTTATTTTTCCGGAAATACTATCCAGCATTTCTTTTGAAATCATTATTTTTTAGGCTCTCATTTATATCCTAAAACAAACGATACAACCTGTATTATACTTGAATCCATGAGTGATTGCATATTCTGCAAAATTGTAAAAAAAGAAATTCAGACAAAAATTGTTTTTGAAAATAAGGATTTTATAGCATTTAATGATATTAAACCTGTAAGTCCTACACACATACTTGTAATACCAAAAGTACACATTAAAAACCTATGGGAAACCAATGATAAAGAACTACTTGGAAAACTTTTACTGACTGCAAAGGAAATAGCAAAACAAGAAAATCTCGATGAAGGTTTTAGAACAGTTATTAACACTGGTGATAATGGAGGACAAACAGTATATCATTTACATCTACATGTCTTAGGAGGCAGATTTCATAAGTGGCCACCGGGATAATGTCAGGAAATAGAACCATGTGTCATTGCGAGGAGCGTTAGCGACGAAGCAATCTTACAAAAACAATATCGGTCAGGTGAGATTGCCACGCCCTTCATTCAGGGCTCGCAATGACAAAAGAATTATGAACAACTTATCCTTTCTATTTTCACTTTGGTTTGCTAAGTTTATAAGTTTTATTATTTTTGTCCTTCATCTCGGTCAGGCTTCTAACGTCCCTGGAAGAATCGCTCTGTATTTAAATCAAGATTTATTTAAATACTTCAATATAAAAACTAACTGCAAAATAATTTTAATCACAGGTACAAATGGAAAAAGTACCACATGCGGACTGCTTGCCAACATATTAAAGACTTCAGACAAAAGAGTAATTTACAATAAATCCGGCGCTAACCTTTTATCTGGCATTGTAAGCACATTTTGTCATTATTCCACTCTGTTAGGAAAATTAAATTACGATTACATAATTCTTGAAGTAGACGAAGCTACACTGCACCTAATTACAAAGGAAATTCATCCTGACATTATAGGAATAACAAATCTATTCAGAGATCAATTAGATCGTTTTGGAGAACTGGATACAACAGCCAAATTAATAGAAAGAGGAATCACAAATAATAAAGATACAATTATATTTTTAAATGCCGACGATGCAAGGGTTGCATTTATAAACACCGATCTTTCACAGAAAAAAATTTATTATGGTATTGAAGCCCACGTAAAACATGTCACTGCGAGGAGCAGCAGCGACAAAGCAGTCCCGAACTGTTTACGTGAAAGCGATCGAGATTGCCGCGTCGGTGCTGCTACACCTCCTCGCAATGACACTGAAAAGTCATGGCTCTCTGACCCGGAAGAAACGACGACATGCCCGGAATGTAAATCTGATCTCTTGTTCAGTTATAAATCACTTGCTCATCTTGGCAACTACAGCTGCACTAAATGTAATCTTAAAAGACCTGAAACTAATTTTTTAGTAACTGATTTCAAAACAGACAATCTAACAATTAATTTTGATATTATTTATAATGATTCTAAAAATAACCTGTTTCTTCCAATGATTGGCACGTTTAATCTCTATAATGCACTATGTGCAATTGCAATTGCAAAGACTATATCAAATGTTACTAACCTCCAAATTCAAAAAGCATTTAACTCATACTCTACGATCTTCGGAAGAGGAGAGAAGCTTACAATAAACAAAAAAAATGCATGGATATATCTCATAAAAAATCCTACCGGAACTACAGAAGTGTTAAAGACTTTATGCAAAATCCCAAATGCAAGATTTTTAATAGCAATTAACGATAATTATGCTGATGGAAGAGATGTTTCCTGGCTCTGGGATGCAAGGTTTGATTTTTTACAAAATCATCAAAAAAATATTTTTATTTCTGGCAAAAGAGCATATGACATAGCTTTAAGATTGAAGTATGCAAATATAAACACAGCACAAATTAAAGTCAATGAAAATATTATTAGTGCTATAAATAAATCTTTAAAGTCAATGGATACAAATGAAACTCTTTACATCCTGCCTACATATACAGTTCTCCTAGAAATGCAAAGAAAAGGCATTTGCAAGAATATGCCGTTAAATTGATTTACACACCACGACATCAATCATGCTAGAATTAAAG
>Ga0209515_10008322_pt1 | contig 12143 bp, 11 predicted proteins | sample Subgroupgradi54m_FD_187454 | JGI IMG/M metagenome (GOLD analysis project Ga0209515, IMG submission 187454) | Subsurface groundwater microbial communities from S. Glens Falls, New York, USA - GMW60B uncontaminated upgradient, 5.4 m (SPAdes)... ... | reverse complement strand
TTTCTGGGTGAATCCTCAGATCCATCAGCCGTTGCTCAGCCCCTACATCCATGGTGGGGGACCGATCATTCCGGGGAAGTTGTTCCCCTTTGTCTTCATCACCATCGCCTGCGGGGCGATCTCCGGTTTCCATGCCCTGGTCGGTTCGGGCACGACCCCGAAGATGATCGACAACGAGCGGGACATTCGGCCCATCGGATACGGAGCCATGCTCATGGAAGGATTGGTGGGGATCACGGCCCTGGTGGCTTGCTGCGCGCTTTACCCTGGAGACTATTTCGCGATCAATGTGTCGCCGGAGAAGTTCGCGACCCTTGGGATGAAGCCTGTGAACCTTGCGCTTTTATCGAGCCAGGTGGGGGAAAACGTCTTTGGCCGGACCGGTGGGGCCGTCTCCCTGGCCATTGGGATGGCCCAGGTTTTTTCCTCCTTGCCTGGGATGCGCCACTTGATGTCCTACTGGTACCACTTTGCGATCATGTTCGAGGCGTTGTTTATCTTGACCACCATCGACACCGGTACCCGGGTGGCCCGCTTTGTGGTTCAGGAGTTTCTGGGGAAGGTCTATCGGCCTTTTGAGCGAACCGACTGGCTCCCGGGGACCTTGGTTTCCAGCGCCTTGGTGGTGGGAGCCTGGACATACTTCATCTTGACCGGGAGTATCTCGACGATCTGGCCGATGTTTGGAATTGCCAACCAACTCTTGGCGGTGATCGCCCTGTGTGTGGGGACAACGGTCCTCATCAACATGGGAAAGGCTCGGTACGCCTGGGTGACCCTGGCCCCGATGGCCTTTGTGGCCACCACCACCTTGACTGCCGGATACCTCAGCATCTGGCAGAACTTCCTCCCTCTGGCCGCACAGCCCGGAAAGGCATTCATCGGCACGCTGAATGCCGCCTTGACCGGTTTCATGATGGCTTGCACGATTCTGATCATTGTCCACTCGGTTCTTCAGTGGAGGAAGGTGTTGTCCGGGGCTGTGGTTCCTGTAGGCGCAGTGGCAGGGGAGAGGTAGTTCCTCCGCCGTGATAAGAAGTTGGGCACCGGGCTTCTCATCGCCTTTCTCGTTAGGCTATTGTCTGGTATACTTTAATCGTTGGAGGAAAGCTTATGGCTCAGATGACGTTTTCGGTTCCGAACTTTCAAAGGGAATAAATGTAAGGAGGGTTAGGATTCATGAGGTTTCGTGTATTTATCGAACAAGACGAAGATGGAATCTACGTTGCGCAATGCCCCTCTCTACCAGGCTGCGTTTCTCAGGGGAAAAGCTATCGGGAGGCTCAGCGCAACATTGAGGAAGCGATTCAGGGTTATCTGGAGAGCCTGAAGAAGCACAAGGAACCTATTCCTCCCTCCATCCACGAGACCGTCGTGGATGTCCGAATTCCTGCGTGAGCAAACTGCCGGTTTGCTCCGGTCGGGAAGTCGTCAAAGCCCTTGCCAAGGTTGGCTATTCCGTCGATCACCAGCGCGGAAGCCACATCATCCTTCGCCATAGGCACCCGCCTCACCGTCGGCTGACCGTTCCAGACCATCGGGAAATCGCAAAGGGCACTTTGCGAGCGATCATACGGGAAGCGGGGCTTTCTGTGGAGGAGTTCCAAGACCGCCTCTAACAGCGCCAACTCGTGTAGCCACTGGTGGCCTTTAGGATTATAAGTGCTCTACTCCCAAGCAAAGCAGACCTTGAAAGTTCTATCTTTCATGGTGCTTGGGAGGCTGTTAATATAAACCCAGCTTAATTTTTCTCCCAGACCAGCGAAATCATGTGCCATACTTGCTTTGAAGGCCTCGATAAAGGTACGGTCCTTGGTTTTGAATGAGGACCACGCAAAGCTACGGATCCATCCGCTCATCCTGAGTTTGTCGAAGGATAAGCGGCAACCACAAGGATCGCCGGGCTGCCGAGGTGCAGAGTTAAAGCAACATTTGCGCCACGGTAACCTGGCGTTTTTATTTCTCGGTTTCCTTGAGCCTTTCGTTAAGGGTAAAGACGGGTTAAGATGAAAGGACGAGTCCAGGTCGACGATGCACCGGAGTAGCACATTCCTTCAAATCAAGACGTTGGTCTGCTTGATTACGGCGATCTCGCTGATAGTGCCTCCTGCCGCCATCAGCCAGGGAGTCAATTTTGATTCTGAATCTCGAGATCACCTCCGTTCTGTTCAGGTAAGCAATGATCCAGATCCTCGAACCAATCCTACCTTTGCGGGGCTAGAGGAAGCCCTGCGGCGAGCCGGCCAAGAGGCCAGACCATCGGTTGAAACGCCGGGGCCAGTCACCCCAGCAAGAATTGCTCCGCCTGCGCCGACTGCCCCCCGTACCTTGTGGCAATCTCGTGGTCAGGAAGCCATTTCAAATCGACCGATTGCACCTGCCTCCCCTCGCCTTGCCGCCGCTGCTGCTTCCGGCTTAGAAGAAACTATTCCAGCTGTGAGTAAGCGCCTACAGGAACTTGGCGGTGATGCGGGGCAGAGATTCCCGCCTCTCCGGGAAGCGGTCCGCAAACTCATTCAGATTACTCCGGAGAGCGAGTCTGTTGCCCGAGGATGGGCTGGGCCTGCGACGGATTGGCTTGCGTATCATCTCCTGCGAGATGGTGTTCCTGCCCAGGCCCTTACCCCCGAGATCGGCGTGTCCCTGCGCGTCCATCAGGGCACCGAAGAGGCCCAGCTTACGGATGAGGTGACGGGCGGCAGGGATAATCTCAGCGCGGGAATGGTCCGGACCGCTTCAAAAAGATACGAGATTCGCCTGGATTATCTATCGGAGCCGGCCCCGGAGCGTCTTGACCACGCCCTTTGGGAAGAGACACTGCATGTGGTGGAGGCCTTCGAACGGGAGATCCTGGGCCTCCCTGTTTCTCCTCTTGTCTCTTCACTGGAAGATATTGCGTCTGCGATGGTCAAACCGGATCATTACATCCAGACCTCACGGAACGAGGCGACTCCTTACCTGATGGCACTAGCGGATGGCTTCGATAATGACCTGCCCCTTGGAAAGATCGATGGATTAACGGCGGCCTACGAGCAGCACAGCGAGGTCCACGATATGCTTGCCCCGACGGTTCGGTTGGACACCATGCCGGATTACCATGTCTCTGCCCGGCTGATCTCCGAACCGGCGGCGAGGAAAGTGCAGGAATGGATTCAAGGCCGGCCGTCGCTGGCCCCGTGGAGGGGGAGACTCCTTTTCCGGATGCGCCAGTTGAGCACTTTGACAAACCTCCTTGACCCCCTCTATCAGCGCAAATACAGTGATGATCCCGGCTCCTTTGAAAAAGATAAGGAGGCGGTTCAGTTGCGCCACGAGAGACTCATAAAAGACCTTAAACCTCGCCACCCGCACGCGGCCTTGCTTGCTTTTGGAGCGGAAATCACCACTTTCTTAGTTGAGCCGGACGATCTTTATCGGGAGCTTTCGGATCGCTTGCATGACAGGTTGGCCCAAACCGCTGAGGGGTCTGCCGGCGATCCCATCCGGCACTGGCTCCATCAGTGGATGGAGGAACTTCAGCAGGAAGAAGATCAAATCCGTGCGACGCCTGAAACCGCTGGCTTAGAGGGGGCGAACTCCACTCCCTGGACGATGCAGGAGGCTTTGCATCTTGTGGCTGAACAGATGGGTCGAGCGCTCCGTATACAAAGTGATAGCAACCCTTCTGGTGATCAAGAGCTGCACACACAGCTTCGAGAAGGGATTAATAGAGCGATTGAATCCTCGCCAGAGGGTCACCCTGCGGTCGTGTGGGGAGCAGGAATGCTACAAAACATTCCCGATGGTCTATTTTTGTCCGGGAAGTTCCCGTGGATAGTCCTGGTAGACCTTTATCCGGAGGCGACCAAACAGGCGCTTATGGAGCGGGGACTCGATCCCCTTGTCCAAAATGGGAAAATCCGGATTGTGGAAGCTGATCTTTCCATGATTTCTCAGGAATTCCTCCAGGAAGTCGATCGAACCATTGAAGCCTCCACCAGCGTTGAGGACGCCAGAGCTCGGCTTATCCGGCTTTATCATTCCTATAGCGAAAGAGGAATTCAGATCGTCACAAGCCAACCTCCCTCAACCCTTTTGGAATCCGTAGGATCCCAGGGGGCCGGCTTGGTGATTTCATCGATGTTGCTGAACAACCTCTTGGCTTACTTTCAAAAAGCTGCAGAACAGAAGATCGCTCGGAAATTTCGGTTCTCTTTGGATGTTGGCCGGAAACTTTTTGAAGGGGATTGGGAATATATGGCGGCCCATACTTACCTTAACGATCAACTTCTCCTTTCTGGCCATCCTAATCTTTTGCGTTCTTTGCTTCGACCCGGAGGAATTGCCTACCTTGCGACGTCTCTTGCCTTCATGGAGCCTAACCTCTTACAGAAGGTGCGTGTCATGGATCCAAACACGGGTAACATAAGAGGGCTGACTTTTCAGGAAGCTGCCTCGGCTCTTCAGACCATTTCAGAGACTTTCCGAGATCCAACCTTTGAGGCGCCGAGCGGTGCATTCATCCTCCAGTTATGGAAAATCTTCCAGACCCATACTCCGGAGAACATTCCCATCGTTTGGTCGGGTCCGATGGTGCTGAACTTTCCTGAGGGCCCGTGGTACCGAAATCATTTTGAACCGCTGAACACCAAGGTCTGGATTTGGGATCGGCTCCCTCAAGGGAATCCTGAGCTTGTGCAGTCGTTGACCCTCAGACTTCCTGCTCAGAAAATACCTTCGGGCTCTACCGCTGGCCTGAAATCGGAATCCATGCCCCTCAATCAGCCGATCGATGCGGCGCTGATCCCTGATCTATATGAGAGGTACCAAGCGCTCAGGGCCATTGCTCAGATCCAGGCGCAGGCAGGACAGTTCGAGGAAGCTTTGGCTACTCTCGAGAAGATCCACGATAACTATGAAAAAGCCAAGATGTTTGCTGCTATCGGATTGGCCCAAGCGCGGGCAGGGCAGAATCCGGCAGCCACTCTCCAACCAGCTCTAGCCATCCTGGAAAAAATTCCCAATACTCGTCGAGAAATCAACGATCGTGACCGAGTTGCGGTACTTGCCGTAGTTGCACAAGCCCAGGCCCAGATGGGGCAATTCGAGGCAGCCAAAGCGACCGCTCGGAAAGCCCGCTTTTTGTACCAAGGGGCTGTCGAGATCCTGTTTGACGAAACCCCGATTCTCGCTGCCATCGCTAAGATCCAGGCGCAGGCGGGAAAATTCGACGAGGCCTTTGCCACCCTCACGCCTATCCCAATTGATGCTACTCACGATGGAATGGACAAGGTCGAGGGACTCATTGCCATTGCCCAGGCCCAGGCGCAGGCGGGACAGGACCCAACTTCCACTTTTCAAGAAGCACTGGCGACTGCTCGGCGAATTCGCTCTTCTCCTGGTGGATCATCGTTATTCACAGGATTAGGAGCGCTTATTACTATTGCCCAAGCCCAAGCGACGGCGGGACAAGACCCGGTCCCTACCTTCCAGGAAGCGCTGGCCATGGTTGAAGAGATAGGTGAAGCTTCTGTCATGTCCTCACAACTGGCTGAAATTGCTCTGGCTCAGGCACAAGTGGGACAGGACTCGATGCCCGCTTTCCAAAGAGCGCTGGCTGAGGCTCGGAACATTCGCCGTCATCCTGATGGAGATAACCGATCCGAACGATTGACCAAGATTGCCGCGGCTCAGGCGCAGGCCGGACAAGTCGAGGCGGCTCTATCTACCATTCAGGAAATCCGAACCGATTCTGACAAGGCTTCAGCACTCACCACTGTTATTGCCCAGATACAGGCGGTTGGGCAACTCGAAACTGTCTTAGCCGCTATTCAAAAACTTCCCGACGGTTCTTACAGAAATTCCCCATTCGCCGCCATTGCCACAGCCCTGGCGCGGGCGGGACAATTCGGTGTCGCCCACACTACCACTCAGGAAATCCTCTATGCTTCTAAGAGAGCCCCAGTCCTCGCTGCCATTGCCGAGGCCCAAGCGCGGGCGGGACAATTCCAGCAGGCCCTGGCTACCAGTCGCGAAGTCGAATCTGTTAATGAACAGGTCGACGCACTTACCGCCATTGCCCAGGCTCAGGCGCGGGCGGGGCAGGACCCGGCACCTACTTTCCGAGAAACTCTGGATATTGCTCGGGCGCTTTCCCCCAGGGATGGGAAATTCGAACAACTTGCCAAGGTTTCCACAGCTCAAGCCCAGGCAGGATACATCGAAGCGGCCTTGGCCACCGCTGGCGAAATCCCTGAGAAACAAATCGAGCTCAAGTCTAAAACACTCGCTTCCATCGTTCTGGCCCAAGCACGGTTCTCGGTAGAGGCCAAATCAACCATGACGGCCCAAACCAAACCGGTGGTCATTGATGCTCCAACCCATACCTTGAGCCAACCGAACACGGAATGGGTCAGACTTGAAGTTGAAACAGCCAAGCTTCGCTTTCCGGGGGTGGAATTCCCCGGAGGGATCAGTGGGGTTTACTTGGTGCCCGCAGATGCCAGAAGCACAATCCGCTTTTATTCTCATGACACGCTTCTTCCTATGCTTGAGCGGGTTGTGGAGCAGGAATTTAAGAATCTCCCCGAAGGGTTAACCGTTCAGCCAGTTCCTCTTCCGCCCACACCCGATGACTTAAAAGCGCCTGGCTTGGTCGCAAAAGATCGGTGGTTGAGCCTACCTGAAAGCTACAAGCAGATTCTTCTCCCCATCGTGGAAATGGCATTGGGGGATCAGGCTCCATCCCTTCTTTCGCTCGTGCTCTACGCTTTGGAGGGGAAACAGGGCGAAATCAAGGCAGTCATCGGCGCCATGACCCTTCGTGATGCCCAAGGAAATATCTGGCTCGCTTTCTTCGTGTGATTTGAACTCAAAGGATAGGCGGATTATCGCTCGCAGCCAGTCGGTTTGGTCGTAGAAGCGGACTCTCACGGAGGAGACAGTTTGAACGAGAGGGTATTTCAAAAATGAGGAAGACCTTGCTAGCCATCGGTTGGTTGGCTCTGGTTCTCAGTAGCTTTTCCATATTGGGTCATACCCTTTTTCCGGCGCCTCATTTGATCTTCTCGAGATCTTTACTCCTTGAACACCCTTTCCGGTCAACAGCATATCTATTTTTTTATAATATCTTTACACTTATAGCACTTATATTGGGTCTGGTAAGTTGGAGAATACATAAAGATGTTGGCAGTAAAATTCTCGTCCAAGCGTCCTTAATTATTTTTGTTTTGCTCACCGTTCTGCGTTTTATTTGTTAAATAATTGCCTGAGGCAAGATGCACGATGACCATAGGCTCTTCAGTGGAGGAAGGTGTTGTCCGGGGGTCTGGTTCCTGTAGGGGCAGTGGCGGGGGAGAGGTAGTTCCTCCGCCAATCTCCTAAGAAGTTGGGCACAAGGCTGTTTTTGAGCCTTGACTATACACCAAAAATAGTGTAATAGTAGAGGTGGATCGGTGGCTGAGTATGAAGTCCTGTTCTACGAATCCGCGGATGGGGCATGTCCGGCTCAGGAGTTCCTGGATGGATTAACCCCTAAAATTCAAGGGAAGGTGGCCAAATGGTTGGAGTTGTTGGAACAGGAAGGGCCGAACCTTCCCCGGCCCTACGCCGATGTGATTCGTGGAAAGATACGGGAGCTTAGGGTGAGCTTCGGCGGCTTGCATCATCGGTTTTTGTATTTCTTCCATGGGAAACGGATTGTGATGACGCACGGCTTTGTGAAGAAGACAGCGGCAGTCCCTGAAGGGGAGATTGGCCGGGCCGAACGATATATGGCCGACTTCTACCACCGTTTAGAACGAGGGGAGATTCATCTATGAAAGGTGTTCGCAAGTTCCAGGATTACCTGAAAGGGCAGCTTAAAGACGAGGAATTCCGAAAGGGCTACGAGGAGGAAGGAGTCTATGCGCAGGTGGCCATCCAAATCGCCCGCCTGCGAGCTCGGAGGAAACTCTCGCAGAAAAGACTGGCGAGATTGCTCCACACCAGTCAGCAGACGATTTCCCGTCTCGAAGATCCCCAGAATACCAGCTACTCCTTACAGACCCTCATCAAGCTGGCCCATGCCCTGGGTAAAGAGCTTAAAGTCCAGTTCGTCTAAAATCCGGGCAGGGGCTTCTTAAGGCGACACAAGCGCCTCTTTGAGTTCGGCCACCTTCTCTTTTCCCATCAGAAGTTCGACCAGTTTCAGGGCAAATTCCATCGCTGTCCCGGGGCCGCGGCTGGTGACGATCTTTCCATCCACGACGACACGCTCGTCGCTGTACAAGGCGGTCTTGGCGACCTGCGCCTTCACGCTGGGGTGAGAGGTCACCTGCTTGCCACAGAGAAGCCCTGCCTCAGAGAGCAGGGAAGGGGCTGCGCAGATGGCACCGATGTACTTGCTGCGGGCGGTGAACTCACCCAGAAGAGCCAGAAGCTGGGGATGCTTCTTGAGATTCTCAACGCCTTGAGAGCCTCCGGGGATCGCAATCATGTCGAAGTCGGCCTGGTCTACCTGATCGAGCGAGAGATCGGCCACCACTCGGATTCCACGCGAACCCTGGAGAGGGCTTGGGGAGGTGCCGGCCACCGTGACCTCGATTCCGGCCCGGCGAAGCACATCGATGATCGTCACCGCCTCGATCTCCTCGAATCCAGGGGCTAAGGGAACTAGGACACGCTTCACCCCGCCCCTCCTTTGGCATGGACGCCCAAGTGCCAGTTTATGGACGCATGTTGGGCGTCCAAGAAAGCCTCTAACGAGGCTTTCTCTCTCTGCCAAATGCGGGATACCTCCGTCTTAACCTCGACAACCCTTTCTAGAGAGGCCAAAGGAGGGGCGGGGTTCATGGCTGTATTTTATCATGTGATAGAATGACTTGAGCAGACATGATGAAGTTCAAGCGGACACTCAAATACAAGCATGCCGTTCATTTGGTCAAGCAACTCAAACAGGCTGGGTATCAGGCATTCCTCGTTGGGGGCTGCGTGCGGGATCTCCTGATGGGCAGAGCCCCAAAGGATTTTGACATTGCCACCTCTGCCCGCCCGGATGAAGTCCGCAGCCTCTTTCGCAAGACCATCCCGGTGGGAGCTCAGTTTGGGGTTCTTCTGGTGTTAAAGGGGGGGCATCCCTATGAGGTGGCCACCTTCCGGACCGACCGGGAATACCGGGATGGTCGGCATCCAGAGGGGGTGGTCTTCTCCACACCGAAGGAGGATGCCATTCGCCGCGACTTTACGGTGAACGGCCTGTTCTTCGATCCGCTCAAAGAGCGAGTGATCGATTATATCGAGGGAGAGGAGGATTTGAAGAGGCATCTCATCCGGGCCATTGGAGATCCGGCGCGCCGCTTTAAGGAAGATCGTTTGAGGATGCTCCGGGCGGTCCGCTTTGCAGCGACCCTGGACTTTGCAATCGATACGGCTACCTTCCGAGCGGTTCAAGAGGGGGCATCCGAAATTACACAGGTCAGCCACGAACGGATTCGGGATGAATTGGTCAAGCTCTTGACCGGTCCCCATCCAGGCTTGGGTCTAACCCTCTTGGATGAGAGTGGGTTGCTTCAGGTGATCTTGCCGGAGGTGACTCGGATGAAGGGAGTGGCCCAGCCGCCGGAGTTCCATCCGGAAGGGGATGTCTACACCCACACGAAACTCCTACTGGATCATCTAAAGGCACCCTCCGCCATCCTGGCCTTTGGTGCCCTCCTTCACGATGTGGGGAAGCCCTCCACCTTTAAGGTGGCCGATCGGATTCGTTTCGACGGACATGACAAGGTAGGCGCCGCCATCGCCGAAAGGATTTGCCGGCGGCTGCACTTCTCCAATGTGGAGACCGATGCCATCCAGGAGCTGGTTGGAGACCACATGCGGTTCAAGGATGTGCGGCAGATGCGCCTGAGCACCCTCAAGCGGTTCATGGCCTGCGCTACCTTCTCTGAGCAACTTAAACTCCACCGGGCCGATTGCCTAGCCTCCCATGGGGACTTGACCAACTGGCATTTCTTAAAGAAGAAACTCAAAGAGCTACCTTCCCGGGAACTAAGACCTAAGCCCTTGATCAATGGAGATGACCTGCTGAAGGCCGGTTACGCAGAGGGACCCTTGATTGGGGTCATCTTGAAGGCCGTCGAGGAGCGGCAACTAGAGGGAGAACTTTCCTCCAAGGCAGAGGCGCTGGCCTGGGTGGCAGAGTCGTTCCCGCGGAAAGAGTCGTGAGACTGCTCGAGGCAATCCTCTCGATACTGGCCTGGATCGGGATCAGTCTCTGGACGGCCTTGTTGACCCTCCCCATCGCTCTGGTCTATCTGGTGCATCCACTGGTGGATCCGGATTTAAAGCTCACCCATGGATTGGCCAGTATCTGGGGACGGGGTCTTGTGTCGCTGGCCCCCGGTTCCACCGTTTACGTGACGGGCCAGGAGCATCTTCCTCGCGGACGTCCAGTCATCTTGATGGCCAATCATCAAAGCTATGTGGATGTGCCGGTTCTCTATTTTCTGAAGCGGCAATTCAAGTGGATGGCGGATGAGCCTCTATTTCGGATCCCCTTCTTTGGGTGGTCGATGCAGATGGCTGGTTACATCCCGGTTCGGCGGGGCGATTCCAAGTTTGGACTCCGGAGCTTGGAACAGGCCAGGGCTTGGCTGACACGAGGAATCCCCATCCTCATCTTCCCAGAGGGAACCCGGAGTCATACCGGGGTGCTGGGCAGATTCCAGACAGGCGGCTTTCGCCTAGCGGCTCAGACCCGCACCCCCATTGTGCCGGTGGTCGTCATCGGGACTCGGCAGCTCTTGCCTCGGGGAAGCTGGATATTCCGTTTAGGCGTCAAGCTGCAGCTGCGCGTCCTTCCTCCAGTTGTCCCTTCGGATTCGGGCTTGAGGGAAGTCCGGCAACTGGCTGTAAAAGTACGTAGCGAAATGAAGCGAGCCTATCGCCAAGGAATTCAAGAGTACCGAGCAGGTCGACTAAAGTCCTAGGTCTGGTAGCCAGCAACAAAATCTGGTACGATGAATTTTGTGGAGCAAATCGCCGTCGTCTTGATTGGGCACGGGGCCCCTGCCACCGATTGTCCTCCGGAGTTGGTGGGCCAGCTGATGAGCTTGGAGTGGCGCGGGAACAGCCACGGCCACTCTGGCCATGAGGTCTTGAAAGGGCGGGTAGCTCAATTGGATGCGAAGATCCGCAATTGGCCTCGCCATGCGGACAACGATCCTTACAAGGCAGGCCTGGAGCGCTTGGGCGGCGCGTTGCGTCCCCTTCTGCCGACGAAGCTTCTTTCGATTGGGTACAACGAATTCTGTTGTCCCTCGATCCCAGAGGCCATTGAAGAGGTGATCCAGGCGGGGGCAACGAGGATCCTTGTGATCCCCTCGATGTTGACGCCCGGCGGTGTCCATTCGGAGGTGGATATCCCTCGAGCTGTCAAAGAGTGTGCCCAGAGGTTTCCAAAGGTTGCGATCGAATATGTCTGGCCGTTTGATCTGGGTCAGGTGGCCAAGCTCTTGGTCTCGCATATCCAGCAGACGTTAAAGGGTACTCCCCCATGACCTCCACAAGGGGAAAGAGCGGGTCTTCGCTTGCGCTGATCTTCGGGATCGTCTTCATCGATCTGGTCGGTTTTGGCATCGTCATCCCGGTGCTCCCCCTCTATGCCGAGCGCTTCGGGGCTTCTCCCTTGGTGGTGGGTCTGCTTCTGGGTATCTACTCGGCGATGCAATGCCTCTTCGCCCCCATCTTGGGGAAGATCTCCGACCGGGTGGGTCGAAGGCCAGTGCTGCTGGTCAGCTTGATCGGCACGTCGATTGGTTTTCTCTTGATGGGGTTTGCCTCGAGCTTGCCACTCTTATTCCTTGCCCGGATCATCGATGGGGCAACCGGTGGGAATATCTCGACGGCCCAGGCCTACATCGCGGATGTGACCCCTCCTGAGAAACGTTCCCGGGGAATGGGGCTGATTGGAGCGGCCTTTGGCTTAGGCTTTATCTTCGGCCCGGCCATCGGCGGGGTTCTCAGCCATTTCTCCTTGGCAGCACCCTTCTTTTTCGCAGCAGCCCTTGCCGCCGTGAACGCCCTGTTGGTCTACCTCATGCTACCGGAGAGCTTGACCGCCGAGCACAAAGGTCAGGCGCATCGGCAACCCTCCACCCTACAGATCTTCAGGGAGTCAAAAAGAT
>Ga0209515_10008321_pt1 | contig 12143 bp, 9 predicted proteins | sample Subgroupgradi54m_FD_187454 | JGI IMG/M metagenome (GOLD analysis project Ga0209515, IMG submission 187454) | Subsurface groundwater microbial communities from S. Glens Falls, New York, USA - GMW60B uncontaminated upgradient, 5.4 m (SPAdes)... ... | reverse complement strand
ACCAAGTATCTCCCCACCACAACCGATCCCTGCGGCAAGGTGCAGTACGCGATGCAGCTCGACAGCGATGAGAGGCAGTACGTGGGGAAGGTCGATTTTCAGCGGACCGCCAACGACACGATCTTCGGGCGCTACATGGCCACCTCGTACACCAAGGTCAGTCCCATCGGGGAGGGGGGCACCGTCCTGAACCTGTATGACTTCTCGGCAAAGAGAGGCGAAACGGCCCTCGACAATCTGGCCCACTCGCTGGTGGTCGGCGACACGCGCGTGTTCGGCTCCAACACGGTCAACTCGCTCCGAGGCACGTTCAATCGGGTCGGCGTCAACCGCATCGCCCCGGAAATTTTCGAGCCGGCCGACCTCGGCATCAAGGCGTACAGCTACGCCCCCAAGGTCATGGTCGTGGATGTCAGGGGCAACGCGTTCCAGGCCAACAATCCGGGCATGAGTCGATTCACGGTGAACGCCTCGCAAGCGAGCGACGACCTCACGGTGGTGCGGGGGAGCCACCAGTTGGCCTTCGGTGGGAGCGTCGCCTACTGGCGGTATCATTTTGCGTCAGAAGCGCGCTCCGGCGGCAACTGGCGCTTCACGGGCCAGTATACCGGCCTGGGGCTGTCGGACTTTCTCATGGGACGGGTCGCGGTACTGGAGCAAGGCGGACCTGCGAGGCTGCCGATGTCCCAGCTGTACGGGGGGCTGTATAGCCAGGACACCTGGAGGGCGAACAGCCGGGTCACCATCAATGCGGGCGTCCGGTGGGAGCCGTACTTCGGGCAGACCGTCCTGAGCGGCGCCGTCTACAACTTCAGCCGCGAGAACTTCCTGAGCAACACCCGCAGCACGGTGTACCACAATGCGCCGGCTGGGCTCTTGTATCCCGGCGATCCCGGGTTCCCCTCCGGAAAACGGGGGCTGAACACGCAGTGGTGGAATCTGTCGCCGCGCGTAGGGCTTGGCTGGGATCTCAGCGGGGATGGCCGCACGGCGCTTCGCTCCTCCTACGGGCTCAGCTACGACTTCCCGAACGCGGAATACAACTTGATCAACGCGAATTCGCCGCCCTTTGGCAACCGCACGCAGATTCTCGATCCGCCGGGACGGTTCGACGATCCCTATGGCCACTTTGTGGGTGGGAATCCGCACCCGATTGCCACGAACGCGGATACCGTATTCCTCCCCTACGGCGCATATGGCGCGATCGATCCCGATAACAACTCGCCCCGTGTCCAGCAGTGGAACGTGACGATTGAGAAGCAGCTGGGATCCGACTGGGGGGTGGCGGCGAGCTATCTGGGCAGCCACACCGACCGCCTGTGGAACCAGTTCGCGATCAACCCGGGTGTCTTCCTGACACCAGCGGAGGCAAGTGCGGCTGGGGTGGGGCCGAGCTCGACCACCCAGAATCTGGACCGGCGGCGCGTGTTCTCGTTGTCGGGGAAGAATCCGGCGGCGGCCGCACTCATCGGGAATCTGGACGTCCACCGCTCCGTCGGCACGCAGGACTATAAAGGCCTGAAGCTGTCGTTTCAGCGTCGCGCCGCGGACGGCGTGAGCCTCAGCGGGAACTACACCGCGGGGCGCTGCTTCGGCGATCCCTCTGGCCTCCAAACAGGTGGATTCGCGCAAATCGCCAACGGCTACCTCGACCCCGAGAACCCGTCGTTCGATCGCGGCCCGTGCGATCAGGATCGCACCCACCTCGGCACGTTCGTCGCCGGGGTGCAGACGCCGCAGTTTGCCAGCCGCGCGTTGCGCGTCGTGGCCTCGGACTGGCGGGTGTCGGGCATCTTCAGCGTCCGTTCGGGCGCCCCGATCAACGTCATCGCCGGGCAGGACCGCGCGCTCACCGGGATCAATAATCAGCGGGTCAATCAGGTGCCCGGCGTCAACCCCTATGGTGACAAGACGGTGAACCACTGGCTGAACCCGGCCGCGTTCGCGCAGCCGGCGCTGGGCACGCTCGGCGATTTCAAGCGAAACAGCCTGAGGGGTCCCGGGTTCCGGACCCTCGACGTGGCGCTGTCGAGGCTCGTCCGCTTTGGCGGGGTCCGGAGCCTCGAGTTCCGCGTGGAGACGTTCAACCTGCTCAACACGTTCAACTGGCACGCGCCCTGGGAGACGGCCACGGCAACCCATGTGAATTTCAATTCAGGCGCGTTCGGCCGAATCGTATCCATGGAAGGCGCGCCGCGCATCATGCAGTTCGGCGTGAAGTACGGGTTCTGATGTTGGGAACGAGGGGACCTGAGTCCCCTCGTTCTTTACTTGGCTCCCGCACCCGTGGGATAGAAGTTCAGAAGACGAACCTCGATCGCACTGCCCTTCAGCGCGTCCGCGAACTCCTCCGGCTTCTGACCCATGTAGTGATACGGGATGGCCACCTTCGGTTTGAACTCCTTCACACATGCCGCCGCTTCCGCCGGCGTCATCGTGTACGGCAGGTTCATCGGCATCAGCGCCACGTTCACATCCTTCACCCAGGTCGACATCGCCGGCACGCACTCCGTGTCGCCCGCGATGTAAACCTGTCCGGCTTTCAGCTGCCGCACGTCCGCCAGCTTGTCGCTGAAAGCGAGGACGTAGCCCTGTCCGCGGCCCTTCGGGTGATACAGCTGCCCAGGAGCCGGACCGCGCTGGAGGTTGTACGCCGGCACGGCAATGACGGTGATGCCGGCCAACGCCGCCTCGTTTGTCCGCATGGTGCTGTTCGACATGACCGTGGTGTTCGGGATCTGCTTCATGTCCGCGACAGCCTGCGGAACCACGACAGGCGCACCCGGCTTGCGAAGCTTCGCCACCGCTGCCGGATCGAGATGGTCCGGGTGAATGTCGGTGACGAGGATGAGATCGGCCGGCTTGGCCCGGGACAGATCCGCCATCCCACTGACCGGATCGACGATGACGACCTTGCCGCCCTGCTCGATTTGCACGCTGGCATGGCCGAGGGCGGTGATCACGATCGCGCCGCCGGGAGCCTCTACGCTGGTCGTCGAGGGCATTTGAGCGTGCCCGACCGACGCCGCCATCACGACGAACAATGCCACGCTCCACCGGGGTCTCATGTCGTCCTCCTTTTCGCCGGGAGCTCTCTCGGCGCGTTAAAATTGCCCGGATTATACGCCCGGAATTCGGAGTTGCGGCACTCGAAGATTGCGGTATGCTCCGCGGGGTTCTGGCACTTCTCTGCCATCTACGGAGGAGCACCTATGACAGTCGGAGCGAGGCGAATGTTTGCGTGGGCCACGGCAATCACCGTGGTGTGCCTGGGGGCCGCGGCCGGTGTACGCGCCGCGTCTGCGGGGGCCGACCAGGCCGGACCGGCCGCACAAACGGCGGGCGAACGTGTGCCGATGGTGGAAGAAACCTTCAAGACCGTGGTCTTGCTGCGCGGCATCCCGGTCGACACGTTCTTCGAGGTGATGGGGACCTTCGCCAGCTCGATGGGCAACGACTGCACCTTCTGTCACGCGTCGAACGCGGCGCTCGACAAGTCGGCGTTTGCGACGCTGACGCCGCGGATACAGCGCGCGCGGCAGATGATCGTGATGATGAACGCGATCAACAAGCAGTATTTCAACGGGGCGCCGCGTGTCACGTGTTTCACCTGCCACGGGGGGAGCAACCGGCCGAAGGCCGACCCCAGCTTCATGAGCCAGTACGGCGAGCCGGTGCTGGATCCCGACGAGCGCGATTTTCTGACCGACCCCAGCGTCAACCCGAACCAGGTGTTCGACCGGTACCTGCAGGCGATCGGCGGCGCGGATCGGCTTGCCAGGCTCACGAGCTACGCGGCAAAGGGAACCTACTCCGGGTTCGATACGGACAAAAGTACGGTGCCAATCGAGCTGTACGCGAAGGCGCCGGCGCAGCAAACGGTGGTCGTGCATCTCACCATCGGCGCCAGCACGAGAGTGTTCGACGGCCAGAACGCGTGGGTCGCGGGGCCGGAGCAGCCACTCCCGCTGCTGACGCTGACGGCCGGCAATCTCGATCGTGCGCGGCTCGAGGCGCTCGCAAATTTTCCGGCAGGACTCCGCCAGGCGTACTCGCAATGGCGCGGTGGCCACACAATTCTTGACGACAAGGACGTCACCGTCCTCCAGGCCACCGTGAACGGCGACCCGGTCGTCCAGCTCTATTTCGACAACAGCGGCTTGCTCGTGCGGCTGCTGCGGTTCACCATCACGCCAGTGGCGTTCGTTCCGACACAAATCGACTACGCCAATTATCGAGAGCTGCCGGGTGTCGGTGTGAAGGTACCGTTCACGCGAACCATGACGCAAACCTACATGCAGATGACGCTCCAGCTCACGGACATTCAGCCGAACGTACCGATCGACGCGGCGAAATTCGCCAGGCCGGCACCGGCGAAGCTGCAGTCGCAGAAGTAACGAAGGAGGAGCATATGGCACTCACACGGACGTTCGTCGCGGTGGTTCTTGCGCTTGCAGTTGCCGTGATCGCCTCGGCCGGCCTCCGCGCGCAGGCCGGCGCAGCGGCAGTCCCGTTCAAGCTCGGAACCTTCGAGCAGGGCGGACGGACGTTCATTGGCCTGGTTCTCCGCGACGCTCAGATCGTTGACATTGCCCGGGCCAATACCGCGTACGAGGCGGCGAACGCGTCGATGCCGCGCCTGACCGCACCCGCGGACATGAAACAGCTCATTGCGCGGTACGACGCTGAATGGAAACCGCGGCTGGCGGCGATCGCGAGGACCGTCTCGAGCGCGTCCACAGCGCCGGCGTACGCCTATGCGGTGAGCGCGGTGAAGATCCTGCCCCCGGTGCGGCCATCAGTGCAGCTGAACGCGGGCGGCAACTACGTCGAGCACGAGCAGGGGATTGCGACCAATCAGGCGCGAGGCGGTGCGGCGGCGGCACCGGCCGCCGCAAGAGGCGGCGGAGGCGGCAGGGCAGCCGCACCAGCGGCCCCGGCCGCGGTGTCGGCACCGGGAATCTGGGAGCGTAAGCCCGGCGACACGCGCGACAACCCGTACCTGTTCCAGAAGTCGCCGACCGTCATCATCGGCGCCAACGATCCGATCGTTGTGCCGAGGGGACGTGTCCAGATCGATTTCGAGTGCGAGTTCGCGACTGTGATCAGCAAGCCGGCGCACTACGTGCCGGTCGAGAAGGCGGCCGACTACATCTTCGGGTACACGGCGCACCATGACGTCTCGGATCGTGCCGGCCGCGGCGATCGCAAGATGGGCGGCTCCGACTGGCTGATCGGCAAGAACCACGATACGTTCGGTCCGCTCGGTCCCTATATCGTGCCGAAGGAGTTCATCAAGGATCCGATGCACACGCGGCACACGATGTACCTGAACAACGTCGTGATGCAGGACTCGAACACCGATCGCATGAGCCACAACATCTACGAGCTGCTGTCGTTTGCGTCGAACATCATCACGTTGAGTCCAGGCGACGTGATCTCCGGCGGCAGCCCGGCCGGGACCAACATCGAGCGCGCCGACCCGCGCTGGATGCGCCCTGGCGACCTCGCTAAATGCGACATTGAAGGCATCGGCGCGCTGAACAATCCCGTCGTCGCCGAAGCGACGGTGTCGACGCGGTAGGAGTTGTGCGACAGGATCGGTTCTCAGGGTGCTCGGGTGCCCGGGTTCGGGTTCGGGTTCTTGAGTGCCAACGTTCTGGTTCGCGGGTTCGTAGCTTCGTCTTCAGTTCGAACGCATTGCACCGGCTGAACCGACGAACCCAAGCACCCGAACCAGAGCACCCGAGCACCAGAGAAACCTGAGAACCGCACTAAGGCACGCGCGTCCTTAGCAACGATTCGGCACTCCTCCGGGCACGTTGCGGTATTTGGTGTGGCAATGCAAGCAGGCCGTGGCCAGCTTATCCGCGGCCTCTAGCACAACATCCTGATCTTTCGCCTGTCCCGCCTTGTAGACCGCCATCCCGGCATCGCGGAGCTCCTGAACCCACATTCGCCAGTCGGCATTTTGAACCGGCGCGGGCTTGCCGTTGCCGCACATGCGCGGAATGATCAGGAGATTGGCCGACTCGGCCAGTGCCATCCCGCTGTTCTCGACGGCCTCCCATCCGCCATACGCGCTCGTGAACGGATCGGACGATGTGGAGGGTCTCACTGCCGGCTTGAACGTCGCCGGGTCGTCACTCTGGGCGGTAAAAACCACATTGGAGGCAGGGTACAGCACGCCGCGCATCACCTGCAGCATGTTCGCGTACACGCGCGCCTGTTGCGCCGGTTGCGCCCTCGCGCCGCGACCGGTGGGCGCCTGTGCGAACGCGAATCCCACGTACACAGGTGCCAGTACCACGAACCCGATCAGAAGTACTCGTCGACCACCGCCGCAGCGGACCATGGGAACCTCCTCTTGTCAGGGAAATCCGATATAGCGTCCTCCGACGGCCACGATGGTCCACAAGGAGAGTGAGACGAGCGCAACGAGCTTGCTCCGAACCGGACTCACGTCTGCGTCGTTTGCCATGGCTACTCGTCGATGAACCGACCGCGTGAAGACGATCACCGTGATCAACGCGGCCATCTTCACCCAGAAAAATGTGAGGTAGTAGTACTTGGTCGCAAAACACATGAACAGCAGGATTCCGGTGGACACCATCACCAGAAGACCGCGGAGCAGCCATCGCTCCGCGTCGCGCGCCAGTCCCGCCACGGGCTGGCTCTGCAACCCCAGCCCCAGAAGACGCAAGTCGACAACCAGGACGGCTCCTCCAATCAAGGCCAGTCCCATCAGATGAATGGTCGCGATGACCGGAAAGAGCCATGGCGAAGCCCGCATCGCGACGAGCGGCGCAGAATACTGCACCCACCGGCAGAGCTCTAAGACAGACATGTGAACGGGCGTGCGCCTTCAGCCGAACCAGTAGGCCGAATATGCCATCATGCGTCCCGTCGTAATGATGATGGCCAGCAACATCAACGAGAGCGCCCCCACCATTCGGACGCGGCGCGGCGGGACCGGATCGAGATCCCAATCAGCGATCCGGCGATACACCGTTCGGCGGAACACCCAGACGTTCAGGACGGCCCTCACGAGCGCCGCCATCTTCAGGCGAAAGAAGACGTTCTCGTACCGGGCGAGCGGCGACGCATAGAACAGCAGCGTCCCGGAAACGACCATCACGAGAAAGCCCGCCTCGCTCCAGGGCAGAAGCCGCGCCACGACCTGCGACACCGGCACATGGGTCATCGTCTTGCCCAGGAGCCGCAGGTCGATCATCACCGCGGTCCCGACGAACACGCTCAACGTCAGAACGTGGATCATCAGGACGAGCAGAAACACGTAGCGGGATTCGTGGAGTGCGATGCTCCACGACGTGTTGCCGAGCCACTCGAAAAAACGAAACAGATCCACCAGAGGCCGCCCCGGCCCCTCGCTCACCAAGCTCGCGGTCGGCCCTACTTGGTCTTCGTAGGGGCCCCGGGCTGGCCGTCAGCGCCGGGAGCCGAGCCGCCCATGAAAACCTTGCGGCCATCCAGATACTCCACGAACACGCCGACGCCCTTGGACTCACCGCTCTTCGCCTGGTACCCGAACAGCTTGATTTCGGTTCCGATCGCCAAGCTGGTCTTGGTGATGCCGTTTCTCAAGAGATTGGTGGGGGGACCGCCCTCGACACCCCAGTTCGTAACCGTCCCGTCTGGACCCTTGACGTCGATCCAGATCCAGGCATGGGGATTCACCAGTTCGACCTTGGTGACCGTCCCCTGGAGGTTAATCGGGTGATTCTCGTCAAACGCCGCGGCAAATGAGTGATGTGCACGTACTGGCGCTGCGACCAGCAGTAGACCGAGGGCAGCAATCAGGCCGAGAAACCTTAATGTCATCCGCATCTGGCGCTCTCCTTCGTTATTCGTGCGTTCGCGTGGTTTAGAAACTCAGCTTATCTCTCGCCCCCGTCAGCAGGCTTGGGGCCGCCTTCGCGTTCCCGGATCTGCGTGCCTGTCACCACGTTGATCAACCCGTAGTTCTGCTCGTGGCAGGCGAATTCGTAGATCATCGACGGATCGATTCTCGGCATCACCGTATCTACCGACCAGGGCCTCGTCCATGTCTTCGGATCGGTGACAGTGTATTGGTAGCCGACCGTATTCGGGCCGATTCGTGTGAAACGTTCGACTATCTGCAATGCATCGGTGGAACCAAGGAAATTTGTTGCAGGAGTTTTGGCGTTGAAGTTCGTGGTCTCGACGACGAGCGTGTTCCCCTCCCAGTGGCCACGGGAATCGCCTAGCCATTGCCGAACCTGTCCCGGCACGTGCGGGCCACCGTTCACCGGGATGATGCGGACGTCGTTGTTCGACTGATGGATGATAGTCAGATATCCCGGGCTCTGGAAGAAGAACGCCTCCGCCGTCACGCCGGCCGCGGCCGCCGCCGAATCCGCTCCAGGGTTGCCACCCCGGACGAGCGGGATGGCGCCGAGGCCCAGGACGCATCGTGTGTACAGATTGCCGAAGGTCTTGATGCCAAGCATCGGGTCGCGCTGCCTCGCGGCAGCGGCAGCAGCCGCGCGCCGCTGCTGCGCCTCCGGCACCAGCGGAGGCAGCCGTCCATTCTCAGGATCGAAGATGAGCGAGGTGCGCAGGTTCGGTCTCGTGCCCCCCTGCCACGCGTCCATTGCGTACTCTTTCCAATCGTAGTGAACCGTTCGCGGATCAACCTCCGAATCGGATTCTGCGGCCTTCTTGTACTCGGCGATCGCTTCCTCTTCCGTGTAGAACGCCTTGGTGCCCAGCTCCTCGGGACGCTGCAGCCGCGTGTAGGTCGCGGTATTCCAGACGCCGCGCAAATCGGGGTCGCCCCACGGCGTCTTCGGCGCGGTGTATGTCTTGAGCGCGTTAGCCGCTTTGAAGGTGTCCGCGGCCGCCTTGATCGCCGCGTCCGTGCTGGTGGTCGTCGGAGGGAGCGCCTTGCTGCCTGACGGCGCCTGTGCCATCAGGACCGCCATCGACACGGCAACCACCATCACGACGGTCAGAGCGCAGGATATCCGGAGCATCCGATTCCGCATGTGCATCATCTCCTCAGTCACCGTGCCGATCGATTCGGCGGATTGTAGAGCCCAAGCGGCGTGTACATCATCTCTTCCACGAACGGCACGCAGTTGAACTCGAGCAGTTGGACGTTCGGCTCCAGGCGGCGATAGATCGGGAAACTGACCTTCCACGGCCGCGTGAAGACGTTCGGGTCTTCGATCGTGGCTTCGTACGTAAGATGGCTGGCATCCCTGGGCGTCCAGCGTTCCACCACATGGAGCGTATCACTGGCGAAATTCCCCGCCCGGTCGAACCACGTATGGCCGTTAAAGCCTTTCACGTCAACCACCAGCGTATCGCCCTCCCAGTGACCATTCGACCATCCCATCCAGGAGTCGACTGGTGCCTCCTGTGGCTTGTCCATGAAGATCGTGCGGATGGCACCCTTATATTCGTACACCATCAGGATTTGTTCCCGGTTCTGAAAAATCTGAAACGGAAACGGCATGTAGTTCGCGCGCGGCACGCCCGGACGGTAGCACTGGATCTCCGGATCGCCGGTGTCAAAGCGATGCGGATCGTTGGTCACCTTCACGAGCATCCGATTCTTGAAGTTCTCCTGCTTCACCTTCAGCGCCTCTGGCTTGTACGGGATGGTGCCGCCCTCGACGATTCCCATCCCTCCAGGCTGTGCCCCCCAGGCGCCCATGATGTCAGATCGAGGCCCCGCCTCGGCATGATGCGCCTCGATGTCCCAATTGGCCGTCGTGAGGGCCTGCCATATCCCATTCAAGTTCGGCTTGCCGTCCTCGGTACGCCCCGCTGCCGGCGCCTGGCGCGCCGCTGCCGGCGCCTGACCCTGACGCCCCTGGCCCTGGCCGGGGATTGCCGCCACCCAGAATACAGCCACCACGGCGATAAGCGCCGAAAATCCTGTCAACCCAATGCGCATCACGTTTCCTCCACCCTTCACGCGCTCAGGCTCAGAAGTCAAGCTGTGCGCCGACTCTCAACAACCGTGGACTCAAAACCTGCGCGGCGTTCAGCCAGGACGGACCGTACGTGGGCGTCATGCTGAGCACGCTGCTCGCGTTGAAGATGTTGTAGATATCGAGGCTGCCCCGCAGCCGTGTCGTCCCTCCGAGCCGGAACACACGCGAGAGCCGCACGTCCACCTGTGTGAGGCGCGGCTCGAACATCGTGTTCGGCGGAATCAACTCGGTTCGCACCGTCGCGGTGCACGTGACGATCGCCTGGCTGGGGCACGCCGCCAGGTTGCGGCCAATCGCTTCCCTGATCTGCGCGTTGGTGATTACGTAGCTCGCGGTGGTCGGGATGCCGGGGCTGTTCTGGAATATCGCGCTGGTCTCGAGATCCCACGGCAGCGGATACACCGCCAGGAACTTGAACTGCATGCCTGACGACCATGGCGGCGCCACGTGGCAGAACTTCGCGTTTCTCGGAGCCGTGGACGTCGCCGGCAACGCGGGCACGTTGAGGAACACCTGGGCTGGAGTGGTCGTTGGAGTGCCAGTCGGTCCGAGCGCGATCAGCGAAGCATTGTCGTTGACATAGCAGTTGTCGGTGACCGTGCGGCCCACACTGAGGCCGCCGGAGAATTGCGCGCCCTGCCCGAATCGCCCGCTGAGCGATAGATCGAGGCCGTTGTACACCTGCTTCTGCCCGTCGCCGTAGTTCGACGACTGGGTCACGAGATTGTCGACCCGGCCGAAGAATTCGGGCTTGATGTCGTACAGGCCACAAATCTGATTTCCGCCGCCACCGGGTAGCCGGGAATCTCTCGGCGCCGTGACGCAGTAGGAGTCGTAGCCGCTGGCCGGAACACCCTCGTTGTTCATGACCAGGTAGCCGCCGTACCAGGTACGGAAGTATCCGATGTTCAGCGCGAGGCCCTGCGTCAGCTCGTGCTGGAAGTTGGCCGACGCCTGCCAGTTGTGGAACTGGTCGTTGAAGCCCTGCAGCGAATCGGGCGCGTTGCGCGTCGACAGCCTCTGCCGGCCGAAGTTCTGGTCCGACCACGGTCCGCATTCACCGTTGGCGACGGGGTTCAGCAACTCACAGTCGGGAACAAAGTTGCTGCTTCGGCGGTCACCCGTTCCGAACGTGGTGTCGTTCCATGTCCGGTTCGTGGTGAGCGAGAACAGGCTTACGGGATTGGCCGGTGAAACCCGGATGATGTCGGGATAGCGGCCAAACGAACCCTTGATGGCCGTCTTGCCGGTGCCAAACAGATCGTAGGCGGCACCAAGGCGCGGGCTGAGATTCCGCCAGTGCGGGATGTGCTTTGCCGCCGGGATGCGCCGCTCGCCCACGAAAAATCCGGCGGGTGACACGAGTTCCGGACTCGACATGTCCACGTCGTTGTAGCGAAGCCCCAGATTGATCGTCATGCGCCGGATGGTCCATTGATCCTGCGCGTAGAGGGCGACGTCGTTCGCGGCTTCTTCGAAATGGGTCGGCGTCGCCATCAGCTGCAGCGACACGGGGCGCTGGTTGTTGAACGTGTAGCTGATCGCACGATTGGCCATGAACAGATCCGAGCCGTACCTGTCGTTGTCGCCGGTACGGACTTCCCGGACGTTCAGGCCGGTCTTGAAGTTGTGCGACCCCGTGACATATGTCACCGCGAACTGCTGGTGGTATTGCCGGCGAGGCAACGTCGAATAGGACGCGCCGCCGGCTGTTGGTGCGTACGCCGCGCCGTACTTCAAGTCGAGCGACTGTTCGGTGATCTGGATGCTGTTGACGTCGACACCCTCACCACGCTTGTTCTGCTGCGTGATCTGATTGGCGCCACCGGCAACCGTGATGAGCATCTGGTTCGTCACCGGATACGTCCACGTGGAGGTCAGGTTGAAGTCGGGTTCGTATTCGTGCTCGGTCGCCGCTTCAGGGGTAACCAGCGGCCCGCCTTGCGGCCGGAATAGCGCGTACACGCAGTTGCAATTGTGCTGAAACGAGCCCGAGACCACGACCTTGTGTTTCTGTGTGGCCTGCAGGGTGAGCCGAAGACTGTAGTCCCGGTAGAAGTCGTTGCTGTGAGCCGGCCGCGTCAGATCCGGCACGTACAGCATGCTTTCTGGCTGCTTGACCGCATTCCAGTAGATGCCCGCGGCGTACTGCTGCGT
>Ga0209515_10008320_pt1 | contig 12144 bp, 14 predicted proteins | sample Subgroupgradi54m_FD_187454 | JGI IMG/M metagenome (GOLD analysis project Ga0209515, IMG submission 187454) | Subsurface groundwater microbial communities from S. Glens Falls, New York, USA - GMW60B uncontaminated upgradient, 5.4 m (SPAdes)... ... | reverse complement strand
TTGGTAACAATAAAATTACCTACAATAAAAATTAGAAAAGCAAAAAAGCTCAAACAGCGATTTTCTTTAACAATATTTGCGCCCGTCAATCTCCTGTTAAGCAGGGGCTTCTTTACTCCGGCTGTTATTCTTCTTTGTTGTGGCATTGACTATTTAGCCAAATTTTACTCAGGGGAATTAGATTATAGTAATAATAAGAAGAAATACATAACTTTTTTAAGCAAATACTTTCCTAAATATAGATCACCTGAAGAATTTTATAGCCTAATAAGATCAGGTCTTCTGCATAGCTATTATCTAGATGATCGTTATGTTTTTGGTAAAGATCCAATGGGCTTACACCTTACAGAAGTCATTATCAAAGGAAAAAAAACCACGATAGTGAATCCTTGGAGATTAAAAGGAGATGTAAAAAATGCGTTATCTCATTATCTGAGAGATATTGAAAAAAATGAAGAACTGTATATCAAATATTTAAAGGTATATGAAATAATGAAATTGAAAAATCCAGCGATTAAACATAGAGTCAAGTCTCGCTTCCCTGATTGACATGCTTAGAGCTAGGTAGAATTGAAACACTGTTAAATTATCTCAATTTCACTCTATCGTAAGTTTGTATTCAAAGACCACTCTAGAATGAGGCAACATCATAATGTTGACATTATAATGTTGACATTTTTAACATTATAATGTAGGATTAAAAAATGGATGGTTTAAGAATACTGGAAATCGTTAAAAAAATTAATCCTTGGTTTAAAGATAATCAAGTGCCATCTTCCCAGTTAGAATCCTTCAGGAGAAGAGAATTTGCTGAGCTAGAAAAAGATGTTAATCAGCTTGATATGGCAACTCTCATTATTGGAGCGAGAAGGGTGGGAAAAAGCGTATTGATGTATCAATTGATTGATAAATTATTGAAAGACGGCGTAGGGGGGAAAAGAATATTGTTTATTCAAGGAGACAATACAATTTTGACAGAATTTGCAGCTACTGGAAATTTAATTAATTATATTCTAGATCTTTATCAAAAACATATAATTGAAAAGTCATTTAGCGAACTAACAGAAACTATATATATTTTTATAGACGAGGCTCAAAACTTATCCGCATGGGAGCAAGAAATTAAAACAATAATTGACCAGAAATATAAAATAAAATTTGTAGTAACTGGTTCTTCTAGTTTTGAGTTACGAAGAGGATCACAGAACCCTCTTACCGGAAGAGTAATCATTCAGCCTATTTTTCCTTTTAGTTTTGCTGACTACGTTCGTTATCATGTATCAGAAGAGAAGCGATCCGACTTCGGTTTGAAGATCAATGAGTTGTCTTATCTTTTTAAACAATCTTTAATGAATGGCGAATTAGATAAATCATTTAAAATAGCGTCTGATGTAAAAGTTATGGTAGACAATTTTAATCTAAAAAAAAGATTTGAGAACTATCTTGTTTTTGGTGGATTTCCCCGAGTTATATCTAAAAAAGATAATGATTATGGTAGGTATTTAAGAGATTTGCTTACAACTACTATTTCCAAGGATATTATGACTCAAGTGGAAATAAGAGACGCTCAGTCGTTTGAAAGATTAATGGTAAATCTTTGCTTGATGACTGGATCTATAATTAGATATAAATCTCTTGCAGACCTACTTGGTATTGATGAAAGATCTGTATCAAAATACATAGACTATTACGTAGAATCTCATTGGGCATTTATAAGCTCTCCTTACGTTTTTCATTCCAAGCCAGATTCTATCTCAAGTGAAAAGAAAATTTTCGTAATAGATAATGGTGTCATTAATACATTAACGTTTAAAGATGAAAATGATTTCAAAATTGACAGAACTCATCGTGGACATGTGCTTGAAAATACAATACATAATCATTTACTAGCCTTTAAACAATCTGTTACTGGTATCTTTCAGAGTTATATTCCTTTTTGGATAGAAAATGAGACAGGAAAAGAGATTGATTTTATTTTTGAAATAAAAGGAGGAGTGATACCTATAGAGGTAAAGCAAAAGATAAGTTACGATCGTATGGATTTTGAAGTCCTTAATAACTTTTTTACTAAAAGGCCGTCTACAAAATTTGGGATTCTCACTACGGAGGACACTTTAAAAATTGATGGTAAAATATTGCTCATACCTTACCTCTTGTTTACATTGCTTCTATAATTTAGGCTTAATTGAGAACTATCATTTTCTTCACAACCCGCTCTATTACTAGATCACAAATAGCATAAGGTTTATTTCTGATCGCTTCAATTTTTTCATCTGATTTATTTTTTCCAAATCTCCCTAGCTTTTTTCTACAATGATCGATTGATAACATATCTATTAATTAGAGCTAAGTTGTTTAAGTTTCTCTTTATCTACCCTGCAGATTACGTTTTTATATCCATCCTCGTCTTTGTCTATTCTGCAATCAACCATTAATTTTATTTTTACTAATTCGTCAACCACGACTTTTGCATGATCATAATCAGTCATAAGCCTTCGTTGAAATAAAGCTGTACTTACTTCATTGTAATCATATCTCCTACAAACATAAATAGCTTCGCTGATTAGTCTGTCTAGAAGTTCTTTTGAAATCTTTTTCATAACACTAATATAACACTGACAAGAAAAGGTGTAAAATACAGGTAATGAAAATACCTAAGATAATTAAACAAGATCCACGATGGAGCTATGTGCTAAGCCCTACTGAAACAAGGAGAGTTGCTGATTTATTAGAGAAATCAAAAGATTTTGAAGAAAAAATAAATTACTTAAAAAAGAAATATAAAATTCCAGAAGAGGGCTATCCTTACGACGAAAAGCCTGAAGATTTCAAACCTGAACATCAAATAGAAGTAATTTTTGATGGCAAAACTTTAGATGCTTTTTTTGAAGAATCTATTAAAATTACTAGGGACTTAAGCCTTCCTCGTTATTGGTGGGGATCGGTAGCTTATTTTGCTGTTTATAATGTCTTCATCGCTCCAGAAAGGATCTCAATAGACATACATTATCTTGGTAGTTTTATGGCTCCAAATGACTTCATTTTTCATAAAGCTCTTGAGAATAGAATCGAAGACAGAAGCGTATTTATAGAAATTACTGAAAAAATAAGCAAAGAACAATTGCACCGCCTTATTGATCAAGAATGGGAAGATATTAAGAAAGGAATGGATTTCAATTTATTTGAAATGCCTCATCACAGAATGATTAGAGCTTCTCTTGCCAAGAGAATTGTAGAAATGCGAGATGATGTTAAAAAGGGCAAGGCTAAAATGAAATTCGGAGAGATAGCAAATATTTTACAAAAGGAAAATCAGAACAATGATCTATACGATGTACTAAGCGAGGATTATGTTAAAAACCTTTATCATCGATGGAAGAATAAAAAATAACAAAAGGTATCGAGTAGTTAAGGTATCAACTGATACATATATCAGATGTCCTCAACATCTACGGGCACAGACAAATAAATAATCTTCTGTTTTAATGTTGGCATGACAGACAATGCGCTAACAGAAAATTTAAAATCCTCAGAAATAAAGATAGAAATTACTGATAATTTTGTTAAGTTTTACGAACTGCTTTTGAAAGTTGATAAAAGACTACAGGAGCAGAAAAGAAAGGAAACGATGTCGTGATAGATACTGTTAGCTTAACAATTCCGGAAGGATTTTACAAAATTCTTGACCCAGATAAATTTATTCCATCTGCAAGTATTCTCAATCATTCAGTTCCTTTTGGTGCTAAGGCATATATAAAATGCGTTCAAAATACATCTGATGAAGAGTATGAAAGTGGACTCAGTAAAATAAAATTGACCATAATAAAACGTTTCGCAATAGGAGGATTTACAAAGAATCTTAGTATTGAATTTTCCGCTGCAAAACTCTTATTTTTCAATAATCTTAATGAATTATCTGAAATTGATTTTATCTTAGTAATAAATACTTTACAAAAAAGATTGCTCAAAATGGGGATTGATGTAGGTATGGCAAGTCTACAATTAGCGCAAGTTTCTGTTATTCATTTTTCAAAAAACATAGAACTTCCCAAGTTTATTACGTCATCTATGGTTATTAAAGAACTAGCAAAAATTGATATTACAAAAAGATTAAGCTTAGACAAGACTACATTCTTAAACTTAGGGCATGCGCTTACCTTTTATTCTAAATATTATTCCATAGTTATTTACGACAAACTAAAAGATATTCAAAAAACTGGAGTAAAAATTGATAACGATCCTACCATGTTTCAACAAAATTTATTTTCCGACAATAAATCGCTTCGTAAAACACTTCCTGAAATTTTAAGGATAGAAATTCGCTTAGGACGTTATTACAAAATAGAAGCTATGTTAAAAACTATTGGCAAACCAAAGGATAGAACTTTTATTAACCTTTTCAAACAAGACATTGCTAAAAAAATTATTCTTTATCATTGGGAGCTAATGACAACGGGAAAAAATTCTTTTTTATTCTCAAATGAAAACGACATAGATAAAATTGCTCAAGAGATACATAGGAATAATCCAAAGATTTCTGCTCAAAAGCTTCTTGCAATTATTGGCTATTTAACTTTCTCTAAACAAAAAGGAGTAAGAATATTAAGGCAATTTATTGAGAGTAAATATACCGGAAGAACTTGGTTTAGAATTGCTAATTACTCCAAAGCATTAACTTTTTATGGTAGCTTTATAGATAAAATAAAGTTTTGGATAGATATAAGAAATTTAATTATGGAGTTTAAGCAAATAAAACCTATTGACTTTAAAAATTAAATGATAAACAATGATAAAGATAGCTAATATGACAAAAGAGGAATATTACTCCATTGAGGAAGTCGCAAAAACATTAAAAGTTGCGTATCTTACTGTCTATCGTTGGATACAAGCAAAAAAACTTCCGTCTATTAAAGCAGGTAAACAGTATAGGATAAGTAAATTTGAATTAGATAAATTTGTTAATAGACATAAATAAAATTATGACAAGAAAAGCTTCAAATAAAAACTTACGCAAGGCAAACGCCTCAAAAATGGACGAGTTTTATACCCAGCTCACTGATATTGAAAACGAACTAAAACATTACAAAGACCAATTCCGCAACAAGATAGTATTTTGCAACTGTGATGATCCGAAAGAAAGCAATTTCGTAAAATACTTCAGTATGAATTTTGAACATTTGGGCTTGAAGAAATTGACAGCCACGCACTTCAAAGAGGCGGATTTATTTACCCATGAACCACCATATAAATTAGAATATACCGGTGATAAGGACGGCAACCGCATTCCGGATCAGAATGAGTTTATAACCGAAATGATAGGTACGGGTGATTTTCGTAGCAATGAATGCATCGAACTTCTAAAAAAAGCTGACATAGTTGTAACCAATCCACCATTCTCTTTGTTTCGAGAGTACGTCGCTCAACTTGTAAAAAACAAGAAAAAATTCTTGATTATGGGTAATCAAAATGCGATTACTTATAAGGAAATCTTTAAATTAATTAAAGAGGATCAGATATGGCTCGGACAAAGTCTAAATGGCAGAAATATACTATTTCAAATTCCCGATTACTATGAAAGTTACTACAAAATTATAGATGGTAAGAAATATGCCTTTCCAAAAGGTGTAGTTTGGTTTACCAATCTTGATGTGCCAAAACGAAGTGAAGAAGAATTAGTATTGTACAAGAAATATATTAAAGAAGAATATCCTAAGTACGATAACTACAATGCAATAAATGTAGACAGGACAGAACAAATTCCCATGGATTATATTGGTGTGATGGGAGTCCCGATAACCTTTTTGCATAAATACAATCCCAATCAATTTGAAATTATTGACGGATTAAATCGATACACAATATTAGATGTTGCCGGTCTGAATGATAATGCTGTAAAAAATCACCTTCACATGACAGAAATAGGCGGAAAATCGACGTATTTTAGAGTTTTGATTAAGAATAAAAAAGTAAAAAAATAATATGAAAGGAATTATTTATATAATGACAACAGCTGTCTCTGGTCTAATAAAAATAGGACAAACGGGCATTAGTAATTATCAAGAGCGTATGCGAAACCTTGAAGCAAACGGTTATTATAATGTTGTTGGATTGAGGAGGTTTTTTGCAATCGAACTCGAAGATTATGAAGATAAAGAAAACCTTTTGAAAGAAATTTTTAACAAACATCAAGTCGGAGATAGCGAGTTATTCGCTTTGGATTCCGAATTAGTTAAACAGCTTCTTTTGTCATTTGATGGTAAAGTTATTTTTCCGAAGGATGTAGACAGAGAAAAAGAGTTCGACAGTGTATCAACAACTAGAAAGCAGAGTGAGCGATTTAGTTTTTATAAAAAAGGGTTGAAAAATGGTGATGAGATTGTATTTATCGATGACAAAAAAATAACTGCAAAAGTTTGTGGTGAGCGAGAGGTTAAATACGGCGAGCAGATCTGGAAATTATCACCTCTAACTTATAAGATATATGAACAGAAAGGTAAATTGAATACTAGCGGGGCTTATCAAGGTGCAGCTTATTTTGAATACAATGGTAAAAAATTAAAAGATTTGCCCGATATCGTTAATTAAACAAAAAAATAATATGAAAATTGATTTACACAAAATTCCAATTCGTAAAGTGATAGTTGACTACAAAGATAGCGCCGAAGAAGGCGTGGTGGCTTATGGTGGCAAACTTGATATTCGCCCAAAATATCAGCGTGAATTTGTGTACAAGGAAAAGCAACGCAATGCCGTGATAGAAACAATCAAAAATAGCTTTCCGCTGAACGTGATGTACTGGATGATTAGAGATGACGGCGGTTACGAGGTGCTAGACGGTCAACAACGCACTATCAGCATTGGACAGTATGTTGCTGGCGATTTTTCGCTGAACGACCGCTTTTTTCATAATCTAACAAAAGAGGAGCAGGAAAAAATCTTGGATTATGAATTGATGATTTACTTCTGCGAAGGCACTGATAAAGAACGGCTGGACTGGTTTAGAATTATCAACATTGCCGGAGAAAAACTAACTGACCAAGAAATTCGCAACGCAGTTTATACTGGGCCGTGGCTTAGTGATGCGAAATTAAAATTCAGCAAATCAAATTGCGCTGCGTATCTGTTAGCAAACGATGGCGGACAATTAATTAGTGGCTCGCCAATCCGACAGGAATATTTAGAAACCGCGCTTTCGTGGATTAATGATGGCAAAATTGAGGATTATATGGCCAAGCACCAGCACGACAAAAGTGCAGACGAATTGTGGGAATACTTTCAAAAAGTTATCGCCTGGACGCGAGAAATTTTTCCGAATTATCGCCGGGAAATGAGTAATGTGCCGTGGGGTGATTTGTATAACCAATTTAAAAATAAAAAAATTGATTCAAAAAAACTGGAAAAGGAAATAACCGAGTTGATGCAAAATGAAGATGTGACTAAAAAGTCTGGCATCTACGAATATGTCTTAACTAGAAATGAAAAATATTTGAACATTCGTGCTTTTACCGAAAAGATGAAGCGAGAAGCGTATGAGAGGCAAAAAGGTATTTGTCCGCACTGCAAAGGAGAGAACAAGAAAAAGAAATGGGAAATTGAAGAAATGGAAGCCGATCATATAAAACCTTGGCACGAAGGCGGAAAAACGACCGCAGAGAACTGCCAAATGTTATGCAAACAATGTAATCGAACTAAATCCGGAAAATAAATGAAAGCCATAATAATAGCCAGAGTTTCAACTGAAGAGCAAAAAGAAGCCGGTAATTCTCTACCCGCTCAAATAGTTCGTCTTGAGAAATATTGCCAGAATAAGGATTTGCAAATTATTAAAAGGTTTAGTTTTGATGAGAGCGCATATAAAGAGAAGAGAAGCGATTTTGACGATATTCTTGACTTCGTTATAGGACAAAAAGAGAAAATCGCTGTTTGTTTTGATAAAGTTGATCGTTTATCGCGCAATGTTTTTGATAAAAGAGTTTCTCTGCTCTATGAAAAGGCTTTAAAAGATGAGGTAGAGCTTCACTTCGTATCAGACGGACAAACAATAAATAGCCAATTATCAGCAGTTGAGAAGTTTCAATTTAGCATGAGCTTAGGTTTAGCAAAATACTACTCTGATGCTATAAGCGACAATGTAAAGCGTGCTCAAGAACAAATGCTAAGAAGTGGCATATATCCAAGCAGACCGCCCTATGGATATAAAAGGATCCCTATAGATAAAAACAAAACAGAGATAGTAGTCGATGAGTTTGCATCACAAGTCGTTATAAAGGCTTTTGAGTTATATGCAACCGGCTGTTTTTCAATGGATTCATTGCGACAGAAATTGGAAAAAGAAGACGGCGTAAAATGGTCGAAAGGTTTTACGGATAAAATTCTTAAGGATAAATTCTACAACGGAACAATGACTTGGAATAAAAAAACATACCTTCATAAATACCCTGCTATTGTCTGTCCGGAAGTCTTTATGCAAGTCCAAAGAGTCAAAGCCGGATGGCATAAGAAGCCGTTCAAATGGGCTTCCAAGCCGTTTGTCTTCAGAGGACTTATAGAATGCGCTTTCTGTGGCTGTATGATTACAGGCGAGATTGCCAAAGGGAAATATCGATATTATCACTGCACAAATTATTATAAGAAACACGCTAAATCAGAAGTTGAATGGATCAAAGAAGAAGATTTTATCGCGCAAGTGTCAGATGTGCTTAAAAAGCTACAAATACCCGAACATGAAATGCAACGGCTATTAGACGCATTAAATAAATCCCATAAAGACGAGTCTGATTACTTCAAGAGAAATATTGAAGTATTACAGCGAGAGTTAGGAAAAGTTAAGTCCGGACTGGAAGTAATGTATGAAGACAGAGTTCAAGGGCGTATTACAAGCGATATATATGACATGAAAGCTACAGAGTATATAAAAAGAAGAGATGATCTTGTCCTACAAATAGAGGAACACAACAATGCCGACAGCAACTACTATGTCGAAGCTAAAAAGGTCTTGGATGTTACCCAAAGAGCTTATGAAATATTCGAAAGTTCTGAAGACGCGGAAAAACGACAATTTTTACAATATATACTTCAGAACTCTGTTTTGAAAGGAAGAAAGCTTGAAATGACGCTCCAAACTACCTTCCAACAGATACTAGAATACACAAGTCGTCAAGCTTGGCTCCCCCGTCAGGACTCGAACCTGAAACCACTCGCTTAACAGGCGAATGCTCTACCATTGAGCTACAGGGGAAGGCTAGACAATTTTATCATTAAAACACTCATAAATCCAGATATAGAATTGAATTTTTGGTATAATTAGATAAGTGGCTAGAAAAAAAACAAAAAAATATAAAAAATCTTTTGACAAACTAGTATTTATAAGTGTACTTATTGTTTCTTTTGTAGCTTTAGGATTATTTGTATTTTATCAATCCCGCAGAATTCCAGAACTTGGTGAAGAGTCGCAAATTACAATACTTCCGCAAGAAATAGTGAATGTACTTGGAACAAAAATAGGTCCGCAATTATTTGAAAAGCAAATTAGAGTACCTGTATTTTTATATCATTACATTGAATATGTGAAAGATGATCCGGGAAGACAAAAACTTACTATTCCCCCAAATATCTTTATCTCTCAAATAGAAACTTTAAAAAATGCAGGTTACACATTTATAACCCCAAATGATCTAATAGATGATATGTTGGGCAAAATAAAACTTCCGGAAAAACTTGTTATTCTAACATTTGATGATGGATACATGGATTTCTATACAGATGTTTTTCCAATTCTTAAAAAGGAAAATGTAAAAGCGATAGCTTATATAGTTCCAGATTTTCTCAACCGCCCTAATTATATGTTTACTTTTCAGGTGAAGGAGATTGCGGAAAGTCCTTTGGTTGAAATAGGTGCCCACACAATGAATCATGTCTGGCTCAAGGGAATTGCAAAAGAAACTGCGGAATATGAAATATCTCAAAGTAGAAAAAGTCTTGCGGATATGCTGCATCTTTCGATTAACTCTTTTGCCTATCCCTATGGGGCACTTGACCAGCAAGCAGTAAATCTTGTTAAAGACGCAGGTTACACAAATGCAGTATCTACAATTCCAGGCATCGTGCAGGCAGAACAAAATAAATTTTTTCTTTATCGTCTAAGGCCTGGTTACAGAACAGGTGAGGAATTAATAAAATTTTTGGCTCAAAAAGATTTCAAACCTTGGTAGTAATGAGCAAGTTAATCACCTTACTTTTTATTATTACAGTTGTTGCCGTTGGCATCGGTGTATTTTTTGTTTCCCAAAAACCTGTTTTTCTCAAGCCCAGTGCCGGAGCAACACTCTCAAAGCTTAGAGTCTTGGGCAATCGCATTGTCACAGAACAGGGACAGGAGATCCGGCTCCGAGGGGTCAACACCACAGATCCCCTTTGGTTGGAGAAACTCGACTTTAAGAGGAATGGCGTGGCCGATAACCGTTTCTCAGAGATCGCGACGGACTTCGCGCGTATGAAAACACTTGGTGCGAATACCGTCCGTCTGCCTCTCTACCCCGGATACTATTTTTTACTTGGTGCTGAAACCTACCTCTCCACCTATGTCGATCGTATGATTGATTTGGCTGAGGAAAATGGACTCTACGCCATCATTTCTTACCATGTGATCGGGCGCCCGGGAGGTTGGTATTCTTCCGGATCTGACGACGTCCTTCCAGACTATTCGGCAAAACTCTACTACACGGATTCCGACATGGCGGTTGCATTCTGGGACAAAGTTGCGACCCGCTATGGTCAGAGGAAACACGTGCTCTTTGAGATTTACAACGAGCCCGCTGACGATACCGCTGATTTTACCTGGGCCGATTGGCGGCCGACAGGCCAGCTTCTGATAGACACCGTCCGCAAGCATTCGGACAACCTTGTCCTCGGGTCAGGTCCCAAGTATTCAAATGATCTCTCTGATGTGCCTACGAATCCGTTCAATGATTCCAATCTCGTTTATGTGGCTCATGTCTATCCCGGCAATGTTCCAAAGGGGGAAGACCAAGTTGCTGAATGGGAGAGAAGTTTTGGCTTTTTGGCCAAGACCTATCCGGTCATCGTCTCCGAATGGGGTTTCCACAATGGTGGTGATGAGACGACGAATGGGACCCTCGAAGGTTTTGGAAAGCCGCTCATCGATTACCTCGACCAAAAGAAGATTCACTGGGTCGCTTTCGTGTACCTTCCTCCCGATGCGGAGCCACCTATGCTGGAGGCCGACTGGAATACCCTGAATGAATTCGGGAAATTCGTGAAGAAACGCCTGCAGGACTGATTTAGTATGGCAGAAGTTTTCTTCTTATAGAACTGTATACGAGGTTTCTTTTTCAAAGATGCCATTGGCGTAGACTTTTACTTTATATTGCCCAACAGGACGAGTAGCTGTTGAATTTTTGAGAGTCCAGACAAAACTTGTGTTATTGGTATTAGATTTTGTAATTTTTATGCTTCTATTGTCAAGAAATTTATTGTTTAAGTATCTTACATATTCAATTCGTGTTCCCACTTTTGCGTTCTGAAGCGTAGTCACAGCATAGATGTTCTTATCTGTGGTTAAAAATGTAGCTGTGGGTTTAATTGCTTCCCCTGTTTTCGAATCTATGCCCTTGGCAACAACAACACTTATAATAATACCGGGCGCTTTACTGCGTGGAAGAGTAGGTTTTGGTTGTACTGTCGGTTGAGCAATAATCTGTTGGGTTTGAGTAGTTGAGCGAGGCTTTTGGGCGATAAGGTACCCGATAAATATCAGAAGAAAGACACCAAAACCACCAAGTAGATACAGCCTTGTCTTAGAAGAGCCGGTAGGTGGTACTGTGGCATTATTTGGGACTTCCGGTGAATTTTGAATAGGCGAAATAGCTGATTTATTTTCTTCCATATTTTATTTATTACTTTCTGACTTATTTTCTCCGTTTGTCGTTTTGTTAGTATTATTCGTATCAGATTGTTGCTCATCTGATTTTTGACTTGAACCTTCAGAACTCGCACCGCCTCCGCTTTTATCTCCTTCACTTTCATTTTCTATTGCTTCCTGTGGCTCAACTGCCTCTTCCGGCTCTACTTTTTCAACTGGTTCTACCGCTTCTGTTTCTTCCTGAGCCTCAATATTTTCGTTAT
>Ga0209515_10008318_pt1 | contig 12144 bp, 9 predicted proteins | sample Subgroupgradi54m_FD_187454 | JGI IMG/M metagenome (GOLD analysis project Ga0209515, IMG submission 187454) | Subsurface groundwater microbial communities from S. Glens Falls, New York, USA - GMW60B uncontaminated upgradient, 5.4 m (SPAdes)... ... | reverse complement strand
CCGCTCCGGAGCGGTGACCAGCGCGTGAATCCGCCGCGCGCGCCACAGGGCCACGGCGCGATCAAGGTAGTCGAGAGACACCCGGCCCGATTCACGAGATGCGTGTCCCGGACGCCAGTGGAGCTGCGCGCCGCAATCGAGGAATGTGACAGGCCCTTCGGTGCCGGTCCAGCGGTCTGTGGACGTGACGACGCGCCAGGAGGGAGGGCGCAGCCGCAGCCGCTTCGCCGTGTCGCGGAACATCGCTTCATCGCCCACGATGACGAGCGGCGACCGGGTCGATCGCGCCAGAGTTGGGAGCGCTTTGAGCAGGACTTCCGGCCCGATCCCGCAGGGATCACCGCCAGTGATCCCGATGACGGCAGTGCTGCGCCTGGCCACGCCTACTCCTCGCCGGGAACGGCGATATACGCGTGGCGCTTGAGCTCAGTCAGCCATTGGCCCAGCGCGTCGTGGAATTTCTGGTCATACAGCCGCTGGAACACCGCACGGTTGGTCTCTTCAGGATTCGAGTCGTGTGCCGCGCTGCGCTCATCGACCCGCACGATATGAAATCCGAGCTTGCTGCGGATCGGCGCGGAGTAGCTGGCGATGGGCAGGCCAAACAGCGCCTCATCCAACTCCGGTAACAGATCCCCGCGCGCCATCCATCCCATCGACCCGCCCTCTGCGGCATTGGACGCATCGGAGTACTGCTTTGCCAGCTGCGCGAAATCCGCTCCTTGCACCAATTGCCGGTGCACAGCGTGAATCCGCTCCTGGGCCTTCTCCTCTGGCCGCTCATCCGTCACCCGCACAAGGATGTGCGACGCCCGAACGCGCTCGCTGGCCTTGGCCATCTCAGGATGGGCGCGCACCGCATCGGCGATGTCCTGGGGGCTGATGAAGATCTTCGCCCGGACCTTGGCACCCACCGCATGCTGGACCATGAGCTGATTCCGCACGTGCTCCTTCAGTTGTTCTTCGCTCAGTTGGGTCTTGGCGAGCGACGCTCTGTACTCATCCTCGGACGGGAAACGGCTTCGGATCTCCTTGAGGCGGTTCCCCACCTCATCGCTGCTGACCGCCACCCCGGTCTTTTTTGCGTCCTGCAAGATCAGCCGCTGCTCGATGAGTTGTCCAAGCACCGCCGCATGGATTTTCACGGACTCTTCTTCCGATTCCGGCGCATGCTGGCTCTCGGCCAAGAACGAGGAAACCTGTGCCACCACATCCGCGGTCGTGATCACGTCATCATTGACGATGGCCACGATACGATTCACCGTTTCCGCCGCGACCCGCGGCAGATACGCGGCGTTGAGCGCAACGCAGAACAGCGCAAGAAGCGCTTTCCGTGGTCTGTTCATGCGACCTCCATGACCGCGGGGGCATCGTGCTTGATCCGATCCACCGCCTCGCGCAGCAACCGGCAGTACAGGTCGAAGCCCACCGCCGTCACATGCCCGGACTGCTCGATGCCGAGCACATTGCCGGCACCCCGGATCTTGAGATCCTCCATCGCAATAGTGAATCCGGATCCGAGTGCGGTGTGCTCCGACAGCGCCGATAGCCGCCGGCGCGCTTCTTCCGTCAACACCGCGTCCTTCCCAACGATGAGATACGCATAGGCTTTCCGGTTGAACCGCCCGACCCGGCCACGCAGCTGATACAGTTCGGCCAGCCCAAACTGCTCGGCGCGGTGCACAATCAGCGTATTCGCGTTCGGGATGTCGATGCCCGACTCGATGATGGTCGTCGTCACCAGCACGTCGAGCTCGCCCGCCATGAAGGACACCATCATCTGCTCCAGCTCATCTTCGGCCATCTGTCCGTGCGCCACGCCGATCCGCGCCGAGGGCACGAGGGCCGCGATGCGCTCGGCCAGCCGGTGGATGCTGCGCACCCGGTTATGGACGACGAACACTTGTCCTCTGCGGCCCATCTCTCGCATGATCCAGCGCCGCATGGATTCATCGTCCTCTTCCACGACCTGCGTGTCAATCGGATGGCGGTTCTCAGGCGGCGTCGTGATCAGCGACATGTCCCGAGCCCCCACAAGCGCCAGATACAGGGTGCGCGGAATCGGGGTCGCGGACAGCGACAGCACGTCGAGCTGGCTGCGCCATTGCTTCAAATGCTCTTTATCTTTGACGCCGAACCGCTGCTCTTCATCCACCACCAGCAAGCCCAGATCCTTGAAGCGAATGTCACCCGACAGGAGCCGGTGCGTGCCGATGACGACGTCACAGGTGCCCTCCGCGAGCGCCCGGACAATCTCGCGCTGCTGGGCCTCGGACTGGAACCGGGACAGCATCTCCACCTGGACCGGGTAGTGCTGCATCCGCTCGGTGAACGTCCGGTAGTGCTGGTAGGCGAGCAGCGTCGTCGGGACGAGCACGGCCACTTGCATGTGGTCCATGACCGCCTTGAACGCCGCCCGCAGGGCGATCTCCGTCTTGCCGTAGCCGACGTCGCCGAGCAGCACGCGGTCCATCGGCTGCGGCCGCTCCAGGTCCCGCTTGACGTCCTCGGTCGCGGTCAGCTGGTCCGGCGTTTCCCGATACGGAAAATCGCGCTCAAACGCGCGCTGCCATTCATGGTCCTTGGAAAACGCGTGCCCGGGAAGCGCGAGCCGCCTCGCCTGGAGCTCCAGTAACGACTTCGCGTAGACCCAGGCCCCCGCGTAGGCCTTGGCCTTGGCCCGCGCCCAGGTGGTGCCGCCGAGCTTATGAAGGCTGGGAGGCCGCGCCCCGAACGCGGAATACTTTTGGACCAGATGGAGCTGGTCGATCGGCACGTACAGCCGGTCGCCGTCCGCGTACTCCAAGATGAGCGCGTCTTGCCTGCCCCGGCTGTTCTCAATCGTCGCGCGGCCCAGATAGCGCCCAATGCCGTGATCGAGATGCACCACCGCATCCTCTTCGTTCAGGTCGAGTGAGCCTTCAAAGGGCACCTGCGCAGAGGGCCGCGCATGCACCCCGCGCGGCAGCACGACCACCATGGTATGACGGTCAAGCGTTTCGAGGGTCTGCGGGTTGAAGCTGCGCATGGACGCCAGGCGCGGCCCGTCAAACTCGATCCGCAGGGGCGATTCAAAGGTGGCGGGAAACACATCGAGGATGCCGCCGCGCACCGCAAACTCCCCCGGGTCGGCGACCTCATCCACCCGCCGATAGTCGAATTGGAGGAGCTGATCGAGGAGCTGGCTCATCGGCTGTTGCTGGCCCACAAACAGGCGGCAGTATTCAAACATCAGGAGAAAATCCTTTGGATTTCGCAGATTCGAAAAAGCGATTTCGCAGATGAGCTGGAATTAATCTGTGTAATCATTTTTAAATAATCTGCGTAATCAAGACCGCTGGGGATTTTTCCAGCGGCCTACATGCGGCGCGGCGCGTTGATGCCCAGCACCCCGAGCCCGTTTGCCAACACGATCCGCGTGGCTTGGATGAGTGCCACGCGGGCGGCTGAGCGGCGGGCGTCCTCGCTGATGACGCGGTGCTTCGTATAGAAGACGTGAAAGCTTTCCGCAAGTTTCCGAAGATAGGTCGTAATGCCCTGCGGCTCGAGCGCGGCGGCGCACAGCTCCAGCACCACCGGGTACTGAAAGAGCGTGCGGATGAGCAGCCGCTCCTCCAGCGCGTCCAGCAGCCGAAAATCCGTCCGCAGCTTCACCCACCAGGGCAGCCGCTCCTTGGCCAGGATGCTGTAGATGCGCGCATGCGCGTACTGGACGTAGTAGACCGGGTTTTCCTGCGACTGTGTCTTCGCCAGCTCCAGGTCGAAGTCGAGGTGGCTCTCCATCGTGCGCATGAGAAAGAAAAACCGGGTGGCATCCATGCCGACTTCATCCATCACTTCGCGGAACGTCACAAACTCGCCCTGGCGCTTGGACATCGGCACCGGCTTGCCCTTGCGGGAGAGCGTCACCAGCTGGACGATGCGGATCATCAGCCGGTCCGCCGGATAGCCGAGTGCCGCGGCCGCCGCCTTGATGCGCGCGATATAGCCGTGGTGGTCCGGCCCCCAGAGGTTGATGATTTGGTCAAAGCCGCGCTGGAACTTCCATTGATGATACGCGATGTCCGGCGCCAGATACGTCATTTCCCCGTCGCGCTTGCGCACAACCCGGTCTTTGTCATCACCGAACTTCGTGGAGGCGAACCACGTCGCATCCTCTGCATCGTACAACAGCTCCTTGGCCTTCAGGGTGCTGAGTGCCGCCTCAATGCGTCCTGAGGTGCGCAGCCACGCTTGGCTGCTCCATTGGTCGAAGACAAGACCGAATTGCTCCAGATCCCGTTTGATGTCTGCCAGCTCAGCCTTCATCCCTTCGCCGATGAACCACTCAAGCGGCTTCTCGAGCAGCCCGTCGCCGTGCGCCGTGCGCAGCGTCTGAGCAAGCGCCGTGATATAGGCGCCATGATAGCCGTCCTCAGGAAACGGTTCCGGCCGGCCCAGGAGCTCGGCATACCGCGCCCGCAGCGAACGGCCCAGCATCTCAATCTGCCGGCCTTCATCATTGAGGTAGAACTCGGTGGTCACGCGGTAGCCTTGCGAGCGCAACAGGCGCGCCAAGACATCGCCGACCGCAGCCTGCCGGCCATGCGCGACGCTCAAGGGGCCGGTGGGATTGGCGCTGACAAACTCAATATTGATGGAGGAGGCTGAAGAGGGTTTGGCTGTGCCGAACCGCTCGCGCCGCCGCAAGACGTCTTTCAGGACCTGCGTCAGCGCATGCTGGGAAAGGAACACGTTGAGGAATCCCCCCTTCGCCTCCACCCGATCCACGGAATCCCCAAGACCGAGCTCGCGACAGGAAGCCAGGAGAGCGCTTGAGAGCGCTTCGGCGATGGCTTGCGGGGGTTGCTTGCGCTGGGCGGCGACCTTGAATGAGACGGAGTTCGCCAGGTCGCCGAAGGAGGCATCTTTCGGAATTTCCCACCGCAAGGCGGCGTCTGCGATGCGACCGTCGGACGCAGCCGCCGCGGTTGTCGGGTCAGTCTGGCGGTCCAGAGCGATACGCAGGGCCTGGCTTAAACGATCCTCAATGGCAAACCCCATGGTCTCCTCATATCGCGTGGAGCCCCACGGGCAAAGCCCGTGGTACCATTCGGTCCGCCCGTGGGGCGGAACCGCTCCGAAGCCATCGTGTTCTGCTTCGCCGTTGCCTTATCGGCACGGCTTCGCAGCAACACCCTCTTCGCATTCCTCCACGGGCAGAGCCTGTGGCCCCCCGCGAAGGAGGGTGGAGGGAGCAATGGCGGGAGCATGACCGATGCAGCGGCCGACTCACCCCGTGACACGCATGTCTTGAGCGCGAGGGCGCCCGCGTCGAGCTTAACGGGGTGTACGCGAGCGCGTCGGACGCCCCTCGCCCCCACCAACCGAACCGATCTCGGGGCGGGCAGGCGGCACGCGTGCTGGAGAACTGGCAGGTTCTGGGCTATCGAGCGGCACCCGCGGCGCATCCGCCCATAGCTGTTCAAGCTGGTAGAACGTCCGTGCCGGCTCGTCCAGCAGATGGACAACCACATCCCCGCAATCCAACAGGACCCACTGGGGCACGTCGCGGTCTCGCCGTGGGCCGAGGGCTGCGGCCGCGCCTTCAGTATGGAAGACCGCGCACCCCTGCCGGGCGAGGGTGGCCTCAATGTGATCCTTGATGGCATTCATCTGCGGTGCAGAGTCCGCCGTGCAGACCACGAAGAAATCGGTCACATTGGAGAGGGTGCGCAGATCCATCACCACCACACCCTCGGCGTATTTGTCGAGAGCCGCTCGCGACGCCAGCAGCGCCTTCGCCCGGCTATCGATCTCGTACCGTTCGGATGTGGTCCGCCCCGGCACCGCAAGGGCGCTGAGCGGCGTGATGGAGAGTCACCGTGAGGAAGGCGTGTATCCAGCGACTCACGAACTACTCATAATCCGGTAGAGCCCGGTCCCGCATGTTGGACACTTGCCCTTCATAGCAGGACGGCCGTTCTTCATCTTGACCTGCTTGGCGTCCTTCATTTCCCGCTTGGCCTTGCACTTCACGCAGTACGCCTCCATCACGCCTCCTCCGTTACGTACACCCTGTGTCAACGTCAACCGATCACCTCGCCTGGCTCACCAGACGCGTGAGCACGCCTGCCTGCCCCCCGCACGCTTTGCTTCGCAAAGCGAAGCAGCGGGGGCGCAAGCAAGGTCAAGCCTAGCACGGCCTCCCGCCGACTGTCAAGCATTCACCCCCACACCAACTGCGGGAGAACTCTAGCCATGCTACAGGTGGTATGGGGGCGCATCTTCATGGATCTCGCCCACGATCTCTTCCAGGAGATCTTCGATCGTCACGAGACCCACCGCAGCACCTTGCGCGCTTTGGACGATGGCGATCTGTTTCTTGTCGCGCTGAAATTCACTGAGCAGTTCCGCCAGACGCTTCGTCTCCGGCACAAAGAGGGCCGGACGGATCAAATCGGCGAGCACGAAGAGCCCTCCGTGCCGCACCATGGCCAACACATCGCGCGCGTAAATGACCCCGATAATCTGATCCAATGAACCGCGATAGACCGGAATCCGCGAATGGCCTTGCTCGATGAGCACATCGAGCGCATCCTCCGGATGTGCGCTCAGGTTGACTCCGGCGATTCGCTCGCGCGGTACCATCACCTCCCGCACCACGGAATCACTGAACTCGAAGATGCGCTGCAGCATGTGCAGTTCGTGCTCCGCGAGGACCCCCTCTTCCCGGCCCACTTGGATCATGACCTTGATCTCCTCTTCGGTAATGAGGGGCGAGCGCCGCTTCGTCGGAATCCTGAACAGGCGCAGAAGCCGGCGACCGACCCACGTGAAGAAGACCGCCAATGGATGCAAGATCAGCATGAGCACCCGCAGCGGCCGGATCATGGCGAACGCGACCGCTTCCGCATGGGTGGCCGCAAACATCTTGGGAGTGATCTCAGCCAATACCAGCAGCAGAATCGTAATGCCGACGGTGGCGATGAGCAACCCTTCTTCGGGTCCGAACGCATTGATGCAGATCCAGGAGCCGATGGCGGAAATGGAGACGTTGACGAGGTTGTTCGCAATGAGCAGGGTGCCGATCGCCCGGTCCAGATTCGTCAGCACCTGGAATGTGAGCTGCGCGCTCCGATGTTGCTGCTCGACTAAGTGCCGCAGCCGGACCTTGTTGATGGCCAGCAACGCCACTTCCGTGGCCGAGAAGGAGGCTGAAAGCACGAAGAGCACGATGAGCGAGAGGAGAACGGGCAGCGTGATCATCCCCCCCCCTGTCTGCCCCGCCAGCGGCGGGGCCAACGGGCATCCATTCCATGTTGATCAAGGCGGTGTGTGCGCGACTTCTGTGCAGCATATGTCTTCCCTGGGCCGCCTTGATAGACAGGTGGGGGGATCATCCTACCACCCACTTAAAACAGACCGATGAATTTTGGATTTGTGATTTTGGATTTTGGATTTTGGATTAACGGACAATCTAAAATCCAAAATCTAAAATCGCAAATTCCTGTCATTGTCTCAAGTGGTGGGGTCATCCGCACCACCTGCCGGGGTCCGCCGTAGGCGGACTGCCATAACTGTGGGGTCACATGTGGCATGGCGAGGCGGCGCACCATAGTGGCATAGACAGATTGGTTCCGTGTGACTATGATCGCAGCGCCGCCTCCGGCAGGTGGTGGGATCATTTCAGGTACAGTTGGTGGTCGCGAATATACCGTTCCACCGCGACCGGCACCAGATAGCGGATGGACCGCCCGGCCGCGACCCGAGCCCGAATATCCGAGGAAGAGATGCCCACCTGCGGCATCTCAAGTGCTTTCACGCGCCCTGCCCGGCGCCTCGTCTTGCCTCCTGACCGTGCGGCCACCACCACCGTGCACAGTTGGGTGATCTCTTCCCACCCTTTCCACTGCACCGCCAGCATGTCCTGACCAATTAAGAGGAAGAGCTTCGCCATCGGCAGCTGCTCCCGCAAGACTTTCACGGTATTGAGCGTATAGGACACGGATTCTCGCTGTAATTCGATATCGGAGGCCACGAAGGCGGGATGGTCCCGGATCGCCACCTGCACCAATTCGAGACGGACGGCACCCGGAAGGAGTCCTTTGGCGTTCTTATGCGGCGGCTGGTGCACGGGAATGAAGAGGACCCGATCCAACCCGAGCTGATCGCGCGCGGTCTCGGCGAGGAGGAGATGGCCCCAATGGATCGGGTTGAAGGTTCCGCCCAGGATCCCGAACTTCATCGCCGCAGAGGCAGCCATCAACGAGCCGTCCGCATGCTACTGGCGCACCTGGCCGGTTCCGTACACGACATACTTGTACGTCGTCAGTTCCTCAAGGCCCATGGGCCCGCGCGCATGCAGCCGGTCGGTGCTGATGCCGATTTCCGCCCCCAGCCCAAACTGGAATCCGTCGGTAAACCGGGTGGAGGCGTTCACGAAGACTGCGGCCGAGTCCACCTCCCGAACGAACTGTTCCGCGTGCTGCTGATTCTTGGTCACGATCGCATCCGAGTGCGAGGAGCCGTAGCGGCCGATGTGCGCGATCGCCTCATCGAGAGAGGGCACGACCCGGATGGAGAGAATCAGCGCCAGGTACTCGGTGACCCAGTCTTCATCGGTCGCCGCCTTCACCTCCGGAACGATGGCGCGCGTCGCCTCATCGCCGCGGACTTCGACCTTCGCGTGTTTCAGGTGCCTGATGATCTCCGGCAGGAAGGTATTGGCCACGCGCTCATGCACCAAGAGCGTTTCCATGGCGTTGCAGGTCGCCGGCCGCTGGCACTTGGCATTCAGCACAATGGCCTTCGCCATCTCCACATCCGCCGCGTCATCGACGTAGACGTGGCACACACCCTTGGCATGCTTGATGACCGGAATCCGGGAGGTCTCCACGATCTTGCGAATGAGCGCTTCTCCGCCCCGCGGGATAATGACATCAATGTACTGGTCGAGTCGCAGCATCGCATCGATGCCGGCCCGATCCGCGACGGGAATCGTGCTCACGGCGGCCTCCGGCAATCCGCATGAAGCCAGGGCTGCTCTCAGCGATGAGGCGATGGCGTGATTTGACCCAAAGGACTCCGAACCGCCCCGCAGCACGACCGTATTGCCGCTCTTCAGGCACAGCGAGGCGCAGTCGCTCGTCACATTGGGCCGCGATTCATAGATGATACCGATAACGCCCAGCGGCACGCGCACTTTGCGAATCTCAAGGCCATTGGGCTGCCGCCAACTGCGAATGACCTGGCCGACTGGGTCCGGTAATGTTGCCACGGCCTCGATCGACGCAATCATCTCCTGCACCCGCTGTGCATTAAGCGCGAGCCGCTCAACAAGCGCGTCACCCAATCCGGCGGACCGCGCCTGCGCAACATCCTGCTGATTCGCGGACAGAATCGCCTGCTGATCCTGCCGGATTCTGGCCGCCATCACGCCGAGGGCGGCATTCTTCTCGCTGGTTGAGGCGCGTGCAATCCGGCGGCCGGCTTCTTTGGCCTGCGTCACCGTCTCAAGCACCGCACGCTCGATCTCTTGGGGTCCCGGAGCCGTCATGGTCTTATTCATCCCCCCACCTGTCTGCCCCGCCAGCGGCGGGGCCAAAGGGCATCCATTCCATGCTGATCAAGGCGGTGTGTGTGTGCGACTTCTGTGCAGCATATGTCTTCCCTGGGCCGCCTTGATAGACAGGTGGTGGGATCATCCGCACCACCCGCTTAACACAGACCGATGAATTTTGGATTTGTGATTTTGGATTAACGGACAATCTAAAATCCAAAATCGCAAATTCCTGCCATTGTCTCAAGTGGTGGGGTCATCCCACCACCTGCTGGCGTCCGCCGGAGGCGGACCGCCATAATTCCGGCATCAAACTCAATATGGCGAGACGGCGCGCTGCAGTAGTAACACAGCTATGCTTATGACACCAGATAAGCGAAGCGCCGTCTCCAGCAAGTGGTGGGATCATCCGCGCATCTCCCGCGCGAGCACCAAGTGGTCGCGATGGACCACCTCGCGCGCCTTCGCTTGCCCAAGAGTTTTGGCAGCTTCTGCGCTCTTCATGCCACGCACCCGCAATAGCTCCGACGAGGAAAAATTGCAGATGCCGCGCGCCAGCTCGTTCTGCTGAGCGTCCGCAATCGCCACAAACGCGCCGGCCTCAAACCGGCCTTGGATGTCCAGCACTCCTGAGGAGAGCAGGCTCTTGCCGCCGGATCCCAGCGCTTCCGCCGCGCCGCCATCGACAATCACCCGCCCGCGGGGCTCGCGCAGCGAGAAGGCGATCCACCATTTGCGGGCGCTCAACCGGTTGCGCGGAGGCACAAAGAGCGTGCCGATCGGCTGTCCCGCCAACAGGTCCGTCAACACGCCGGGCCGGTGGCCGTTGGCAATGATCATCGAAATGCCATTGTGGCCCACGATGCGCGCGGCTTCAAGTTTTGAGGCCATGCCCCCGCGCGTGGTCTGCCGCGTGCCGGGCCTCACCGCAGCACGGGCCCGTTCAAGGGTCTCGATGCGCTCAACAGGCTTGCCGTCCTGCAGCAGGCCGTCCACATCCGAGAGGATGACCAGCAGCTGCGCATCCACCGCCGAAGCCACCAGCGCGGCCAGGCGGTCATTGTCGCCAAACGTGATCTCCTCCACCGCGACGGTATCATTCTCATTGATGACGGGGATGACCTTCCGGTGCAGGAGCGTCAGCAACGTTTGTTTCGCGTTGCGGAAGCGCCGGCGGTCGGCCAAATCCTCTTGGGTTAAGAGCACTTGGGCGGTCGTCGTGCGGCGGCGTTCAAACGCCGCCGTGTACAAATGCATGAGCTCGCTCTGGCCGACCGCCGCGCAGGCCTGCAGTTGCGCGATCGCCTTCGGCCGACGGGCGAGTCCCAACGTCGCCATCCCGCAGGCAATCGCCCCCGAAGAGACAATGATGGGCTGGCGCCCGCTCTGGGCTGCCGCCACCACCTGCTCCACGAACTGCTCCAATCGCGACGCCACAAGACGCCCCCGCTCATCGGTCAGCACGCTGCTGCCGATTTTCACGACGAGGCGATGGACGTTGGCGTGATCAGTCATGACGCTCGATCTCCAGCGCAGACGCCTGCTCCGGCTGTACGACCTCACGTGATGCCTGCAAGCCTTCCCACATCGCCCGAATCAGCGCAGGGACCCCCTCGCCCGTGGCGCATGAGATGGGCCATACCCGCCCTCCGACGGCGCGCTGGAACGCGTTCAGGTTCGCGTGAGCCTCCGGCAGATCCATCTTGTTGGCGACAATGAGCTGCGGCTTGTCTGCCAGCGCGGGATTGTACGCGCGCAGCTCGCGATTCAACTGATGAAAGACCTGGACCGGATCCTTACCGTCCACGCCGGCCATATCCACGAGATGGACGAGCAGCCGCGTACGCTCGACATGACGCAAAAATTCGATGCCAAGCCCTCGTCCCTGGTGGGCACCTTCGATCAATCCGGGAATATCGCAGGCGATGAACGACCGCTGGGCGTCCACGCGCACCACACCCAGCACCGGATACCGCGTCGTAAACGGATAGGCGCCGACCTTCGGCTTGGCGGTGGAGATCCGGCAGAGCAATGAGGATTTCCCCGCGTTCGGAAACCCCGTCATGCCAATGTCCGCGATCAGCTTCAGCTCAAGCGTCAGCCGCCGCGATTCCCCGGGGGTCCCGGTGGTGGCCTGGCCAAGCGCCTGGTTGTTGAGCAACTGCTGCACGGAGGCGGCGTCGCGTGCGCCGGCTTTCTTGCGCCGGTGCGAGGGGCGGTTCGACTGCGACCGCGCGCGCTCGACGGTGGCGATGGTGGCATTACCGAGACCGCCGCGGCCGCCCCGCACGACGATGCACTCATCAGTCGCTGTGGCGAGATCGCGCAGCAGCTCCCCCGTCTTCGCGTCGGAGACGACCGTCCCTACGGGGATGCGCAGCACCACATCCTCCCCGCGCTTGCCGGTTTTCTGGTTGCTGCCGCCACGGCCGCCGCGTCCGGCGGCGAATTCATGCCGGTAGCGAAAATCGAGGAGGGTCGCGACGTTCGGATCGGCGCGCAGGATGACGTGGCCGCCGTCGCCGCCGTCGCCGCCGTCAGGATAGGGATAGCGGATGTAGGGGGGTTGTGCGAAGGAGGAACACCCGCGGCCGCCATCTCCG
>Ga0209515_10008316_pt1 | contig 12146 bp, 17 predicted proteins | sample Subgroupgradi54m_FD_187454 | JGI IMG/M metagenome (GOLD analysis project Ga0209515, IMG submission 187454) | Subsurface groundwater microbial communities from S. Glens Falls, New York, USA - GMW60B uncontaminated upgradient, 5.4 m (SPAdes)... ... | reverse complement strand
GACCAGCCCTCGTCCGCCGCCCGCGCGGCGGGATCGTCACCCGTCCGGGCGGCGCCGGCGAGCAGCCGCATGCCCTCGAGGAACGAGAGCCCGCCCTCCTCGGCCTCGCGCCGCACGCGCTCCCAGTGGGCGAGCACCTCGCGCAGCCGCTCGCGGTCCAGCTCGACCCACTGCCCGCGCAGCCGTACCAGCCCGCCCGCCGAGGCCAGGAGCTGCCGCACCTCGGCGGCCGTGAGCTTCTCCTCGCCCAGCGCGACGGCGACCGAGAAGTCGAGCAGCGCGTCCATGCCGACCGCGCTCGGCTTCTTCTCGCCCACGCGCACGGTAACCTCGGGCCGCGGCGGGCGCCGCGGCCGCCACCAGTCGGGGACGCGCACGACCAGTCCCGCCGCCTCGAAGGCCGGGATGGCGCGCAGGAAGCGGTGCGCCTCGGCGGGTGTCCAGGCCATCGCCTGGTAGATCGCGCCCGAGTCGATCACCTCGGCCAGCCACGCGCTCTGCTCCGCGGCACGCTGCAGCGGCACCAGCAGGTGGAGCAACGCCTGCCGGTCGTCGCGCGCGGAGGACTCCTCGAGCGCGCGCGCCAGCGGGCGGTGCTGCACCTTGCCGCCGGCGCCCGCGCGCGCCCCGTAGGTGGCGAGGAAGGCGAACGGGTGCTCCTCGTCGCCGCGGTTCTCGGCCAGGTGCAGGCACACCTTGCCGACCGTGTGCCACGAGGGGTGGCGCGCGCTCAGCCAGTTCCCGACCGGCCCACGGTGCGCGCGGATCTCGTCGGCGAACGCGCGGTTCAGGTCCGCCCAGCGCGCGGCGACCCAGTCGACGTCGACGTACTCGCCGCCGTCCATGGGCGGGACGGCGCCGGCCAGCCGGGCGCGCTCGTCCGGGGGGCAGTCGACCTCGACGCGCTCGCGCCGATCTTCTAGATCGGGCACGGCGCAGAGCCGGGTCACGAACGCGCGGCCGAGCTCGCGCAGGAACGCGAGCGAAGGGGTGAGCGGCGCGTCGAGCTCGGTCGCGCCCAGGTCGAGCAGGGCGTGCCCGGCCCCGCGCCCGAAGGCGCGGGCGACGCGGGCTCGGGCCGCGACGGACAGGCCGTCGCTCGCCTCGTCGTCGCCGGGTGCCGTGTCCGCGAGCAGCGCGCCCGACGGCAGGATGGCCACGCGCATCGCCTGCAATCTACGCGCTGGGCGGCGCTTGGCGCAACCGAACTCTCGGCCGGAGGTGCGCGACTAAGCCCTCCCGCCATTCCGCACCCGCCTCCGGGCGCTACACCAGGTGAACGCGAATGCCGTACCGTTCGTAGACAGGCGCTGCGCGCCGATCGCACGTCACGAGTTCGGCGCCATGGCTCGCCGCGGTCGCCGCCACCAGCGCGTCGTACGAGGCGCCACCGGAGACGCCGTGCTCGGGCAAGCGCAGCAGGAAGTCCCGGTAGGCCGGAGCGCTCAGGCGGAGGAACGGCCGGCGAAATCGTGCGGCCAGGAAGTCGCGCACCACATCTCCCGGTGCCCGGTGAGGGGCGGGTAGCCGGGTGAGCACCGAGTACGTCTCCAGGGCGCAATGCTCGACCAGGCGCAACGCACCGTCCAGCACTCGGCGCGCGGCATCGTGCTTCTCGTGCCAGGACGCGAATGCGGCGACGATCAGGCTCGAGTCGGCGGCTCTTACCGCCGTACGCGCTCCAGCGTGTCGCGGACCTGCTCGGCTGTGAGCGGAGGCAGCTTGGCTTCCGGTACCGCCACCAGCCCCTTGCCGCGCTTCTTGAGCCGCATCGGAGTTGAAGCGATCTCGATCTCCAGCCGGCCGTCGCTAGCCCGGATCTCGAGCGGCTGGCCGGGCTTCAGTCCCAGAGCCTGTCGGAGCGGCTTGGGCACGACGATCCTCCCTGCGCGATCGATGACAGCCTTCATGGCACAGACAATGCCAGAGAAATGGCATTGCCGCAACCGCCGGCTGCTCGCGGGAGGGTGCGTCAGGCCCAGGAGGTGCTCATCACGATCTCGACCGAATCGGCGGCCCTCAGCGGCGATCAGATCCGCGACACGGCCGGGGCAGGCGATCGACGCCGATTCCTGGCTGGCACGGCCCCGGGGGACGGCATAGAATCGCCGGGTCGTGGCACATCGCCCCACCGTCCGGAAGGTCCTCGTCGAGCACGACGCGCCGGACCCGCGCAAGGCGGGGCCAACGTGAAAGCTCGCCGGGCAATCCGGCGCCTCGACCAGGTCGTCTACCGGATGATCGCCGCTCGCCGGCAGAGCGCCGAAGACCGCGGCGACCTCCTCTCGATCCTGCTCCACGCCCAGGATGCCGACGACGGCACGGTGATGAGCGACCAGCAGGTGCGCGACGAGGTAATGACGCTCTTCATGGCCGGTCACGAGACGACTGCGGTGGCGCTCTCGTGGTCGTGGTATCTCCTGGCGCAGCATCCCGAGGCCGATGGCCGGCTCGCCGAGGAGCTGCGGACGGTCCTGGGCTCGCGCCCGCCCACCGGGGCCGACCTTCCGCGGCTCCCGTACACCGAGATGGTCGTGACCGAGTCGATGCGGCTCTACCCGCCGGCGTACGCGTTGGGCCGCCAGGCGGCGACCTCGACCGAGGTCGCCGGCCATCCCATCGCGAGGGGCGTGATCGTGATCTTGCCGACGTTGGTCGTGCAGCGCGACCCCCGCTGGTTCGAGGAGCCCGAGGCCTTCCGCCCCGAGCGCTGGGAGGACGAACGGGCGCGCCGGCTCCCGCGCTACGCGTACTTCCCGTTCGGCGGCGGGCCGCGCCAGTGCATCGGCAACGGCTTCGCGATGATGGAAGCCGTCCTGCTCCTGGCGGCCATCGCCCAGCGCTTCCGGCTGACGCTGGTGCCGGGTCAGCGCGTGACGCCGACACCCTACGTCACGCTGCGCCCCGAGCCCGGCATCCGCATGCTCCTCGCGCGTCGCTGACAGAAGCTCTCGACCGCGGTCCCCGCGCGGTGCGGAGGCAGGCGGCGAACTTCGTTGTAGATTTTGCAGCCACCCGCAGCCGAAGTGCCAATCCCGGCCAGAGTGGACAAGGGGGCTGACATGAACAGCCTCCGTCGTCAGGTCTGGAGGGCGCCGATCGCCCCGGACAGGGCCTCGAGCTCGCCGCGCCAGGACACCGGCGCGGCCACCGGACGCACGACGAACTTCGAGAAGCCGACGGCGATGAAGCGCTCGATGAGCCGGCGCAACGCCGGCAACCCCACCGGCGTGAGCTCGACCGATCGGGGACGCCGGGCGGTCATCGTGCGCGCCATGGCCGGGTCGATGGGCTCACGGGCATAGCCGATGCTCATGCCGAAGTGCTCGCTGCTGATCGAGCGCCCGGCCCGGGCCGCCGCTTGCTCGATGACGATGCGTCCCGCCGCCGCCTCTTCGGGCGTGCACAACGACGGGAGCCACCCGTCGGACAGCCGACCACAGCGCTCGAGGGCGGCGGGCGCAGTGCCGCCCAGCCACACCTCGAGCGGCTGCTGCACCGGCAGCGGCGAGAGCGTGACGTCGCGGAAGGTGCCGGCCGCGCCATCGTGGCTCACGGTCTCCCCTGCCCACAGGCGCCGCAGCAGCGGCAGCGCCTCGTCGATGAACGCGCCGCGGCGCTTGGGGTCGACGCCGATCGCATCGCGCTCCGGCGCGTACGTGAGCCCGGGCACCAGCGTCACGAGCAGCCGCCCGTTACTCAGCGCGTCCAGGCTCGCGAGCTGCTTGGCGAGCCGCACCACGTTGCGTCCCGGCAAGAGCATCGTGGTCCCGAGCTTCATCCGCGGGTTGCTCGCGGCCGCCCAGGAGAGGCCCACGACGGGATCGAGCACGGGGCCGGTCAGCACCTCCGAAAGCCACAGCGAGTCGAACCCCAGCTCGTCGAGCCCCGTGACGAGCTCGGCCAGCGCGGCGGGTGTCGCGGACGCGCCTCCGGCCCCCACGCCGATGCGTATCTTCATCTCAACCCGACAGCGTCCCGACGACCTCGGCCGGCCAGGCGCGGGCGTCGACACGCGCGTGCCACTGCTTGATCTTGCCGTCGCGGTCGATCACCACGCCGACGCGCTGCGCGCCCTTCTGCGGGTCGACGTTGGCGCCGTAGGCGGTGCCGATCGTCCGGTCGGTGTCGCAGATCAGCGGGAAGGTGAAGTGGTACTTCTCGGCGAACGCCTTGTTGTCCGCCGGCGCATCGAAGGACACGCCGAGGATCACGGCGCCCTTCCGATCGTACTCGGCCTTCAGGTCGCGGAACCCGCAACCCTCCGCCGTTCAACCGGGGGTGTCGGCCTTGGGGAAGAACCAGAGCACGACCGGCTTGCCCTTGAAGTCCGAGAGCTTCACGGTGTTGCCGGAGTGATCGCGGCCGACGAAATCGGGCGCCTTGTCGCCTGGGTTGAGCATGCCTCCTCCTTGCACCCGTCAGAGCGGGGCGGCGTCGACTGCCATGAGCCCGAGCCATCCTGCGCCGGCCGCGGCGCGCGGTCAAGGAGCGGGCGGCCGCGTTGACGCCCGAGGGGCCGGAGCGTACGGCCGGATGGACCGGGTGATCATCAGCCACATCGATCGCACCGCGGGTTCTTGGAGGCAGAAATCCAGGCCATCCTCGTCGACAACCCGCGGCGCCTGCTGACGCTCGACAAGCGGGGCGAGGAGTCTCCTGCTCGGTGACTATAAAAGAGCGCCCGCGAGCACGGGTTTGGTATCAAAGAAAGAGATGTCCACCGTGCTGGCCAGGACCCCGACCGCCGAGCCGAAGGCCGCCGTCTCCGCCGCCGAGATGGGCGCCCGCCAGCGGGAGATCTCGGTCTCCGAGTTCTTCACCAAGAACCGCCACCTGCTCGGCTTCGACAATCCGCGGAAGGCGCTCCTCACCTGCGTCAAGGAAGCCGTCGACAACGCGCTCGACGCGGCCGAGGAAGCGGGGATCCTGCCCGACGTCGTCGTCACGGTGGAGGTCGCGTTGAGTAACGGGGCGGCGCCACCTGCCAGCCAGGCGACCCGCTTCCGCGTCACGATCATCGACAACGGCCCCGGCATCGTCCGCCAGCAGATTCCGCCCATCTTCGCCAAGCTCCTCTACGGCTCGAAGTTCCACCGGCTGCGCATGAGCCGCGGCCAGCAGGGGATCGGAATTTCCGCGGCCGGCATGTACGCCCAGTTGACGACCGGCAAGCCGGTGCAGATCATCTCGCGCACCGGCGCGCGGGCGGCGGCTCACTACTTCGAAGTCCAGATCGACACCAAGAAGAACGAGCCGAGGATCTTCGAGAGCAAGAAGATCGACTGGGAGCACCCGCGCGGCACGCAGGTGACGCTCGAGATCGAGGGGCGCTACCAGAAGGGCCGCGCCTCGGTGGACGAGTACCTCGAGCAGGTGGCCATCGCCAATCCGCACGTGCAGCTCGTCTACCACACGCCGGAGGGGGAGACCCGGGAGTATCCGCGGACGATCCACGAGCTGCCGCCCCAGCCCCGCGAGATCAAACCGCATCCCTACGGCATCGAGTTCGGCATTCTCCTGCGGATGCTCCACGACACCCGGAGCCACTCGCTCGCGGGGTTTCTCGCCGGCGATTTCAGCCGGGTCTCCCCCGCCGTCGCCCAGGAGATCTGCCGGACGGCGAAGCTCTCGCCGGACGCGCGGCCGCGAAACATTCACGGCGCCGACGCCGAAACGCTCTACAAGGCCATCCAGTCGACCAGGATCATGGCGCCGCCGTCGAACTGCATCTCGCCCATCGGCGAGAAGGCGATCCTCCACGGCCTGTACAAGCAGATCAAGGGCGACTTCTACACGGCGGTCACCCGGCCGCCGGCGGTGTACCGCGGCAACCCGTTCGTCATCGAGGCGGGGCTGGCCTACGGCAAGGGGCCGGACCAGGCGGCGGCTACCCCGGACGCGCCCGCGGCCCCGCTCGCCGAGGGCGAGCAGAGGGAGGACGACGACGAGCTGGCCCGCCTCATCCGCTACGCCAACCGCGTCCCGCTGCTCTACCAGCAGTCGGCCTGCGCGACCTTCAAGGCCGTGCTCGAGACCGCGTGGCGGAACTACGGCATCGCCCAGTCCAGGGGCGCGCTCCCGGCTGGCCCCATCGTGGTGTTCGTCCACATGGCCTCGGTCTGGGTGCCGTTCACCAGCGAGTCCAAGGAAGCGATCGCCGACTACGACGAGATCCGGAAGGAGATCAAGCTCGCGCTGCAGGAGTGCGGGCGCCGGCTCGGCGTGTTCCTGCGGCGGCGGGAGCGGGCCAAGAGCGAGTTCCGCCGGCGCAACATCTTCGAGCTGTACATCGAAGAGGTCGTCGAGGCCTGCGCCCGCCTGAAGGGCGGCAAGCTGCCCAAGGAGAAGCTCAAGGCCCAGCTGCAGAAGATCGCCATGAAGCGGACCGGCGGCGCCAGGACCGACGAGATCATGGGCCACGACGGCGGCCCGGAAGGCCTCCCCCATTCGATCATCGTCACCGCTGAAGGGCCCGAAGGGGAGGCGCCGGTGTTGCCCGGCGCCGAGCGGAGCGACGTCGCGCCGCCGGAAGCGCCCCGGTCGGAGACGGACAAGCCCGCGCCGGTGCGGCGGAAGGGCAAGGCGCGGGCGGCCCGGCCGACGAAGACGGCGAAGCGCAAGAAGAGATAGAGAGACCCATGGCGCGAGCAAAGGCGAAGACCCCGGGAGCGGTCGAGAAGAAGCTCGTCGGCGTGGCGGACACGGTGATCGCGGCCGCCGAGCTACGCCGGGACCCCACGCTGTCGATCCCCGTGCGCAGCCTCGCCAACATCAACTTCAACGAGAAGCGCGGCATCATCGAGATGGGCAAGCGGAAGCAGGCGCGCACGTTCTTCAACGTGGGGATGGCGAAGAAGTTCATGCAGACGGTGCTGGTGGCCGATGCCCTGGCCGAGCTGCAGCGGGCCGGCCTCACGACGTCGCTGCGGGAGATCTACTACCGCACCAAGCACACGATGAAGGGCTCGCACGAGAACACGTTCGACGGCCAGAACGAATCCGACCCCCTCATCGAGGACCTCGAGGTGGCGCTGGCGGCGCTGCGCGAAGAGCTCCACGTGCGCGCCGAGAACGCCGGCAGCATCGTGGGGCCCGTCGTGCTCAGCGACGACGGCGACCGGGTGGACTGCGCGCGCCTGGGCAAGGGCGGCTACTCGGTGCCCTCCATCGTCGAGCCCGAATACATCGAGATCCGGCGCTGCACGGCGGACTTCGTCCTGCTCGTCGAGAAGGGCACCCAGTGGAACCGCCTCTCGGAGGACAAGTTCTGGCGCCGGTACAACTGCGTGCTCCTGACCGGCAACGGCCAGCCGCCCCGCGGCGTCCGGCGCCTGGCCCGCCGCCTGCACGAGGAATACAAGATTCCCGTGTACGTCCTCGTCGATAACGACCCGTGGGGCTACTACATCTACTCGGTCGTCAAGCAGGGCTCGATCAATCTCGCGTTCGAGAGCGAGCGGATGGCCATTCCCAAGGCCAAGTTCATCGGCCTCTCCAGCGTCGATCCCGACAGCTACGGCCTCCCGCGCAACGTCGGCATCAAGCTCAACGACAAGGACGTCGGCCGGGCCAAGGAGCTGCTCAAGTACCGCTGGTTTCAGAAGAAGCCCTGGCAGGACGAGATCAAGCGGATGCTCGCGTCCGACCTCAAGTACGAGCTCGACGCGCTGGCCAACAAGGACTTCCGCTACCTGACCAAGACCTACCTGCCCAGGAAGCTCAAAGAGGAGGACTGGCTGGATTAGCGCTCGGGTCGTCACGCGTCCCGCAGCGACCAGTGGTCTCGCGGGGTCTCCAGCGGCACGCCGTCGCCGAGCTCGATCGTCTCGACGATGCGCTCCCAGATCGGCACGGCCCAGGCCGTGTCGTCGGTCCAGTACGAGAACGTGAAGACCGCCTGGAACCACGGGTTGGCGGCGAGGAGGAGCCGGCCGTGGGCTTCACGCCGCTCGCGGCGCTCGGTGTCTTCGGACGTGAACACGTAGTCCGTCCAGGCGAACTCCGCGCGCCCGCGGCGAAAGGCCACCACTGGAGAGCAGGTGGATGGGTCGGTCACGCCCTCGAGACCCGAGCGAACGCGCTCGACCATCGACGGAGCGTTTGGCAGCAGCGGAGGCAGCGCGAAGTAGGACACCTCGACCTTGCAGGAGTCCGTCGGGTCCTTGCAGGCGAGGTGGCCCTGTGGGTCGCCCGCGACGGTCCAGCCCCGTGGCAAGGCCAGCTCGACGTGGCCGCGGTCGATGATCAAGACGCGGTCAAGGTCGAGCGCCTTCAGTCTCTCGCGCCGGCTCATAGGATCGTCATCGTAGCACCCGCTCCGCCGACCTGTATCCACGCCGATACGCGTTGCCCGGGTGGAGGCGTGCCGGCGGCGGGTTGGACGTGACGCGACCTGGTGGCTACTATGGCCATACGGCACGGGACTCCATGAACCCGCGCGACCGCGAGCAGGTCTCTGAGCAGGAGTGCGCGGCCGTCCTCGCGCGGCTGTTCCCGCGCGGTCTCGCCGGCGAGGACGTCATCGCCGAGGTCGCGCCCGAGGGCTGGGAACGGTCGCCCCTGCTCGCCGTGTACCATCCCTCCGTCGAGCAGGTCTATCGGGAATCCGTCCGCCTTCATCGAAGCCTCGAACGCCTGGCCGGGTCTCGGCCCACCGGACCGGCCCCGCCAGAGCCGACGCTCGAGGAAATCCGGGAGCGGTGGCACGATGAACCGGTCGACCGCGAGCGGGAGGTGCCGGAGCTGGTCGGCCGCTGTCTCTGGGACGTCTTCTCGGACAATCATAACGTCATCGCCCCCGACGGACGCGAGGTCGATCTCGGTTCGTTCCGCGGCACAGGAGACTTCATCGCTGACCTGCTCCCATGTAAAAGTCCATGAAGTCATAGTGCCGGCTGCCGACCTGGATCAACGACCGGGCCGACCTCTCACCCGTCTACGCGATGATCTTCCGCCGCCTCGCCACCGACGGGTACGACTGGGAGTACGCCTTCCCGCGCATCCATGCCATCGACTTCGGGCATGACGGCGACGAGATCGGCGACCTCGCCGACCGGATGGAGCAGGACCGGCAGCGAGCCGAACTCCACGAAATACTCGAGGCAGGGCACCGCGAGGCGCTCGAACTCGCAAGGGACCGGCCGCCGCCAGCAACGGTCGCTGCGTACCGGCAGGTCTACGGGGAGTTCCCGCGCGGCTGGCCGCGGGGGGCTGACTGACACATCCGCCACTGGGCGCAAGGCGGCCCGACCACGCTCTCCAACCTCGCGCTGCTCTGTCGCCGGCACCACCGCGCGGCCCACGAGGAGGGGTACCATGTGGATCGACAACCCGACGGCGAGCCTGGTTCCGGCGCCCGGACGGGCGGCCCCTGCCCGAGGTGCCGCCTCCCGCTGCGATCCCTGCTGATCCCGTCCAGGCCCTCCGGGCGAGGCACGAGGCGCAGGGGCTCGGCCTCTACGCGCGGACGGCGATCCCGGGTTGGCTGGGCGAGCGCCTGGACGTGGGCTGGGCCATCGACGTCATGCACCCCTTGGCGGGGTAGGATGGCCATTCCCAAGGCCAAGTTCATCGGCCTCTCCAATACCTACCTGCCCAGGAAGCTCGAAGAGGAAGACCGGCCTGGATTCGCGCGTCAGCGGTACCGCGTGAAACATGATATGCTGCGACGGTGAAAACGATCAGCGTCCGCGACCTGCGTCAGCGATGGCCCGAAGCCGAGGCGCGCCTGCGGATCGAGAAGGAGATCGTGATCACCCGCGACGCCAAGCCGGTCGCCAAGCTCGTGCGGATCGACGAGCGGCCGAAGGCGCGAAAGCGGTTCGATCCCGCCGCCCACGCGAGGTGGCAACGAAGAATCGCGGGTGGCAAGGTTTCGCGCTGGGTCGATCGCGCCGTGCGGGAGGCCCGCGAGGATCGGCGCTGAGGCGCGGCGGAGGTGATCTACCTCGACACGAGCTGTCTGCTGAAGCTCCTGCTGGAGGAGCCGGAGAGCGAGGCGGTGCGGATGGCGGTGGCCCGCGAGTCCGAGGTCATCGTCTCGGCGCTCACGGAGCTGGAGACGGCCGTGCAGCTCCGGGCGGGCTGGCTCGCGGGGGAGTACCGCGAACGGCGGTACCGCGCCTACGTCGGCCGCTTGAACGTCTTCCGCGAAACCGACCCGTTCCGCTTTCGAGCGTTGGCCGGCTCGCTGTTCCAGACGGCGCTGCGCCAGAATCGCGAGGCGCGCAGGACCCACTGCCGAACGCTTGATCGGCTTCACCTCGCGGCCATGGAGGAACTGGGACTGCGGCGCCTCATGACCAGCGACACCGCCGAGGCCGCCGGCGCGAAGGCGCTCGGCTTCGAGGTCATGAGCCCGGGACGGTTCTGAGAAGGCGTCGCCGAGGCGTTCGAGAGCGAGCGGATGGGCCAAGTTCGGCCGGGCCAAGGAGCTGCTCAAGTACCGCCGGTTGAAGGCCTGGCCGGACGAGATCAAGCGGATGCTCTCGCCCGGCCTCAAGTACGAGCTCGACACGCTGGCCAACAAGAACTTCCGCTACCCGACCAAGACCTACCTGCCCAGAAAGCTCAAAGAGGAAGACTGGTTGGATTAGCGCCTGGTACGGCGCCTCCACGCTCGAGGGCGACGTCCCCGACGTCGACGCCACGATCACGCCGCTCGCTGCGCCGTCCGCGGGCATCCGCGTCGCCGATCTCCCGCCGTAGGCGTCGGTCCAAGATTCGTGAGCCCTGGGCGCGGGCGGCGCGGATGTATCCTTTTAGCCACTTTGCGGAAGCTGTCGGGCCGGCTGTAAGCTGACTTGAAAGGGGGGGCGAACGATGGTGAGGACGATCAGAGCCAAGTTCTCCCGCGGCGTGTTCGAGCCGTTGGAGCCGGCTGCAGCCGAGATGATACGTGAGGGTCAGGAGGTGCTCATCACGATCTCGACCGAGTCGGCGGCCCTCGCCGGCGATCCCATCCGCGACACGGCCGGCGGATGGAAGGATCTCATCGACGCCGATGCCCTCAAGCGGAACATCTACGCCGACCGTCTCGTCAGCACCAGTCCCGACGTCCGGTTGTGAGCCTGGCGTACCTGGTCGACACCGACTGGGTCATCGATCACTTCCACGGTGTCGAGGACGTCACCGCAAACTCGAGGAGCTTCGGCCCGCAGGCTTGGCCATCAGCGTCGTCTCGCTGGCCGAGCTGTACGAGGGTATCCACTACTCGCGCGATCCTGCCAGAGGTCGTGAGGTCCTCGCCCGCTTCCTCGACAGCGTAACCGTGCTTTCGCTCGACGAGGGGATCTGCGATCGCTTCGGGCTGGAGCGCGGCAGGCTGCGCCAGCAGCGGCTGGCCGTCGGCGACTTCGACCTACTCATCGCGGCGACGTGCCTCCGCCACGGTCTCAAGCTTTGCTCGAACAACCGGCGCCACTTCGAGATGGTCGAGGGGCTCGAGATCGTCAACGTGGCGTGAACGTCGGGGTGCGCGCCCGTTTCCTTCGAGGGCCGCCCCGCCGTATCGTTCCCGTCGTGGTCGTCCATCTGATCGACGGGACGTTCGAGCTGTTCCGCTACTTCCGCTCGCCGGCGGCGGCCTTCGACCGGAGCGCTCCCGAGGGGCTGAGGGCGGTGCACGGCGTCGTCGCGTCCATTCTGAGAATGCTCGAAGGCGGCGTCACGCATCTGGGAGTGGCCACCCTGGCCAACTTCAAGGAATGCTCCCGGCTGCTCCCCGACCGGGCGGACAGCGAGCGCAGCTGGACTGTTACGCGCAGGGAGATCGAGGCAAAAGGCTACGACCTCAAGGCCGTGAACCCCAACGCCCGCAGCCAGGAGGATCGGCGCACCCAGGACGAACTGCTGGACCTGATCGAGGCCAAGGGCGGGGAGGTGGCCGAGGCCATCGCGGCGCTCCGGGCGCCCAGGAAAAATACCGCTTGACAGCCTTCAGCACGGGGGAACGCCGCATTCCGGCAGTCCCTCGCCGATGCCGGCTCAGCGGCGAGCGCTGGCCCGAGGAGTCCTGCAAGGCCGGGTCCGTCTCGAAAAATCATGGATGGCGTGCGCATTTCGGTGATGCTGAACACCCAGATCGCTCGATCGTGAACGCCCAGATCGGAGCATCATGATCGGAGCGGAGCGACGCTGGGCGA
>Ga0209515_10008315_pt1 | contig 12147 bp, 17 predicted proteins | sample Subgroupgradi54m_FD_187454 | JGI IMG/M metagenome (GOLD analysis project Ga0209515, IMG submission 187454) | Subsurface groundwater microbial communities from S. Glens Falls, New York, USA - GMW60B uncontaminated upgradient, 5.4 m (SPAdes)... ... | reverse complement strand
ATGTAAACAAGGTGAGCTCTGCGGTACGGCTTCGCCACAAGCCAACGGGGTTGGTGGTTGCTGCCCAAACTGAGCGCGACCAATTTCAAAATCGTCAGGTTGCTCTTTCTATGTTGCGAGCAAAATTGTGGGAACAGGAGGAAATCAAAAAAGCACTTGTGTTGAGCGATAGCCGAAACATCATCGGCCGTGGCATGCGGGCAGAAAAAATTAGAACGTATAACTTCCCGCAAAATCGCGTCACGGACCACCGCATCAACAAAAGTTGGCACAATTTAGAAGACATCATCGACGGAAAATTAGGCAAAGTCACCGAAGCGCTTCTAGCCTCTCAAGCGTAAATCATTAAAAATTAATTGAAACCTCAAAGACTTCCTAAAAAGATACGTAATCTCTTATTCTAGGCATAAACTCCACTTCGAATTTCCTTTCATCTTCGCAATCCTTTTTTAACTTTATTGTTACAAACAATAGTCGCATAGTATCTGTACAGAATATTGTTCTCGTACCACCACTTTTCCCTCTATTGTCTATTGCGTATCTCATTTTCCAAATTGTCCATCCCAACTGAAGAAATGGCTGTCGGTCGTATCTATCTGAAATTTTGTCAAATAACGGCGCCACGTTGAAGATAGTATTTAATATGGCTTCAATATATGGAATCGATCTAAGTCTAACAATTCCATCACATTGTTCAAATTCTTCTAATGCTAATCTACTCTGAAGCTCTCTTAGCTTAGTGTGTTTAGCAAGTTCCTTTACATCTTTCCAAAAACGAGGGCAGATATTAACTTGATCTGCCATAATCGCTATATTCATCTACTAAATTATATGACGTAAAAAATTCAATTATTGATCCTGACGTCGCTGATAAGTAAGGTGCTTGCTCATGACTAATATCCATTAGCTCCTTATAAGAAAGTTCACCATATTTTTTCATTACATAATCAACAGTTTTTTGTTCTTCACCATTAAGATTTTCAGAAATATCTTTTGCAACTTTATAGTGAAACCTTTGATCTTCTATAATAATTCCTTCTTTTTTTAATACTTCAATGTCAATATCTAAAATTCGCGATAAAGGACCCTGCTTCTGTCTCGTATAAACTATAGATTCTTGAGAAATTGGTTGATTATGAAAAGCGTAGTGAATGAAGTCAGAAAAATACTGAAGTTTAGCAAGTTTCGTTTTATCCTCCATTAGCCCACGCTTCTTTATTAGATAATAAAGTAATAGTTGAGATTTTGTAAACATATCTTTTCCTCTTTTTATTATTACACAGTACATCGAAGGATAGTCAATAATACATTTAATTGGACTGTTCTAACAATATATTTTACTATCTTATAGTAGATATTGCAATACGGCATAAGCTACTGATCTTGGCTGCCAAGCGTCAGTTTGACGGTCTGTTCTTTCCCATCGCGCCAGAGAGTGACGCTGATACTATCGCTGACTTTTTTCTTTGCAACAACTTTTGATAATTCTGCGGAGGCGCCGCTTAGGCGAACATCATCAATTTTTGTCACAATATCTCCCTGCTTGACTCCAGCTTTATCCGCCGGACTGCCGGAGACGACTTCTACCACGTATGCGCCTTCCGGCACATCGTTTAATACTGCCAGGTCTTTTGCAATGGTTTTGTAGCGGACGCCAATAAATGGCCGGTTAAATTGACCCGTTTGATTAAAGTTAGCAAGGGCATCTTTGACGACGTTAATGGGGAGGGCAAACCCGATATTTTGCCCATCGCCGGATACCGCAGCATTCACGCCAATGACTTGTCCGCTCGAATTAAGTAAAGGGCCGCCGGAATTGCCGGGATTAATTGCTGCCGATGTCTGAATCACATTATCGAGCCGCTCCACGTATCCTTCAAAAGGACTGCTGGCGGTAATCCCACGACCAATGCCAGAAATAACGCCGGTAGTGACGGTATTACGAAATTCTCCCAGAGCTGTGCCGATGGCAATTGCAAGCTGGCCAACTTTAATCTTACTCGAATCTCCTAGTTCCACTGCCTTGAGCACTTGTCCCGAGACGGCCGTTGGGTCAATTTTAAGGATCGCAAGGTCATTGGTGGGATCGCGATAAATTTTTACCACATCGTAGGTTTTATCATCTTTGGTAATCACGCGATATTTCGCTTCAGTATCGGCCACCACGTGTTTATTCGTCACGATAAGACCACCCTCTCCCACCACAAACCCGCTGCCAATATCTTGTTCCAGTTTTTGGGGTTTCCCGCTACGCCGTCGTAAGGGCGCAAAGGGATCAAAAGGATTAAGCTCAAAGATATCACCCACGGTACGCGTTTTGGTAATCCCGACGGTGACGACGGAGGGAGAAACTTTATCCACCACGTCAATGACGAGGGATTCTTCAGAAACCACCCGCACGTTTTCTGTGCCGGGAAGAGACAAAGTGGAAGGCTTCGGAAGCTTTACGTACCGCTCAAACGTGCTCCACTTGACCCCGAAAACCCCGGAGCTCACCAATCCACCGAAAATAAGAACAGCCACTGCGAAAATGAGAAGGAGACGTTTCATAAATCATTGTCATTCCTGTTTACCAATCGTCATCCTGGTCCCATCCAGGATCCGCCTTCGCCGAGGCTTCGGCGGACAGGTCTGATGCTGGATAAAACCAGCATGACGGAATAGCCAAAATGACAAACTCTCACTTTTATTTTAATAATATCTCTACTGCTTTTGCAAGCTGAGCATCCCGCGTCGCATCGGTATCATCCATAGGCACTGCAATATCCGGGACAATCCCTTTTTTATTAATCCAATCGCCTTTGGGCAACAGCCACTTCCCGGTGGTTATGTGCAAGCCCGCCCCGCCGGGCAAATCTTGCGGCGTCTGGACTGACCCTTTGCCAAACGACGTCTCCCCGACAATGGTTGCTCGTTTAAAATCACGCAAAGCGCCAGCCACGATTTCCGCAGCCGATGCGCTGCCTTTATTGATAAGCACAACAACAGGAATATCTAAAAGTTTGCCAACGCGATCAACGGGGTAGTTTTCATGCGTTCCATCGCTATTGACCTGAGAAACAACGGTGCCATTTTTAATAAATTCACTCGCGATAAATACCGCACCTTGCAAATAGCCGCCTGGATTATTGCGAAGATCAAAGATAAGTCCTTTGACCGACCCATTGGTTCGCTGGGCGGCAAGAAGATCGCTCACTGCTTTGTTCCATTCATCGTTACTGTGATCACCAAAGCGAGACAATCGTAGATACGCTACCTTCCCCGGCTTTGTCGCAAGATCTGCTATTCCTTTCACCCCACGAATTTCTGGTATCTCCCCAGCAACCTTTACCCATGACTCTACCGACGGCACGGTAATCGTATCGCGCACAATAGAAATCTCCATCGGTTTTCTATCTCCATCATGGAGGATGGTTAACTTCACCGTGGTGCCCCGAGGACCACGGATTTTAGAAACAGCTTGCGGCAGGCTCCATCCTACCGTATCTTCGTCGTTCACCTTCAAAATAAAATCCCCTGCTTTTATGCCGGCTTTTTCCGCCGGATTACCTTTGAGGGGTGTTGCCACAATAATGTGGCCATCTTTCATCCCCAACTGCGCCCCAATGCCTTCAAATGCTCCGCCTAAATCCTGCTTAAAATCATTGTTTTCTTTGGGGGGCAAAAAGACGGTGTAGGGATCACCCAGGGAATTAACCATCCCCGCAATTGCCCCTTCCACCATCTTCGCTTTATTTAAGTTGGAAGCATCAACGTAGGAACGAAACAGCCGCTGCCACACATCCCAAAACAAGGAAAAGTCAATGGCAAGCTGAGGCGGCGCTTCTTGGTTAACGACGATCTGTCTATTGGGGGCAACCAACACGCGGGTCCGGCGCTCTCCCAGCTGGTACCCCGCGCCACCTGTTGCCAACAGTAAAGCGACGATAACAACAACATTTCGGAATTGAAAAAAAGGAGAAGCCTTCATTAGATAAACGTAGACGAATTTGCCTAATTAGTCAACCCCGCCTGGCGGGGTCAACCCCGGTTATACGCGAACGATAAAGGGTAATAGTGCCACATGACGGGCTCGCTTTATCGCTTGAGCGAGGACACGCTGATGTTTGCTACACACCCCAGTTTTACTCTGGGCAAGAATTTTCCCTCGCTCAGTAAGATAGGGAGAAAGGATTGCTATATTTTTATAATCCGGCGCAGTCTTTGTGTGACAAAAATTGCAATTTTTTGCAACAATTCGTGGTTTTCTGGTAAATCGTGTTGGTCTCCTCTGCATAATTAAAATGGAATATCGTCAGTATTGACTTCTTCTTGCGGCTGGAATTGCCCGCTGGTGTCACTTTTGGTCGACGGTTTTTGGGTGCCAACCATTGGCTGGGCTACCGACGTTGCTTGTCCTACACCATCCGCCTCTCGCGTCTCCTGCCTGCCGGCAGGCAGGTCTTCTTCACCGCTTGTTATTGGACGTTTTGAATCTAATAAGATCATGTCTTCAATAATAATCTCCGTTGAACTACGTTGATTGCCGTCTTGGCTTTGCCATGTACGCGTCTGGAGGCGGCCTTCGATATAAATTTTCCGCCCCTTAGACAAAAGTTGACTGCACAGTTCTGCAAGCTTATTCCACGCAACCACCCGATGATATTCTACTTCCTCTTTTTTCTCCCCGCTTTCTGTGGTCCAGTAGCGATTGGTTGCTATCCCGATCGTACACACCGCAGCTCCGGTTGGCGTATAGCGAAGCTCTGGATCTCGTGTGAGATTTCCAATGAGCATGACTTTGTTTAAGCTTCTCGATGCCATTGTTTCTTGATTATTGTTCGAACGAAGTGAGAACTTCTCGCTTACGCTCGAAGAATAGCCTCCGGTATAGACCTAATTTTTTACCGTTAATAAATATCGGATCACATCGGTTTGTAATCGAAACTGCTTCTCTACGTCTCCCACGTGCAGCGCCTGATCTTCAAGGTGCACCAATGCATACACACCTTCTTCGTGCTTCTGTATAGGGTAGGCAAGTCGTTTTTTGCCCATATCGGTGACATCTTGTACCTTCACTGAAGCACCCAGGAGCTTAGCAATGACCTCATCACGTTTTTTGGCGTCCTTTATATCAAAGTCCGGACGAAAAATCACCATAAGTTCATATTGTCGCATAATAGTAGGAAGAATCATACCATGTTACGCTGCTTGTTGACAAGGGTTATTCAAGGTACTCTCGAAGTTCTCTCGCGCTGCTCGGATGCCGTAAACGCCTGAGTAGTCTCAATTCTATTTGTCGAATCCGCTCCCGCGTACGCCCAACCAGCTCCCCAACCTCTTCTAGCGAATGCGCTCCTTCGCCATCCAAACCAAAGCGTTTCGTCAGAATAAGTTGTTCTCGTGGAGTAAAATTTTGGATTCGTGTGGCCAATTTTTCTCTAAGCCACTGTTGATCGACAGATTCATCAGGATCAACTGCATCAGGATCCTCCACAAAATCGCCAAACTCCCTCTCACCGTCATCACCCACAAGACGCTCCAGAGGTATCGTGTGATAGCTTGCCGCCATCAGTATTCTACCGACAGTACCTACCTTAAGCTCCATCTCTCCGGCAATCTCCTCAGGCGTAGGTAGCCTTCCTAAATCTTCCTCCAAAACTTTCGACGTCTTATACATCTCTCTCACCTTCTCATTCATGTGGACGGGGATGCGGATCGTCCGTGCTTTATCAGCAATCGCGCGAGTGATTGCCTGCCGAATCCACCAGGTGGCATACGTACTAAATCTATTCCCACGATTATAATCAAATCTACCCACCGCACGCATGAGTCCGACATTTCCTTCTTGGATGAGATCAAGAAATGGCAAACCCCTTCCCGTGTAATACTTGGCGATACTCACGACCAGACGGGTATTTGCTCTCCCAAGTTGCTCGCGTGCCGCTTGACCATCATCAATCACAGTCTGAAGATCTTCTCGTGTCTTAGATGTTAATTGAGGTATTATCTCGAGTTGTTCTTTCGCGTATTTGCGTAATTCAATGCGTTTGGCGAGTTCAATTTCTTCGGTGGCAGTAAGAAGGGGTTCCTGGGCCATCTGGCGGAAATACAGCCCGATAGGGTCATCATCGTCAACATGTATAAAAAGATTGTCTGCATGAACCTGAGCCTTCTCCTCTTCTAATAACTTCAACTCCTCGTCTGATGGTTCTCGTTCATAGCTTTCTTCATCGACACGTGGGACCTCCAACATCCGATGATCAATAACGCCTGATGGCATCTCCTGTTCCAAATTAAACATATATAGAGAGAATGCTACTACGCGCCAATCTTAAATTCAACTACATCTCCATCTTGCATCTCATATTCTTTTCCTTCAAACCGCAACTTCCCCAATTCTTGTGCTTTCTTCCGACTGCCGAGGGCCACAAGATCCGCATAAGATATGATTTCTGCCTTAATAAATTTCTTCTCAAAATCAGTATGAATGACTCCGGCTGCCTGGGGTGCCTTCGTGCCTTTTGTGATAGTCCACGCGCGGACTTCTTTGACCCCCATCGTCAAAAAGGAAATGAGACCCAACATCTCGTATGCTTTTTGAATGAGCCGCTCAAGCCCGGACTTTTCCAACCCAAGATCTTTTAAATATGCCCGTTGCTCTTCCTCGGAAAGTTCTGCCAATTCCGCCTCAATCTTTGCAGAAATAGGCAACACGTCATCCTGGCCCATCCTCGTCATGCTGGTCTTATCCAGCATCGTTTTTGATTCTGGAGTCGTCGCTTCGCTCCTCCCCAGAATGACGCGTCCACCAACCTGTTCTTCCGACACATTGGCAACATGCAGCACCGGCTTCATCGTCAAAAGATGCAAATCACTAAGGATATGCCGATCTTCTGCGTCGGGGATAACATCACGAGCAAGTTTTCCGTCATCTAATGCAATTTTGAGCGTTTCAATAAGCTCCCATTTCCTCTGCGCTTCTGTATCTTTCACTCCCCGAGGTTCAACCTGCTTATTCAATGTCTGCAAATCAGCCAAAATAAGTTCTGTTTCAATAATTCCCTTATCTCGGTTTGGATCAATCTCCCCTGCCACATGCACCACATCGGGATCTTCAAAATATCGAGTAATATGAACGATAAGATCCACTTCACGAATATGGGAAAGAAACTTATTGCCCAACCCTTGTCCAACGGAAGCGCCTTTCACCAATCCGGCAATATCAACGAACTCAACGGTTGCTGGCACTATCGGCGGCCGCTTCTCTTCCGTCATTCTGGCTTGTCCAGAATCTTCTTTCTCAACAATATCTGCTAAGCGCTCAAGCCGTTCATCCGGCACCGGCACCACGCCGACGTTCGGTTCAATGGTAGCAAATGGGTAATTGGCCGCAAACGCGACTTGCTTTTTCAGGAGAGCATTAAAGAGGGTTGACTTTCCAGCGTTAGGCAACCCGACAATTCCGACTGAAAGAGACATGGGGCTATTTTACACTAAAAGATGGTTTATTTCCTCTTCGGGGGCCGAGATATTTTGTATGCGACGGCGTATGAAATGGCAATAATGATTGCACCCACCATAATCATGACTCCTAGAGAAACATCAGAGAAGTAAACGAGCTTTTTCGCTGTTTCCCACATTGCGACGGAAAAAATTGGGGTAAGAAATAAAAATAAAAGAAAATCTTCTAGCTCCACCCCCAACAGCTTCTTGTTTAGTACCGTCCGAGGGTTATATTTCCATATATAAAACTTGTCTTTCTTCCCTTGCTGCTCAGCCCAAATACAAAAAACTCCACCAACGAGAAGTGAAACAAACACCTCTATGACGAGTGCCTTTGGATTTAAAGATTCGCCAACAAAAAACAATAAAATCGAAGCAGGAACTGCCATGAGAACGACATATGCAAGAAGATAAGAATACCGTCTCATAAACTAAAGATGTGGTTGGGTAAATTCTATCCAAACCTTGATACTCATAAGAAAATTATATCAGACTCCTAATCTCATGTCGTAGCGGCATAAGTAGCGCGGCTTTTTCATTTGGAAAAGAGAAACTTTCTGTTAGCCTTGAATCGTTTTCTTGCCTTTCAACGCGGCAACGAGTAGAAGAAGCTCATGGACCAAATCTTCACAGCGTTTTTGGATATCGCCACTCTGGAGAACAAACTCTTTTTCAGACTCATCATAGTCACTGTTGTTGGTGTGTATATGAATTTGTGTTGCATAGCCCCGAAGTGCACGCACCACTAAGCGCAGATGTTCCACCGCGCCATAACTTGAACGCGGGCCACTGCCATTGCTGACTAACCCCACCACTTTATTTCGGAATCCGTCCAACGATAAACAGTCCAGTGCGTTTTTGAGGACACCGGAATACGATCCATGATAGAGCGGTGACCCAAGAATGATCCCGTCGGCGCTATCAACAACAGAAACAAACTGACGCACGATTTCGTTAGGTGTTTCACTGGGGTCATGATGATATTCGGGAATGGCGATGATGAGTGGTTTTTCGTGAAGATCCCAGAATACGGTTTCAACCTTTTGTTTTTTGAGGAGTTCTTCAATAAAACGAAGGAGCGCATGCGTATGAGATCTTTTGGCTACACTCCCACATAACAACAGAATCTTCATGAACCAATTATATCAAATTCCTGATCTTCTGTCGCAGTGGTATAGGTAGCGAGGCTATTCCACCTGGAAGGTGGAAGTTCAATACATAGAGTATTAACCCTATGTGTATAGACTTATACTACTCGGTACTACGTATATGCGTGACACTAATATACCGTAGATTAAATCTACTAAATACATACTAAATAAAAAACATACTTGTTGTGTATCTAATACTGATAATCTGGGTTGGGTGTATAAGTGATAATGCTATATGAAGATTACGATTAGGGTAACGGTTGCTACCCGTACCCACTCGAACAATCGAAATTACTGTTTTACAAATTTTTCTTGTTTATCATTCCAGAGGTAGGTGTCTGTTGTAAATTCTGTAGGACAGCACATGCCTTCATTTTTTTTGCGAACCGGCTGCTTAATGATAAATCCTGTTCCGTTTGGTAAAGCAAAAATCTTAGCATCATCACCCGTCATCTCAAATAGCCTTTTACCTTCCGATAACACATAAATCCAGTTCTGATGGCAGCTTGCACAGCCTTTGCCTATTGTTATATACAGATGTTCAGGCTTGCCATCGCCAGTAACATCACTTGTTAGTTGTTCAGTAATTACCTGACTATTAGATGCAAAATATAGTTCATTTTTATTAGATGACCAATATCTACTAACAATTACAGATAAAACCACAACTACTATCACTGCTGAAACAGGAATAATGGTTTTGAGTAATCCTTTAGATATACCCATACCTATGAAGATAAACTAATGTATATAGAGCCGACAAGGTAAATCCAATTATTGCAAACCATTTCCCTTTACCATGTAGTTTTTTTGCTTTTATTATTCCAATTGTGTTAACCACTAAACCAGAAAGTGGAATAATGCCTATAGGTGCAAAAAATATAGAGGCTATGCCAATTATAAAACCAGCTTTTGCCCAATTGTTTTTAGTTGAATTGCCCACTGTGACTCCGATATTCCTTTCTTTCATCTTGTCATTCTTCGTTCAACACGATTGGCTTCTCACTATCAACCGCAACCCCTAAGCCATGTATTGGTGCATTTCCCAAAGAAGTGATAGCTGGTTTTCTACCTTCGTATACGCCCAATTGAGCTTTTATTGCTGGCAAGAACATGTATTTATATGATGTGTATGGTAAGTTAAATGTAAGATACGTTAACATTGCTTCTACAGAATCCATCGCATCGAGATCAACGTCTTTTGTGAACGAAAAACTTGTGTTACAAACCAAAGCTCCGTGAATGTTAATAAATATTTTTGCCATTGATTGGAATACTGGTGTGCTAAGTTCCTTATGAGAAAACATTTCTAATGCTTTTTTTGAACTCTCAACTTCTTGCATAAAATCCTTCTGTTTACTGTAGAATTTCCATTTTGGCTCTGGATATATCTTTTTTTGAACAATATCCCAATGTCTTCCCGTTGATAACACCTGTATTATTTTATCTGCCTCTCGTGCCTTATTTGTAATTTTTTCAAGAAGTAAACCGGCCTTGTAGTCAGAAACACTGCCCAGTACTCGGTCAATGTAAAACAGAAAGAGTGTCAACAGGGGTTCGTCAAGAATAAATTGAGTTTTTTTATCACTCCGATTACTGTCATACGTCTTTATAGAAAATAAAACATCCTCGACATGTAAAAGGATTTCTGCTTCTAAGATAGGCTTTTGTTGCGAAAACGGCCACATACTCTCTCCTCTATCAGTCAATAATTTGAATATAACACTATGCCTAATATTTGACTATAATCAATAAACACTTGGATAACAAGTAGCCATAGTCGAGGCATGGCTACTGTTACCCAGAAGTTTGGCGCAAAGATTAAAAAACTACGTAAGGTAAAGGGGTTAACACAGGAAAAACTGGCCGAAATGGCAAAGATAGATTACTCCCACATGAACTTAATAGAGAACGGAAAACGTAATCCCTCACTCAAACTAATAGCAAAACTCGCTCGGGTTCTTGATCTATCTCTGGACGAATTGATGAAGTTGAAATAATTTCGGAAATAACCCAATGCTGTATGCTTAACCCTTTGTCCCCGCATATCCGCAACTACTTAATTGTTTCTTCTTGAGGCTTATCCTTATCCTTACCTTTGTGGCTTTCCGGTATTTTCTTTTCAGCCTCTTGACGAACCCAATCGGAATTAATACTTTTACTCATTTCAATTATTTCGGTTATTGATAACCCTTCTTGTTTTTTCTTATTTAAACTCGCATCGTCAACCGAAAAATTAAATAACATATATTTACTATAACGAAAGATACTTAATATATCTACTGTCATCTTTATACTTTTCAAACGTAGGTTTTACTGCAACCCAATCTCCTAATTTTTCAAGGTCTAAAACTTTCAGTTTAAGACTGTCTCTTGCTTCATCCCTAAAAATCCCATATCCGTGTGATGGATAATCATTAACCAATGACCTACTCGTCTTCATTGCCAACTGAAAATTGCCTTTCATCATGCGTGAATACAAAAGGTCAATCGCATAATACAATCCAATTCGTGTCTCTCTGAAGCCCCTTTGTAAAATAAAAGGGTCTATCTTATCAATTATTGGCTGAACCATCTTGGTAGCCGAGTCAAAAGCTATAGTTGCGGCCTTTTCTTTTCCCATTTTTAAATCTCCATCATCGTTTCCTCTCAATTTTGCATACATCTGCATCCCAACTGACGTACAAATAGAAGCGATATTGGTAAGTGTGTTAGTAATATCAAGTGACGATATTTCAGACCCATCATGTGGGTGTTCCATTGGCAAATCAAGCGGCCCCAGCATCGCATCGCAATCCATGTGTATTTCATCCGCACCTAACGACATAATCGTACCGGAGCTAAAAGCATAATCAGGAATGATAGCTTTAATTGTTGAAAACTTCTGTTGAATTATACGAACGATAAGAACTGAAGAATAAACATCACCACCAAATGTGTGAATAACCAACAACACTTCTTTACCGCTTTGAATACTTGAAAGCTCTGTTTCTACCTTATCAATGCAGTCCTTATCTATCCCTCTCTTCGTTTTCTCAATAAAAAACAGAACATCATTTTTTACTGAGGCAACCGGAGCAGTTGGCGAATTAGCAACTTGCGGCTGCTGTGCAGTAGCTTGTGATGGGACAGGCACTGTTACGGGCATTGTTGTTAAATTTTTTCTGGGCCTTGCCATTTTGAGTTATTATAACACTCTTTAAAGAGTCATTGCATGACGTATCCTTCCCATCTCATCCCTCTCTGTAATTATTCGCATCTTTCTTGCTGGTGGTAGAGTTACTTGGAGCTGAAAAGGCAGCATTGCGTTCCTCCAATCCCGACTTTGAGATTCATGGGAAGATTATGGCAGGTGATTGGAAAGTTATTTTACAAAGAAGCCTCCGTATTGCCTCACAGTAGAATGTAACGGAACTAGGTATTCGTTGCCTCAATAGAAATGTAACGCAACGTTTTGTTCAGTTTTCCCGTCAGTTTGTTGATTTTCCGTTTCAAATCCATCGGATTGAGT
>Ga0209515_10008314_pt1 | contig 12148 bp, 11 predicted proteins | sample Subgroupgradi54m_FD_187454 | JGI IMG/M metagenome (GOLD analysis project Ga0209515, IMG submission 187454) | Subsurface groundwater microbial communities from S. Glens Falls, New York, USA - GMW60B uncontaminated upgradient, 5.4 m (SPAdes)... ... | reverse complement strand
ATGGTATCTTGGTTCGAGTCCAAGTCCCGCAGCAGTCCTGTGATAGGTTCTGGTGACCGAGACGGGTCACACCATCACACGATACTATTCCGTCATAGCATACCGGCTGAGCGCCGTATTCAAGAACATAAAGCCACCTTAATCGGTGGCTTTATGTTATGTTAAAAGCTTTTATTTATGCTGTGTTTCTGCTATACCATATTTAATATGAATTATTTTTCTCACCATTTCTATTTTCAAGACAATATGTTTCCTAACGGGAGTTCTTGGGGTGCCCATTCGGATGTCGTCACGCTTTTGGGTACCTTTGCTAGTTTAGCTACTATTGTTGGTTTAGTTCTTGGATTAGTTACTATTTTTATTGCTTTATGGCAATACAGAAGAAATCAATTAAATAGTAAAAGGCAGGTTCTCGGTGTTTTAAAATCTCAGCTCAAGGTGTCTAAAAATTGGGCTGGCACAAGAGGGCCGGGTTATACTGGAGAGCCTTCGGAGAAAACTAAAATTGAAAGAGCCGATCCTTTCTATAATGTTTTTGAAATCGAAAAAGGCCCAGCTATTATTGTGTTTGGCGTTAAAGAAATCGCCAGTTTTGGTGAAAGTTTTATTGACTCTCTTGTTCACTATAATCAAACCATTCAAAGCATGAAGGACATGCAGTCATTAAGGGACAGAATAGCTTTTTCTGATATCAGATTAGCCGCAAAGATCAAGGAGGCTGTTGGTAGATGTAAAGATGAAGGTAAAGATTTCAAACACTTTTTGTCCAATAATAATTTTACTGATGAAGAGAAACTACTCGTTGAAATATTATCCAAAATTAACGTTGATTTGCACTGGAAACTGATTGGAACTGTTGGTGGTAATGGGTTACATGAGTCTCAAAATAATCTAGAAAAGGAAGTTAAACTTGCAGAGGCGAGACTAGAATGCTGTGACCGAGGCTGGTTATAGCGCCATCACGGCCGTTTTAGGTTGAATAAATTACTAATTTATTGCATACTTTTAGCAACTAATTGATATGAAAAACAAGGAAACAATTTCTGAAAGAATTGATTATGAAGAGATAATTAATAGGTATCCCTGGGTCACAGAGAAGAAAAAATTATATATTATTAGTCCGGATAGTGACGGGTTTCTTTGTGGACTCCTGGTATCAAATTACCTAGGAGGTAAGATAGTCGGTTTTTATGATGCTAAGATTGCATTAATTAAGAAGGGCGTTAAAGCTAAAGATTGCATCTTCTTAGACGTGGATATAAACCGATCAGAAATAAAAAGCATAGGTCATCATATGGTGACTTATAACAAGAAGATTAACCATAAAAATTTCAATTACTCACACTGCATACAACCAAACATCATTAGGAATTTCGATAGTAAAAATGATTTTCAAAGTAAATATCCCTTTGCAACCATCCATCTTCTTCTGGGTATTTTTCAAAGCGCCGGCTTAATAAAAGATCTACCCAAAGATTCCATCTGGCCCTTATTGTTTACTGATGGTGTGTGGAATAACCTTTTTGGATATACAGAGAATTGTATTAACTGGATAAATTATCTAGGAATAGATAATAAAAAACACATACTTAATTCTTTATTTTGCTCGAATCATTATAGTTTCTACGAAATAATGCTTGGGCTGAACGATTTCCTTAGGACTAGAGATGGTTTTAATGCATCTGGATATTACAATGGCCAAGGAAGTTATATCGTCGGTGGGAGAAACAAACGTACTGGCGATAAGCTTAAAGTAACTAATCCAAACGGAGAATCAATTAATCTAGTTAAAAATGGAAATTTATTTGATATTCATGACAAAGAGAAGATTAGAATTGAAGAATTTATAACTGCGATATCAAAATATGTTAACTGGCCATATTCTCCCGATAATTGGCAATGGGATAGTTTACGTTTACTAAGATTCAGTAAAGATGATTTTTCTGACACGGCATTAAGTAACCAAACCTACCTATCTCTAATGGACAAGAACCCTCTTTCCTTGGCTATTACGAGTGGGACAAATATAGAATATACTCTTGAGAAACCCGATAAGTTAGATTAGGTCCCCAAGCAAACTATCTGGAGTAACGCGTAATCTTTCTTCTGCTAGTTGGCAGTATTCTTTTGATATATCTATGCCTATATAATTTCTGTTAAGTTGTTTAGCAGAAACTGCTGTTGACCCAGAGCCAACAAATGGGTCTAAAACAATTCCGCCAGGTGGACAAAAACACTGTATGAAATCATGGGGTATTTTGTCAGGAAAAACAGCTGGGTGTTTTCTTTTTAAAGGATTTTTATCTCCAGCATTTAAATAATCCCAAATGGTACCTCTACATTTCATCGCATTTATTGGTCTTGTTATTGTTTTTGTTGTTTTCCCATCTGTCCGACGGTTACCGCTACCGGTCATAACCTTGCCTCCATGTATGGAGGGTATTTTCAGTGGTTCTTTGTTAAAAAAAGCAGGCCTTTCCCCCTTGATAAATATGGGCATGTATTCGTGGTCTACTCGAAATCGATGTGTCCACCAGGCACCCTCAGTACCATGTTTTCTGTATATGACCGTCTCAAATAGTTTAAAACCTATGTTGTCGACCCAATCCACAACTGTTCTAAATGAAGTAAGTGATTTACCGAAATTTTTTGTTTGATCTTGTATTACCATTGCAATAATACCGCCATCTTTTAATATCCTAAATAATTCCTCTCCTGTTTTGTGTAAATCATAGCTAAAGCCATTGTATTTTCTGACTGAATCATAAGGAGGAGATGTTACAACTAGATCTATGGAATTACTGGGCATTTTTTTCATTACATCAACGCAGTCCCCACAAATAATGGAATTAATATAAGAGACCCCCTCTTTTTTACTACCGGATATTATGTTTATAGGATTATTTTTTGTCGGCATCAATATAACTATTACTTATTTTTTCTGATTAATCAATTTGACTCGGATTAATTTTTAAGTGGATATATTGATATTTCATCCCTATCCTATTCTTATCCAAGGGTAATCATTTTATTTTTTAACTCAATTTTACTCTTAAGACAGGATAGCAACTCTCGTTTCTCAAAATTTGTACCTTCTCTTAAGACATATTTTGCGTAATTTCTTATCTCGATATCAGCAACTTTGATTTTATCTTTTATGCCCAATACTCCGGACTGGAATTTCTTATACCTCTCCACTTCGGATTTGATATGCTCTTTCATTCCTACTTCATCCAAGTCCAGAGTGTCTAGCATCGCCTCCAGTTGCTTAATAAGATCATCCTCTCGGATATAGCCACACTTGCATTGTTTATCATGGAATTTAGAGCATCCATAGTATACGTAGCGATGCACGCTCCCATTTTTCTGTTTCTTAAACTTTTCATCGGCAGTGATGCCGGATCCGCATAGCCCGCATTTCATAAGTTTAGTGAAGGCGAATTCTTTGTTTTCTACTCGTATCAGCGATCTCGCAAGCTTTTCTCTTGCCATATCGAATAATTCTTTAGAAATTAACGGTTCATGCTTGCCCTTAAACCACCTCCCACTTTCTCTTGGATATTCAAACATTCCATAGTAAAAGGAGTTCTTAAGTATTAGGAAGATATTGCTTAATGTAAGATGCTTGCCGGATCTGGCCGTAAATTTTAAGTCATTTTTTAACCAATAGAATAGTTTTCTTCCACTGCAATCTTCATATACAACCTTTTCAAACATTTTTTTGATAACTGGAGCCCTCTGTGTATCTATAAACACTACCCCTTTTTGATCAATGTTCTTTGAGTTTAAATACCCCGTCGGGGCGACAGAGGGCCATAGACCTAATTCACACTTTGTTTTAAGACCACGCTTCACGTTAACGCTTTTATTGTCGTTCTCGAGTTTTCCCTGAGCACCTAGAATCATTAGAAGAAATTTCTCACTTGGATTATTGGTAAATCTTTGGCCGTATGTTCTAATCTCAACAAGACGCTTCTGGTCCAAAAGATCCACGACCGAACCTAAATCTCCGGCATTTCTACTAAGCCGGTCTGGGTGCCATGCCATGATTCCATTAAACTTATCGGCTCTGATATCTGTTAAGAGCTGATTAAATACTGGTCGTTGGCCGCAGTCTTTTGCGGAGTGTGATTCCCGATATATATCTGTAACATTTAGATTCTCTTTTTGGGCTATGGCCAGCATCTCCTTAATCTGTGAATCAATGGAAAGTGCCTGCTTTTCTTCTGATTCGCTTGATTTTCGGGCATATAGACAGTAACGCACTGAAACCTCTAAAGATGCCTTGGAATCCCCCGAATTCCCTTGTTGTGGTTGGATGTTCTCCATACAACAAGGGATGACGCAACCTCTTTAGGGAGTCCAGGACCCATTAGTTGGTAACTTATTTACTAATTTTGTGGTCTGAGCTATGATGATTAATAAAAATAACGATTAATAATTAATAAGTTTATTTTTATCATGTATAAATTAAGTCCATCGGATTTTGCCTATCTCTATGAAGAATGCAAGTGTTGTTATTACCTGAAGATCAAACACGGTATATTCCGTCCGAGTCTCCCTTTTCCTGGGATTTTTTCTGCGCTTAACTCAAGACTCCAGGGCACCCTTATTGGTAAAAGCTTACGCGAGCTTTCACCCGTTTTGCCCGAGGGCATCGTAGAAAGCCAGGAGGGCTTTGTTGAATCTAAGGTTGTTCTTGGCACTAATCTTTATATAAAAGGTAAATATGACTTACTGGTAAAGCAGCCTGACAACTCATATTTAATTGTTGATTTTAAAATAAGCGAACCGCATGAGGATAAGATTTCAAAATATCGATCCCAGCTGCAATCCTATCACTATGCCTTCGAGAATCCTGTTCACGGAGAATCAAAAGAAATTACCAAATTAGGCTTAATCATTATGTATCCCGACAAGGTTGAATTTAAAGACGAACAGGCTTTTATCAGTTTTCCACCAAGATGGTTGGAGATTGAATTAAAAAAAGACTCCTTTTTAGAATTTATGAAAGAAGTACACAGCTTACTCGACGGACCAACGCCTCCGGAAAATCCCAGCTGTAAATGGTGTGACTACCGTCATTATGGAGAGAAATACTCCCACTTATTTAAAAAATAATGGAGTTACAGGAATTAATAAATAAAGCTATTGAATTAAAAAAGGGGAATAAATATCCAGAAGCATTGAATTTATATAATAAAGCCCTCGATATTTTATTCGCGGAAGCTAGTGAATATGCCCGTAAACAAAAAGGTTCGCACATGGATTCTGAGGAAAGCGGAGAAAAAATTAGAAAGATATTGCCCAAGCATTTTGATAATGCCAAAATATATTTGAAGCACGATAAAACCGTCGCAATAATCTTAAACAATATGGACGTAATTTATGCCGAAAATCATGATTATGAGTCTGCAAAAAAATTATTTGAGCAAGCAATAGAGCTTACCCCTAATGAAGTTGATTATCCTAACCCAAAAGTTGGACTGGAGTCTCTAAGTAAACTTCTAAATTAGTTCAGCACATCCAATATTATTGGCAAGACAAAACAGACCCTCGCTTTTTGGTGTGGCCTCTTTTATCGGTAACTACTCCAAACTATTTTTCTTCTCTATCAGCATAGCCGTTTTTAAACGTCGTTTTTTATCTTTTGGGCTGGACCGCTTGTAAAAGTCGAACTGAGCAAGAGTTTCATGGCGGTCTTTTTGGTCCTGAAAAATTCTTAACGGATTAGCCGGAATGTTACATACAGCCAGTGCTAAACTCATTACACAGTCATCGTGCATTCCAGAAGGCACTCTAATTGCCAATTTGCCGGTCTCAGTCAAGTCATACTGAACGCTTCGCAGCTCCGCAATGAGAGTTTCATCATTGGGTAGTTTAATTTTTCCTTCCTCAAGCTGTAACCGCAGGTTTTCCAAAAGGTCTTTTCTTGTCTGTTCGGTAAATCTAAAGCCCTCAATAGATCGTATCTTTCTTTTAAGATGGTCGTAGACGGGATCTCCTGCGCCCGTGCTATCAATCCTGACCAGTGCCTTGTTATACCTCCGATGCATGGCTTCAATGCGAGCTTCCTGGGTCGGATAGTCGATCTGACGGAAGCGATCAGGTGTACCGACCTGGAACGTATGAAGATCAAAAGGAGTAAGCACTGTGTAACTGTTATACTTCCCCAGATCTACTCCGATAACATACCGGTGCCCGTGATTAACCGGCGAGGTTTCCGACAAGATATTTTCATCAATTTTCCTGAAATACTGGTTCGCCCCATTGATGAACTTACAAAAGTATTCCTGCTCAAAAAGTGCTGGCGGCATTTGCAGTCGTTCTGCTTCAATTGTCTCGTCCAGGATTACTCGGGTATCTTCAACGGTTAGAACCGAAGTAAACCACCCCGCTTCTCTACCCTGTTGCAGAAGGGTATGAGCGTGATTGGTTCCTCGGGGCGTGAAATTAAATATTGCCCATCCGCCATTCTCAGCTAATATCGGCCGGATGAAATCCCAGGCTTTAGGATTTTGGAGAGAATATTCGCTAAAAACACAGCCAACAGGATTCGTGCCCATAATGGAGTCATAGTTTTCAGTGCCGATAATCTGAAATACTGATCCTTTTTCCGTGACGATTTTCATTTCATTTCCAATAATTTTACAAATCATATTCTTTGGGAAGTGATCCATAAATTTGAAGCCGTCTTTGTCGATCGCATCCCACAATGCTTTGCGACCCTGAGCGAATGTTGGAAAGAAATAGTAATAGGTTTCTGGCTTCTTTTTAGACTCATTATTTATTATTTGCCAAATCAGAATATTTAAGCAGGTTTTGTCTTTTCCTGACCTTCTGTGCCAGCAAATCACTGCCCGTTTCTGATTCTGCTGCATGGCTCGGAAAAGAGGCAGTTGATATTCTCTTGGTTCAAAATTGTAAGGGATGGTAATGTTCATGGAATTAACTTAATATTTTACAATCTTGTACGTAACCTTGTCGTCTTCATGTTCCTCTGGTTCCGGCGGTCTCTTAAACCTTGGATGTCTGCGGTCGAGCCAATATCGCACGGCCGGAAAATTCTTTTCCTTAATGAGAGCTATTAGTTGGGACTCACTCATATCGTTAATCAGCGCTTCTCCGGTTTTAATGGCCTCGCTAACATTCCGCTTGAATGTAGGACTTGTTTTGAGCCAGCGGTAATATGTAGCTCGGCTAATCCCAGCTTGCTGGCAGGCGATCTGGATGATGGGCATTTTAGCCAAGTACTCAAGCATACTTCCTTTATGAGTGCCCCTTCTTTTTTCAATAGTTTCTTGTTTTTGTTTGTTATTTGCCATAGATTTTCTTGGCGGTTAACCCGGTTAATTTTTCCCATCTATTTCTGATGACTTCGGCATAGACACAACTCTTTTCCATGATATAACAACGGCGTTTCATTTTAGTTGCGGCGATAAGTGTCGACCCGCTTCCGCCAAATGGCTCAATGATCAGATCATCGCGTTTTGTGAGTACCTTGAGGTATGGAATAAGAATCTCAAGGGGCTTGGTACCAAATATTATTCCCTGGCCAGAACTCTTTTCGTCAGCGGCCTTGAACTCAATGAAGTCAGTGGGACAATATTTCTTGCCCTTTTCATAGCTTTCCCAATGGGGTTTACCCGAGGTAGCATATATGGCATTTTCATATTCACTCTGGAACAGTTCACTTGGCTCCGGCTCAAGATTCAGCTTTATGTCCCCGGCAGTACCAACCAAGGCAATATCCTGTTTATTAAAGAATTTGTATTTGGCCGAAAAGCCCTGAACTCTATTAGGAACATGCCAAGTAATTGTGTTTCTATATCTCCAGTATTTCTCCAAGGCATTCCAAATAGTACGGAGATTTTTGGGATTCTCAAAGATAATTATCGAGAAGTCTGGTTTCTGGATCTTGGCAATGTTGGCCATCCAGAGGTCGGTGAAGTTCTCGGGTAATGAATCGGTTCCGAGATACCTCCGATCACGCTTCAAGCCAAATCCTTCCGTGGCCTTCTTTTTATTCTTGCCGTGGAGGTAGTCCAAAAGATAAGGTGGGTCAGTGAAGCACATGGCAGCTTTTTCGCCGTTCATAAGTTTCAGAACGTCCGCTTCGACAGTAGAGTCGCCGCACATGAGGCGTGAGCCGTTTAGATCATAGATGTCGCCATTTTGTATTTCAATTTTATCAATCTTCAGTTTTCTTAGCTCCTTCTCCAGGTCAAACTGTTCGGGCGTATCTTCTACAGCGAAAAGGTCATCGAGATCCTCACTGGAGAAGCCAACATTGGCAAGAAATGTTTCGTCGAAGTTAGCAAGCAAATCCCAGTCCCAGTCTCCTGTGTTTTTATTGAGTCGGATATTCAGCTCCTTTTCTTTTTCAAGGTCGGGGATATTAAGATATACAATCGGCACCTCTTTATGTCCCAATTCTTTGGCGGCTCTTAGACGCATATGGCCGCCAATAACTACACCCTTACGCTGAGGAGCCGAATTGACTAAAAGAGGATCAACCAATTTGAATTTTCGGATACTAATTTTTAGTTGCTCCATGGCCTCATTGCTGATTTTTCTAGGGTTATAAAGAGATGGTTTGAGATCGTTTACGGAAACGTACACAATATTAAGGTTGTTGCCATTAAATTGTTTTTTTGTTTTTGTCATTTTTGATAAAAGTTAGTTAATAATCTAGTCCCCAATAACTAAAGAACCGCTCATTTTAGCGGTTCTTTTAAAGTTTCTGAGCAATTTCTAAAAACGCTAAATTAAGCAATCTTAGAAACTACTCCGAAATATGCATACCCACTTCTTACTCACGATACACTAACGTAGTACCAACACGAACGGTAAGTCCTGAATAGCATACTATATTTCAAAAACATCGGGCTAACGAAGTGTTCATGCCAACCGTAGTTGGCCCCCAATATCTTTCCATTCGCTGATCTGTCACGAAAGGTTAGCCAAGGTTTTTAAGTTATTTTAGGAACTATATGACAAGTATATCATGCCAGTATTTATTTTGCTAACCATTTTTGTGGATATCGTAGCCGTCCATTTCTAATGAACGGAGTTCGTAAAATTAAAGTGGGCACAATACAATCAGTATTTAGTCAAATGGGACACGGCTACATGGCTGTGTCCCATTTGTTAGACCATCAAATAACTCTTATTTTACAAGGTTATTTTAGCAGTCTGATTCAAAAAGTAGGCATTTTGGGACACTCCCTTAGCAGTGTCCCATTTGTCCCATTTGCTATTTTTAGACCTAGACTGAGACCCGTAAAATTGGCTCTGGAAATACACCTCAAAAACCCTTACAATACCCTATATGGGGATTTTAATAATTTTCAGTTGATAATATTGAAAACCCTAGATCACATTTTAAAGTACTTATCTCAATATAAGACAGTCCCCGAGACACCCTTATAGTGTCTCATTTGACCCCGACCGAGACGGGTCAAATGATCTCTGGAAAAGGCCCTCAAAAAGCCTTACAATACCTTGTATGTGGGAGTCTTAGGCTCCGCAGACTGTCAGCATAAACATTAATTTGCTTTGTGTTAGAACCCAAACAACTATATAATAGCTAAGTGGGACAATTTTCTAACTCTACTTATAAGCACGGCATTCTTGTACTCGGTATTTGTTTGTTTATACTTGGTATCTATTTTTCTCAACTATCTGTTTTTGCACAGTTGATTGATGCTACGCCTGCTGTTACTACTCCTACTACTTCACCGACGCCGACGCCTCTTCAAACACCTGTGACTATGCCGGTACCGACACTTACACAAGAACCAGATACCACCAGTCCGGTATTTATTTCCATTGATGGTATTTCTGCTGAACCGACGACTGCAGTCATTGCTTGGACAACCGATGAGCTGGCCTATGGCCATATTGAATACGGCCCCACCGTTTCATATGGTTCAACCACCACTAAATCTGTGCTTGCCTCTCTTGAACAGGTACAAATTCTTACCAGTCTTAATCCCTCAACAATTTATCACTATCGGATTGTAGCTATTGATGAAGCCGGAAATGTCAGCTACTCGGATGACCAAAGCGTAATTACTGCTTCTGAACCGGAGATAGTTGATACTGATCCACCGGTTATCTCTGATATAACGGTTTCAAATATAACCGAAATTGGGGCCACTATTAACTTAACGACTGATGAGTTGGCCTTGGCCAAAGTTGAATACGGTTCTGACGAAAACTATGGATTAGAAACTCCGATGAGTGCGGATTTTTCGGATACAAACTCATTTGACCTCACATCGTTGCAAGGTGCGACAACATATCACTATAGAGTAATAGCTCAAGACGCTTCTGGTAATGAATCTGTTTCACCGGACGAAACATTTACTACCCATAGCCCAGCTACGCCAAACTCAACACCAAGTCCAAGTTTGATTCCAGCACCTACACCGAGTCCTACCGTGAGCATAACTTCCTCACCCTCACTAACCACCACTTCCACTCCGACCCCTAGCCCTACGGCGACTCTACTGCCGTCGTTAAGCCCTACTCCCACAGTCTCACTATCACCGGTGCCTATCCCGGGGTTAGTGGTTTCTAATATAGAAGTTGTTGAAGTGAGTTCTTCTTCGGCGATAATAGTTTGGACTACCAGCATTCCGGCGGACGGACGTATTTTATTCGGCACTTCAGCGGAATATGGGTCTCAAGTCAACAGCATTTACAGTCAAGCCACCAGCCATCAGGTGATTCTTACAAATCTTCAGACTGGCACTAACTATCATTATCAAGTAGTTACCACTGCCGGCAGTTTAACCGTGAGGTCGGATAACTATGAATTCAACACACTTTTTGAGCCAGTTGTGGTTGAGCCCTCACTTCTTATTTCAAATGTGGCTGTTGCTAAAGTTGCCACATCCAGCGCTATGATAATCTGGGATACTAATCAGCCCGCCAATTCTCAGATTATATATGGCAAAACATCAGGGTATGGTTTCCAAACTTCAAATGAATTATTTTCACCATCGCATTCCATTTCTCTTGTTAATCTAGAACCATCAACAACCTATCATTATATAGCGAGCTCGACTAATGCCGCCGGCGATTCTACAGTTTATGAAGATAAAGTTTTTACTACAGCCGCTATTCTCAATGCCGTAGCGATTTTGCCCGCACCTGTGCCGGAAATTGTCTATAATGAGGACCAGGATTTGGCGGCTAATCCGCCGGCTCCAGTAAGGTTGCCCAATGGTGGCGGATATGGCCAGCCGCCACTGCATGCGCCATTATCAAAAATTATAAAAGTCGAAGCCCTTGATTCCCAAGTGGTCTTTATTTGGAAAAATCCGGTAGATATGAGCAAGCTTGCCGATGTATTGATTGTAAGAAAAGAGATTTCCGAACACTTTAAAAACGCTCGTAACGGCAAAGTTGTTTATCGAGGCAAAGGAACTACATTTACAGATACGGGTCTTGAAAACGGCAAAACATACACGTACGGATTCTTCACTAAAGACGCGCATGACCTACGCAGTTCGGGAGCGGTGCTTTATAAAGTTAAACTGAAAGCTAAAAAAGTTGAAATAAAATTGCCTATGGTGCCAAAGGCTGTTCAACGAACCCCGCTATTTAAATTTTCGAGTGATATAGTGCCTGGAATCCAAGGGAGTTCAGTAAAACATCTTCAATTAATTCTTGCCCAAGAACCTGGCATTTATCCAGAGGGCAGGATAACGGGTGTATTTGATTTAACCATGATTCAAGCTGTCTTACGGTTCCAAAAGAAGTATAAACTGCCGGCCACTGGCTTTGTTGATACTAAGACACGTCGTAAGCTTGAATCGCTTTCGCTTGCACTACACCTTCCTGATATAAAGTTTAATAAAGCTACTTCTTTCCCAGAAAATATTTATCTCGGTAAAAAGGGAATCCCCATCGAGTCTCTACAGAAATTCTTAATTGAGGAAAGTGTATATCCTGAAAAACTGATCACAGGGTATTTTGGGCCTTTAACCAAAAAAGCAGTAATACGTTTTCAGGTCAAAAATGCCATTGAGCCAGCCTCAGGATTTGTTGGGCCTATTACGAGGTCACTCATTGAAAGCATACAAAAAGCTAGAAAAATAAAGTTTTAAAAGATAGTTAAAACACATTCAAGTTTGCT
>Ga0209515_10008313_pt1 | contig 12150 bp, 13 predicted proteins | sample Subgroupgradi54m_FD_187454 | JGI IMG/M metagenome (GOLD analysis project Ga0209515, IMG submission 187454) | Subsurface groundwater microbial communities from S. Glens Falls, New York, USA - GMW60B uncontaminated upgradient, 5.4 m (SPAdes)... ... | reverse complement strand
ATTCGCGGCGCGGGGTGAGGAATGGGGAGGGACCCATTCCGCAAGACCTTTTGAGCTATTTTCGGAAATAGCCAAAAGGTGTACAGCCCATGTAGTGGGAGATACGAGGAAGGCATATTCCTATATGGTGACCGAGTATCTGGGGCCCCGCAACAAAGAAGTTCGCTATTTGCGTGCGTCCTATAGAGGATTTTCTACAGGCGCAGAAGTTCATGCTCCAGGAGGGATATTGTCCGCGCGGCTTCGTCTGAGATGCCCTTGAGTGTTGCGACATCCCGAAGAAGTTCCGCATATTCCAATTCTTTTTGAGTGCGTTCATTCATTTTTCCGATTTCATTGATTTCACGATCGGCATGCGCCTCGCGTGAAAGTCCATCTTCCTCACTTTGCGGCGCGCGATCGGATGCAACGCGTTCCCTCGTTTCAATATATGTATCTTTTTTCAGATCAAGTTCAAGTTGGTGGAGTGCGCGTTCTTTTGCGGACAATTTTGATTGCGCTGCGAGGCGACGCTGCTTCAAACTCGTAAGCTCATCACGTTTCTTTTTTTTCATTGCATCATATTCCTTCGCCTGTGCATCAACAAACGCGCGATCATCGGCACCCTTCGTCTGATAGATATCCGAAACTTCCGTTTCTTCTTCGTCGTCTTCCTCGTCAACTCCGCCACCATACCCGCCCGACGAGGGGCCGTAATTAACGGTAACTTCTTCTTCGATAAAATCGTCATTGTCATCGTCCATCCCTCTATCATACCTCACCCAGTATGATCAATCACGTCTTCGAAAATTTAACTTTCGCAACCGAGTATAAAACGCAGACCATATAACTATAACCGCTGATACAGGAGGCGGAACAGTGTTCGATGAAAATCGGCGATCGCTGTACCCTCGACGACGAACGCGGTCTCACTGGTGAGGTCCATGATCGCAATCTTGTTTCCATAGACCAACTCAATGACATTCTGATCGAGGGGCGCGGTTGCGGTGGGAATAAGCTTCTCTGCCATTCCCAATGGAACACGACTTCCCTTCCATACTTTTTCTGATGCAATAACAAAACGCTCAAGTCCCTTTTTATCCCGCAGATCACGCAATGCTTTCGGAAGGTAGGACTGAGCGGTCACCTTGTCACGTTCAGAACTCACACGTATGAACACCCCACCCTTTTCCGTCACCGCAACAAGGTCGGCAAATACCGATGTAAGACCTTCGCGACCATGGTGAATGACAACTGTCGGCGCCACTTTTGTTCCCTTATATGCACTCGCAAGAAGCGGGAGATCGACCTCAACCTCAGCGAGTACGCGCGCAAACATATTGCGCAATTTTTCCGGTGACAGAGCGAGGTAGAGTGTACGCCTTCCTTTCTCTAGAGGAACGACCAACTCACGCCCTTCGAGTTCGCTCAAAGCCTGATATACGCGCGTCCGGTGGATCGTTGTCTTGCGAGAAATATCTAATACCGAAAGTGCTCCGGAAACATAGAGCGTTTTAAAGATCTCCTCATTGATTCCCACAAGCCCAAGAATCCTAATTATTTTAGATAATTCATTCATTTGTACATAGAAATATACACATATAATTTATAAAAAGCAATATTTTAAAAGATTTTTATATAAAAAATAAAAACTTTGTACATATTTTATATAAAAAAAAGCAACTGTGGATATTATATGCGATACTGTCAATAGATTACTCTCGATCTTCACAGAAAAGGAAAAGACATGAAGCCACCTTCAGGTCCGCTCGTGCAACAACAATTTGATAGACTTTTATTCATCATCAGACACGGAGAGTCTCCGCAAAATGCGGGAGAAAAAACTGGTGACTGGGATAAACTTACATCAAAAGGAGTCCGGCAAGCGGCAGCTGTTGCCGATGTGGCTTCCAATTATGGGATTGAAAAGATCGTGACGAGTACGGCGGAACGTGCCCGTCAAACAGCGGAAGTAATATCACAGAAAACGGGTTTAATTCCCAAAGAGACTGCCCTGCTCGTCGAACATGAAAATGTGACCAAAGAGAACTTTGCTCTCATCAAGGAGCGTGCACTGAACGCGCAAAAGGCAATTCTTGAAACAGTGCATAAAAAAATAGCCGTAGTGTCACATGGCAGATTCTCAAGAAGTCTTGTGCTATCGTTCTTCAAGCAAGAGAAACTGGAAATATCAGACATTCATGAGTGTCTGATGGGCATGGAAAACACTGGGATCACTATTCTTGGGCATCTCGCCCAACATAGTGATCCCAAAAAAGGTTGGGTGCTCCTCAGATGGAACGAGGTTTCGCACCTTTCTTCGGAATTGCGGAGCGAAGTGTTCTGCCAATAAAGAACAGGATTTTTACTCTATGGCAACGTCATAGAGTAATTTTTATAAAAACATATAATACAGAGGCAATGAAACAAACAAACAAGCCCTTCATAATTATCATCGATGGACCGATGGGTGCGGGGAAAACCACAATCGCAAAACTTATTCATCAAAAAATTCACGGCATCGCACACATTGGACTCGATCGAACAAAATTTTTTGTTTCACACTTTAATCGCACCCCTGAAGAGAATGCGATTGCCGGAGCGATAGTATTTGAAATGTATAAAACCTATCTTAAAAATGGAGTCAGCGTCCTCCTTGAGCAAGGATTCAAGCACCAAAAACTTCTGACACCCTATTTGAGCTTCGCAAAAAGAATGAACTTTCCCATATTTATTTTTCAAATCGAGGCAAATCCTAAACTATTATTAGAGCGGCTCGCTCTACGCCCAAAACCTGAAGCGGCCAAAAGGAAAGTAAGCAAAGTAAGGATGATCGCGAACATCAAATCCTATTTTGAAAATAAATATCAAAATGCAATCATAGTTTCTTCTGAAAACCAATCTCCAGAGCAAATTGCGAATCATATTCTTAAGTTAATAAAAAAGAGCCAATGAGAAATTATTTGTTAAATTTTTAAAAACATGGACAACTGGATGATCTATGCGGTAGCGAGCCTCGCACAACTGAGCTTCTTAATGGCCTTGTATAAAATACCTGCCACAAAGCAGATTAATAAATATACGCTTTCAGCGTGGACATATTTTTTTGCCACGGTTCTTGCGGGAATCATGCTTCATAATTCCATCACGTTTGATGCTCGAACACTTTTCCTTGCATTCCTCTGGGGAACCGGTTATGCAGTGCTCACGCTCACACAAATGCACGTCCTGCATACACATGACACAAGCAGTGTGTTTCCATTCACCAGTTTAGCTTCAAATATTCTCGTTATCATCGGCGGAGTATTCTTGCTCAATGAAGTCATCACACTCATTCAGTGGATCGCCATTGCGCTTGCAATTTTGATTTTCGTTGCAGCTTATTGGAATAATAAAGTACACTTTGTCTTCAAGGTATTGCCTGCATTTGCATTCATTTCACTGCTTTCAACATTCAACAAATTCGTCCAAAAGGCAGGCTCAGATCATGTCGACACACATAATTTCATTTTTTGGCAGTTAGCGTTCGCACTCGTCGTATCACTCGCGATTTTGTTCTCAATGAAAAAACATATTTCACTGAACGAGCTTGCACATCGCCACTTGCTCAAATGGGCTTTCATAAGCGGTGTACTCCAAGCGGGTACTGCATATACCATGGTCATGGCACTCTCGCTCGGACCCATATCGCTCGTTTATGTTATTGTCGGACTCTGTACGTTTTTCACTAGCTTGCTTGCAGCACTTTTTTTCAAAGAAAAGATCACCAGAAAAAGCTTGTTCTTTATTGCACTCTCGTTTCTCACCGTACTGCTCATTAAATTTGGATAGAAACTTAAACGAAAAAACAAAGAGCCCATCTGGGCTCTTTGTTTTTCAAATCGAGTGATTTATTATTACTTCCCGCGCATTTCAATCACTCCAGCGGCGACATTGGATGGAACGGGAGTATATTCGGCGGGTTCCATGGTAAAGGTTCCTATTGATCAGCGAGCAAATGATAGCCCGCGAGTATGGCATCGCAAATATATTCTTCAAGCTGTTCGTAGTCACCATCGAGTTGAGCCTTTTGCAATGAGGAATAGTATGCTTTTCGCTTTTTCTGTGGAATGATCGCGGGAGCAATATTGTATTTCAAGAGCTGAGCGAGCAAGAGTAATCTTCCCACCCTTCCGTTGCCATCGCTAAATGGGTGGATCTTTTCAAAATCTGCATGAAAGATCGCCACGCGGGCAACAGTATCCCCTCCGAGCTTTCGCGCAAAAAGTGATCGTACAAGTTCCGGCACGCGGAGGTGATTCGCCGTCGGCACAAAACTTCCCACGATACGTACCGGATGCGTGCGATAGCGCCCCGCATCATCCCGAATTCCCGAAAGAAGAATGCGGTGGGTGGCGCACAGGAGCGATTCTGAGACGGGAACTCCATTTTTCAGCTCCGCGAGCACAAAACGGAGCGCGCGGTCATGATTCCTCGCCTCCAATTGTTCAACCAGTGTCTTGTTGGGAATGGTCTCCTTCTTAAAAATTATTCTTGCGGTCTCACCGAGCGAGAGCGTGCTGCCCTCGATTGCATTTGAGTTATATGCGACGTGGAGAGAGAGCTCGTCGAGAAGATCCGGACGCTTCAAAATGTGGGTGAGTAACTTTTTCTCAGATATCTGCTTTGTGGTAATAATGGTTTTTTTTGCAACCGATACTGTTGCGGTGGTATCCGGCACAAACCCGAATGTGGCGAGTGCGCGATCAATCCTTTTTTCGGCATCTTTTCTTGGGATAGCCTTGCCGCTTCGCCAACGATTATAGGTAACAAAAGAAACGTGCAGACTTTCTGCAAGTTTCGTTTGCGTACCACCTGAGAGCTGCTCAAGTAAACTCAACTTTTCTCTTATGGTCATTACGCGATGATACAAAACTTTATAAACTTTGTCAATTCATGCTTCTTTATAAAGTTTCTATTTACTACGTCTAGCGAGGAAGAAGAGCAAATGTCCTCATTTGCTCTTCGACCGAGCGACCTAAATTTCAACGACCGCAGGGAGTATGAAATTGGAAGTACTCCTGGTGGTGCGACGACGTGGCAAAGGTTGAATGCCACGCGGCTTTGCCGCGTAACTGGGTGAGTCTTCGAGTGCATTCAATGCCAGTCGACTTGCCGCGGGGTCCTTTACACACAAAAGCCGCTCAGGATAAGCGGCTTTGGGAATTTAGTGAACGGGAAATTACTTCCCGCGCATTTCAATCACTGCGGCTGCGACATTGGATGGAACGGGGGTATATTCGGCGGGTTCCATGGTAAAGGTTCCGCGACCTTCGGTCATTGAGCGGAGCGTTGTTGCATAGCCAAACATTTCGGCGAGCGGGATCATTGCCTTGGCAACTTTCATCATACCACGGTCTTCCATTGCGTTGACCTGTCCACGGCGCGAAGCAACCGATCCGGTGACATCACCCATGAACTTATCGGGGAAAACAATTTCAACCGACATGACCGGTTCAAGCAATGTTGGGCGCGCTTTCTTTGCACCATCTTGAAGCGCCATTGATCCGGCGATCTTAAACGCGATTTCCGAGGAGTCGACTTCGTGGAATGAACCATCATAAAGCTCGACGGAAACATTCACGAGCGGATATCCGGCAACCACACCGCGCTCCATTCCTTCTTTGATACCCTTTTCGATCGGCGTAATGTATTCCTGCGGAATGACACCACCCTTAATGGAATTAACGAATTCAAAACCGGGTGAGCGCTTCACGTTCTTGGGCAAGTCTTCGGCTTTGACGGAGAGGTCCATCGGCTTCAAGCGAATGCGAACATGACCATATTGACCGCGACCACCGGACTGCTTGATATACTTGCACTCCTGTTCCGCTTCGCCTTGAATCGTTTCACGATAGGCAACCTGCGGTTTTCCGGTTGAAGCATCAACACTGAATTCACGTTTCATACGATCGACAATAATTTCGAGGTGAAGCTCACCCATTCCCCAAATAATCGTTTCATTGGTTTCGGGATCGCTCGTCACACGGAATGTTGGATCTTCGGCGGCAAGACGACCAAGTGCAATACCCATCTTCTCTTGGTCTTGCTTGGTCTTGGGCTCAATGCGCATCGAGATCACCGGCTCGGGAATAACAATACGTTCAAGAATGATCGGCTGATCTTCGTCACAGAGTGAGTCGGAGGTGAGTGTTTCCTTGAGTCCCACTGCCGCGGCGATTTCTCCTGCAAATACTTTCTTCACTTCTTCGCGCTCATTGGCATGCATGCGGAGGATGCGTGAGATGCGTTCCTTCTTGCGCTTTGTTGCATTGTAGACATACGAACCCGATTCAAGTGTTCCAGAATAAACGCGGAAGAATGCGAGCTGTCCCACGAACGGATCGGTTGCAATCTTAAACGCAAGGGCGGAGAATGGTTCAGTATCGGAGGCACCACGCGTAATTTCTTTATCGGTCTTGGGATCAATACCCTTCGCGCGAGGAATGTCGAGTGGGCTTGGAAGATAATCGACAACCGCATCAAGCACGAGTTGCACGCCCTTATTCTTGAGGGCGGAACCGGTAAATACGGGAACGATTTTGTTCTCAATGGTTGCCTTACGAAGAACGCGCTTAAAATCTTCGATTGATGGCTCCTTGCCTTCAAGATATTCATTCATCAACTGTTCATCTTCGGCGACCACCGCTTCGATCATCATGTCGCGATATTTCTTTGCATCAGCGAGTGATTCCGCGGGAATCTCGCCTTCAATAATCTTATTCCCCATCTCACCTTCAAAGGTGTAGTACTTCATGCGGAGAAGATCGATCACACCGGCAAACTGATCCTCTTCTCCCACGGGGATCTGCATGCGCACGGCATTCTTGGTCAAGCGATCAAGAATACTTTGGAAGGAGCGTTCGAAAGAGGCACCCGTACGGTCGAGCTTGTTGATGAAACAGATGCGCGGCACCTTTCCTTCATCGGCATAGCGCCAGTTCGTTTCCGACTGCGGCTCCACACCCGCAACACCGTCGAAGACCACCACTGCACCGTCGAGCACACGGAGTGAACGCTTCACTTCAATGGTGAAGTCAATGTGCCCCGGAGTGTCGATCAGGTTGAAACGATGCTTCTTCGCAAGATCACCGGGTGCATATGTCGGTGTCCAAAAACAGGTCGTTGCCGCAGAGGTGATCGTAATACCGCGCTCACGCTCCTGCTCCATCCAGTCCATGACGGTTGCACCTTCGTGCACTTCACCGATCTTATGACTTACTCCCGTATAAAAAAGCACACGCTCCGAAGTGGTCGTCTTTCCCGCATCAATATGCGCGATGATTCCAATATTGCGAACTTTCTCCAGCGGATAATCTCTCTCCATAAATATAAATAATAAGTAGAATTAAAAACCCCGTGGAAGGGCTGTTAGCGGATACTATATAGAATAAAAGTCTTTTCGGCAAGATGGGGGCTCAGTATGGATCTCGGTTTACATCGCGCCTTATTCGTGATACAGTCCCCCTTAGATTTTCAACGTTTTGGAGCAATGATGAGTAATAAGGCTGATCATGCAGTAGTTGCCGTACAAGAATACACTGAACACACGCGCATTGAGCTCGAACGCGAGCTTGCCTCAATTTCAAGCACCAGTTCCGAGGAAGCAATCAACCGTCGCGCCAGTAAAGCACATGCGGACGCTGCACAATGCTTGATCGGCAAAAAGATCTACATGAGCGATGGAGTGACCATAACCGGACACTCATTTTCCGGTCCGTTTCATGTAATGACCGTCGAAGAGTTCAAAGATGCGACAGTCGACACAACAACCGCAGTGATTCTCGGCGGATTCTCCCTTGATCCAGTATCACACGAAGCGGATGAACGCGAAAGTAAAATCGCCATCACCAAAGACACCTTCGTTCAGTACATCTGAAAACCAGGATACTTCTTGGCTTCGCAAAACCCCACTCCCAATGAGTGCGGTTTTTTTACTACAAATACAAGGACCCTCATTGTACAACCTACAAAAAAAACCCGCCTCCAATTTGGTGGCGGGCTGCACAAAAGTGCGAGTCCTAATGCTGCTGTTGATTACGAACGCTCTTGTCGATCACGATCGGTTTGATCGTGAGTTCGATCGGAGCATCAGAGATGTAGTATTTGCCATTCCACTGCTTGTACTTTCCGTCAGCGGTCTTGCAAAACACATAATCATCCGATGAGCCATGAGTACCATCAAGGTCGGGAGCATTCATGACGAAGTCACCGTATACCGCACCGTCCTTGTTGACACCCGTCTGACCCCGTTCGAATCGCCAGCCTTTGGTGAGTCGTTTGTTCGACGATGTGCATTTACCACTCGTAACAAAGTACTCGACCGGCTGCCCCATGTCGTTTAAGAAAACAACGTACAACTGCAAACCCGGCTTTCCCATGAGTATGCGACGATACTCGATCATGTTGATCTCGTTGGGAGCAAGGGTCTCAGTCGCTGCTCTATTGGCAGCTTCTTGAGCCTTTTGCTCAAGATGCTGTTGCGCAGATGGCGGCGGATCTTTTCCGAAAACTCCGGCGGGCAAACAACACAGTGCAATGAGGGAAATCAAGCGAACATTATTCATAATCGCCCCCCCTTATTGCTGTTGTTGATTCGGCGCCTTGCCTTTGGTCACAATATTCACCACAAGTGGTTTGATCGTGAGTTCAATAGGCTTATCGGACGCATAGTAGTCACCGTTCCACTGCTTGTACTTTCCATCTGCTGTTCTGCAGTAAATGTACTCGTCAGAGGAACCGTGCGTACCATCTTCCGAAGCCGCGGGAACATCAAAGTAACCGTAGTAGCTTCCCTTGTCGCCCTTAACGAGCTCAGTGGTATCGGTGAGCCGCTTATTCGACGACGTACACTTACCATTGGTGACAAAGTAGTCGATGGGTTGCCCCATATCGTTGATGAAAACGACGTAAAGCTGCAAGCCAGGTTTTCCCATGAGTGTCCGACGGTATTCAATCATGTTGATCTCTTGCGGGTCGATTGTCGCAGCAGCCGCTTCTTGAGCAGCTTGCTGTGCAAGCGCCTCGAGGCGATCCACTGCTGTCGGTGGAGCTTTTTCGCCGCATGCCGCAAGACCAATGGCAACAAAAAGTGCGAGGATGATCCTCTGGATAAAAGTTTTCATTCAACCCTCCTTTATTGCTGCTGTTGGTTGCGACCGCTCGTATCGATCACAAGCGGTTTGATGGTAAGCTCGATTGGCGAGTCGGAAACGTAGTACCGGCCATTCCACTGCTTGTACTGGTCGTTGACTGTTCTGCAGTAGATGTACGGTGACGATGAGCCGAAGGTTCCATCTTCCGAGGGTGCCTTCACGACAACATCGTTTGGTCCCGGATGAGCCAGTCGATGTGTCGGGGTAAGGCGCTTCTCGGAAGAAGTACACTTACCCTTCGTCACAAAATAATCGATGGGTTGCCCGCTCCTCGAGAGGAGTACAACATACATCTGCAGCCCCGGTTTTCCATTAAGGATGCGGCGATATTTGATCATGTCGATCTCGTTCGGCTCAACAGTTTGCGCCGCCGCACGCTGACCCGCTTCCGCCGCTTGTTTTTGCAAACGTGCAATTGGGTCATCCGCGACGTGCGTTGCCGCCAACGCAAAGCTTGCACAGAGCACACCACCAATGAAGGCGCTGGCCCGAGTGATATAGCGAATACAGTTCATCAATTTCTCCTTGAAAGTTAGGAACAGATTTCGAGGTTGATACTCGACGGAAGAGGGATCTGTTCGCCCGGCCAGTTACCTGGTAAAAAACGTTCCGGGTGCTGAAAGATCACCGTGTCGGCACGCGTTGCACGTGCATTGTATTCACTCACAAGACTTTGACAGCCTTGTTGCAAACCGAGGAGTTCCACACGGCGTGCTTCTTTACGATCTTCGCCGGATGCCGCAAGGGCACCCTTCGAGAGATTGATTTGTCCCTTCTTGGCATTGATTTGCTGATATGATTCGTGGAACCAGCGGTACGTTTGGAGGGCGTGATCAGCATCGAAAACTTTCGTTACGATATTGCCGGCCATACGTGCCGGTGCAGTTGCCACATTCCAAGCCCATGCGACTACACCAAGAATGATAACCACCACCAAGATGGCGAGTCCGTATTTAATGCCATTTCCCGTAACCTCACCTGCACTAGGGAAATCGTCGTTATGTCTGCTCATTGCATTACTCCTTGAAAGATTGAATGAGACTATCCCTGTTTCGTAATTTACGAAGAACAGTTAGCCAACAGTATTATATATCATATAATTGATATATGTCAATACACACAAAGCAACGCTATTAATTTTATATTTCGACAATTTTTTTATGTACAAAGATATTCTTTGTACAGTTCGGATTGAGAGGATGAGCGGACTATTCAAGCGATTCCTTAAGCGTGTTGTGCCATTTGCCGATATTTCCCCGCTCATCAGGTGTATCAAAAAGCTCATACCGATACTCTTGGAGCTGTTCGTTAACTACGGTCTGAAATTCAGGATAGGTTGTATGTTTGACTGCGCGCAAATTCGGCGACTTGAGATATTGCACAAGGGGTGCCGAGTGCGCTTGGCCATACAGTACAAGGATTTTTTTCTTCTCAGGATGTTCCTTCACGTACCGCTCAATTCCCTCCGCAACGACGGAATTGCGGTAGTCAATAAGATTGTGCATCAGTACATTGTTTGTCTCGGATTCATATGTGGCAACAAGATCCTTTTTTGCCTGATTATTGATGTGTACCGTCGGCAATGCAAGTGCTTGAAGTCCCAGTAATGCCGCCCCAGTTTTGAGCAGTCCTCGACGAGAAGTCTTGATCTCCGAAAGATGTTGAAAAAACTTTTTTGCCCGTTCGGCTTTCTCCAGAGGAGTAGATCCCTGCCAGTCTTTTTCATATTTATCGAGTGCGCGCCACGAATCTCTCTCGAGAAGCAATTCGCGTATCGCAAGCGCCGTGCCTCCACCGGCAATACCACCGAATGTCAAAACAGAATCAGCAATTCCCTCAATATCTCGGAGTCGATCGTGACCTTGCAATACATCCGTATAAAGTGAACGCTCACGATCTCCTCCCGAATGCGGATCTGCGGTTACGACAGGTTTGCCATACATTGCGGCAAGTAATTCAGCATGGCCGAAAAATTGATCAAAATAACTTTCCTGAACACGGGAATTCAACTTTTCTTGTGAAAATACTATTCCCTGTGCGGAAAGTTCCTTGGAAAAATCTTCCAGATCACTGAGATCTCTTACTCCACTCGCATACGGTGTCCCTTCAAGAAAAACGGCATCCGCTTCTTCAATTTCTCGTTTCATTGCTTCATCATTGGAACAAACAGTGTCCCCTGTGTGATAGACGCCAATAATGCGCAACATCGATTCGTCGAGCGCCATCTCTTTGGGCTCTCCAAAGTAACTCCATTGATGCATATTCATCTGATACATATCTTCAGCCGTATCATTCAGAAATTTTCCTTCTTTATGAAATTCCTCAATCTGCTTTTCTGCGCGGGCACGAAGAAGACCTTCGATGTTTTCCTTATCACGCAGAACCTTCGCATTCAGTGCCTCTTGCATTTCGGGAATACGCGGATGTTCGGGAAAGTCTTTCACCATACGCACCTTCTTTTTCGCCTCAATGGACTCGGGAGTTTCCGTCGCACCTCCCAACGCTCCGACGGCAAGCGTCGCCGCGCCAACTCCCAGTGTCCTAAAAAATCCCCTGCGTGAAAAAACTTCCGTGCTATCCTCCGGAGCAGGCTCGTTAACTGCGACTTGCGCAACATGTTCTTCCATAATCGGCGAAGGATCAAATTCGCTCAATACGAGTGGGTGTTCGGACTGTTCAAACTCTTCGGAAACCAACGGCGTTCGTTCATTCGTCATTACTTCTAGCTTAACATAACTTAAAAATATTCATCGGTATATCAAAACTCCGATGGCAACACGGGAAGAACCCAACAAAAACAAAAAGCACTTGCTACTATAAGCAAGTGCTCTTCTGAAATCGAGTTATTGGGCACATTACTTATCGGACGATTCGCTCAGTTGTTCACGTAAGAGAAAATATTCTTTTATCGCCTTCATGTCTCCTCCGCTACGCAATTTCCAATATGTTTCATCCATTATCCCGTGTGAGCGATCAA
>Ga0209515_10008309_pt1 | contig 12153 bp, 8 predicted proteins | sample Subgroupgradi54m_FD_187454 | JGI IMG/M metagenome (GOLD analysis project Ga0209515, IMG submission 187454) | Subsurface groundwater microbial communities from S. Glens Falls, New York, USA - GMW60B uncontaminated upgradient, 5.4 m (SPAdes)... ... | reverse complement strand
TGAATTGCTGTTATGCCAACTCCACATGTAAACATTGCAATCATGTTTGCATAATATCCAGGAATGCTTGCAAAAAGAAAAACACCGATAGTTGTTATTAATGATCCAAGCACAAGCGTAAATTTTGTACCAAGTTTATTAATCAATATTCCAAAAGGCACAGAAGTCAATCCATAAGCAATAAAAAATACTGAAGCTAAAAAACTGGATGCTGAACCCGTAACATGATATGTATCTTTAATTTTAGGAACGATTGCCCCTGCAACATTTGTAATTGCTCCAAATGTTAGATATGAAAATGCAACTGCTATTAAAAGAGGCAAAAAATTGTTTTTTATTTTCGACATAATTAACTTCTTAAATATATCATGATGTGATTTAATCAGGAAAAACTTAAGAAAAAAAGTTTACCAAGTAGGGTAGAATAATTCCAATTCAAAAATATAGCTATTCATTATCTAAAAACAAATCTAGGAGGAAATATGAATCCAGTTACAGGTGCAACAACAGCTCCAAGACAACGAACAGCAGTTAAATTATCAGCAGAAGAAAGTGCAATGTTGGGTGTTGGCCTTGAAGAGAGCTGGTTTCAAAAATTGTTTAGGGGCTGTGCTGACTTAGATACCATTTCTAAGTTAGAGCTTGGACTAAATAAAGAACAACAAGAAAAAATCTATGCATATCTTCACTTGGTAAGTATTGCCCTCAGAATGGATAAAAGTATATTTGAGTCCCATGCAAGAGCATTTGGTAGAACAGTTGATACACTACCAGGAAAACTAAAAGAGCAATATGAACAAAATATGATTTATTGGAATCAAATTAATGAAAAGGCAAATGAATGGCTAAATAATCCTTATCCAGCACTTAAGCAATGGATGGAAAATTTAAACATTACTCCAGAAATGTTTAGTGAGCCTGTAGTAAATCCTTTTAAAATTGATCAAGAAATTTTTGTTGAGAATGAAATCTTACGTAGAATGTCTATTCTCAAGCTAATAAATGGATTAAAGGTTCCTGAAGAATATAATGGACTTGGCTTATCACATAAAGAATATGTTGCTGTCCTGGAAGGCATGGCAAGGTTAAACAGTATGGCACTTGCAACTGATACAAGTGTTCAAGGCACTATTGCTTATGCTCCTGTAGGTTTGTTTGGTAATGAAGAACAGAAAACAAAACTTCTTGGTAAAAGAGCTGCATTTGCACTTACTGAAGAAGGTTCTGGTTCTGATGCACTAGGCAGTATGAAAACAGAAGCTGTTGATAAAGGTGATTACTATGAAATTACCGGTTCAAAAATATTTATTACTAATACTCACATAGCTGAGGTTATGTATGTTGGAGCAAAGGTTCCTACTGAAATTATTAAAGATGGTCAGGCAAAAACAATAAAAGTTCCAACTGTGTTTATTGTTGAACTTGATCCGCCATTTTCAATTGATGATGATTTATCTCAAATAGCTCAGAAAAGAGAACAGCTAAAAGCAAAAGGACTAGATATTTCAGATAGATTACCTTTAAGTACTATTCGTGGTACTTATCAAGCTCAAATTCAGTTTAATTCTCTTAGAGTACCTAAGTCCAATGTTTTAGGAAAAGTTGGTGATGGTGCAGCAATTTTATTTGGCTCGCTTACAAAAGGACGTGCTGCATTTGCTGGTTTTACTACTGAAGGTGCAGTCCAAATGTTTGATCAAACACGTAAGCGTCTCAATGATAGACCACTTAATTTATATAGAGCATTTGATAAAGAGGGAGGAGGAAGACTTTCTCATCATCCATTTATTCAGACTCATATTATAGGGCCTATGGCAGCACAGGTTGCTGGCATGAGAGCAGTCGCTGAGCTTGCAACAGCTTATATAGATGAACTTGCAGATAGAAATGTAAATGTAAGAGATGTTTCAGCCTATGCTAAATCCTACTGTTCTGAGGGATTGGAACAAGTTGCATATCTTGCTCACAGAGTTCATGGTGGTTCTGCATTTATGGAAGGACACTTAAATGGTATTGATTTAGCACATAGAGATTCAAAAATACCAGTTACTGTTGAAGGGCAAGATGATCTAATGGATCAATACGGCACTGGAATCGGGGTTCAGAGTGTTGCAAATGATGGTTTAACTATTCAGAAGTATTGGATAGGAGTAATTAAATGGCTTAAGTCTTTTGGTACAAAGGAAAATAAGGTTCCAAGAGGGGATTATATTAAAGCTCGTAATAGACTTCTAGGTGGATTATTTTCATTTTCAAAAAACAGAGGAGGCTTCAGTAAACAAGATGCTAAATGGCTAAATCGAAGAGCACTAAGTCTTGCATTTAAAACCATGCAGTTAGGTGCTAAATATGGTGACGACATGAAAAACAAACCTGTAGAACTTAGTAGAATGGCAAAAATTGCACAAGGAATATTTGCTGTTGCGGCTGCACAAAATAAGCTAAACAAACAAAGGACTGAAATGCCAGAACCAGTAGTTGCATCTTTAGAAAGATTTATTGAACTTGAAAAGCAAAAAGTTGATAAGCATCTGAGTGAGTTAAAACCAGTTAATGAAGAAGATGCAAGAAATCAAGAGTTAGCTCGTGCATGGATTGAATATGACGCTGAGAACCCCGTTGAAAGAAATGTAACCGCTCAGGTAGATCCTTATGATGGAAATAGTTTTAAAATAACTAATCCATATGAGTACTAAATAGATTAAACCAGCTTTAAATCCACTTCTGGAATTACTTTTGTAACTCTGTCAGAAAATGCTGCATCTGCAACTGCACTTGCTACTGCAGAAGCTACTTGTTTATTGAATATGTTTGGAATTATAAATTTTTCACTTAACTCATAATCCTGAACAATAGAAGCTATTGCACAAGCTGCTGCATACTTCATCTTTTCAGTAACTGTTGTTGCATTGCTATCTAATAATCCTCTGAAAAATCCAGGGAAACAAAGAACATTATTTATCTGGTTAGGATAATCTGATCTTCCTGTAGCCAGAATTCTTACATGTGGTTTTGCAAGCTCAGGCTTAATTTCTGGATCAGGGTTTGACATAGCAAAAACAATGGAATCTTTTTCCATAGATTTTATATCATCTATAGTAACCAAATCAGGTCCTGATACACCGATAAAAACATCAGCACCCTTTATAACATCAGATATTCTGCCTTGTTGTCTATGTGGGTTTGTAAGCAGTGCAAGTTCTTCTTTGGCAGAATTCATTTCTTTTCTGCCCGTGTATATTGCACCGTTTCTATCCGTAACAATAATGTTTCTAATTCCTGCAAATAAAAGCATTTTTGCACAGGCTATACCAGCTGCACCAGCCCCTGTGATTACTACTTTAAGATCTTCTAGTTTTTTATTTACGACTTTTACAGCATTAAACAATGCAGCAAGTACAACCACTGCTGTACCATGTTGATCATCATGGAAAACAGGAATGTCAAGCTCGCTTTGCAGTCTTTTTTCTATTTCAAAACATTTTGGAGCTGCAATGTCTTCAAGGTTTATCCCACCAAACCCAGGTGCAATAGCTTTTACAGCCTGTACAATTTCATCCGGGGTTTTTGTATTTAAACAAATAGGATAGGCATCAACATCTCCAAGCATTTTAAACAACATTGCTTTGCCTTCCATAACAGGTAATCCAGCATATGGACCAATATCTCCAAGACCAAGAACAGCAGAGCCATCAGTTACTACAGCCACTGAATTTCTTTTAATCGTAAGATTATAAGCAAGTCTTTCATCTTTATGAATTGTTCTGCAAACTTCTGCAACTCCAGGAGTATAAACAATTGAAAGATCTTTATAGTTTTTAACTTCGGTCTTTAATTGAATACCTATTTTTCCACCTATGTGAGTATTATAAACTTCATTTTGGACATCAATTATTTGAGTCCCTAGAAAACTATTGAGTTTAGAAATTATTTCTCTTGCCTGAATAGTGTTGCTTGAGAAGTGAACATCCCTGGTAACAAATCCTCCATTATTCTCAACAACAATAATATTTCCAAGATGCCCACCACATTGATTTATAATGGTTGCTATTTCTGAAAATGCTCCGCTTGGTGATGTAAGCTTAATGCAATATAAATGCGGATCAAATGCCGCCATTTTTTCTTCTTCAATTTCAAATAATGCTGGGTTTATTTTTAATTTTTTTTCTTTTATTGCCATTTCTTTTTCCCTTCAAGTTTATAAATATTCTAATCCAATAAGAAAAAGATCTTTGATGAAAAATGGGATTTTAATTATTAATTAATACTTGAGAATTAAAAAACACTAATAAAGTGACTCTTCTTAAATATTCAGTTTATTCACAGAATCTGGGTCTTTGCAACGACATAACATATATAGAAACAATTCTAATTATCTAGTTCCATAATGTTAAAATGCTTAAGTAATTATGAATAAAAAATCTTTGCTTTTAATTGTCCTACTAATCGGAACTTTCTTATTAACTTTAAAGAGCTTTGCACAATTGCCTGCGCCTCAAAATGATTCAAAGAATCCAAAACCTGCCAGTGCAAGCGTATATAACCTGGGATTAAAAAGCTATGAACAGGGCGATATAACTTCTGCAATAACTTTTTTTAAAAGAGCAATTGATATTGATCCTGATTTTGTTGATGCATATTTTAATCTGGGTGCAATATATAAAAAGCAAAAAAGCTATTATAATGCAACTCAAGCTTTTCAAAAAGTAGTAGATCTAAGCCCTGAAGATTCTGAAGCTGTATTTGAACTTGCTTCATGCTATCTGGAAGATAAAAAATATGAAAAAGCAAAGCAGTATTTTTCTCTTATTCCTTCTGATTATGCAAAATACAACGATGCAATGCAAAATATTGAAAAAGCAAATAAATATATGACTATTGATAGTGCGGTGGCATCAGGAGATAAAGAAATAATTCAAGCTCCTGAAACTCAGGCACAATTACTTGTTGACAAGCTTGGAAAATCTATTCAAATTCCTGAAAATGTTAATGAATCAACAAAGCAAAAACCAACTGAAAGTACCACTAGTAAAACTTCTCACGAAGAATTGCTTGCTAAAACAATTACAAAGCCTCCAGGAGAAACAACAAATAGTCCAAATGTAAGAACCATTACTGCAAATTTCAATGGACCTGCTGGAATTGTAAAGGATAGCAGAAATAATTTCTATATCGTAAACTTCATTAAAAGCAGAATTGATAGGCTAATGCCAGATGGCAAAAGAGAGGTATTTATTGAAAAGCTAGGACTTGATGGGCCAATTGGTTTAACAATAGACGACGAGGACAATTTATACGTTGCAAATTACTCTGGAGATTCAATAGTAAAAATATCTCCCAATAAAACAATTTCAATTCTGGCAGATAAAATAGCCAAGCCATACTATCTATATCTTGATCAAAAAACCAACAAGCTATATGCGACTTTACAAGGTAACGATTCTTTAGTTGAGATAGATACTCGCAATGCAAATGAACCAATTACTTCCAGATAAATGAAGTTGAAATGAAACAATTACAAGTATCCAACTTAAAAAATCCTATTAAGACAACTATTTTAGTCCCTCCTGACAAATCTATTTCACACCGCTCGCTCATCATTGGATCAATTGCAAGCGGAACTACAGAAATTAAAAATCTTCTTCCTAGTGAAGATTGTTTAAATACACTAAAAATAATTCAGCATCTGGGAGTTGAAGTAAACAGCTTCAACAATTTTGAGACGGTAACAATATATGGAAAAGGGCTAAACTCATTTTCCGAGCCAAAAAGTATTTTAAACTGCGGGAACTCAGGCACTACAATGCGCTTAATAAGTGGTTTATTAAGTGCTCAGAGCTTTTTATCAATACTTACAGGAGATGATTCTTTACTAAATAGACCAATGGGCAGAGTGATTGAACCTTTGACATTAATGGGAGCAAAAATATTTGCAAGAGAACATAATACAAAAGCACCAATTGTAATCTCTCCTGGTATATTGCATGGCATAAACTATGAAATGCCAATAAGCAGCGCTCAGGTCAAGTCCGCAATTATGCTTGCTGCACTTCAGGCAAAAGGTGAAACAAAAATAATTGAAAAAGAAAAATCTAGAGATCATACAGAACGGATGCTTTCAGCATTTGGAGCGACTATAAAATATGAAAAAAACGAGGTGATTATCGGATCAGAGCAAAAACTTCATGCACAAAATATTTATATTCCTGGAGATATTTCATCTGCTGCATTTTTTATTGTTGCCTGTAGTATAATTCCTGATTCAGAAATGGTTTTACAGAAAGTTTCAGTAAATCCAACAAGAACAGGGATAATCAATACACTTAAAAAAATGGGTGTAAAAATTGAAATTACAAATAAAAAAGATATTTCAGGAGAACCAGTTGCAGACTTATTTATCAAATCAAGTGATTTAACAGGAGTAGAAATCAAAGGAAATACTATTCCTTTATTAATTGATGAGATTCCAATTTTGTGTATTGCCATGGCACAGGCTAAAGGAAAATCGGTAATAAAAGATGCAAAAGAATTAAGATTCAAAGAATCTGATCGTATAAAAACAATGGTTCAGGTTTTAAAAAAATTAGGCGTTGAAGTAGTTGAATTGGAAGATGGGCTTGAAATAAGTGGATTAGCAGGAGAGCCATTTAAAATTAATAGTACTGTTGAATGGCCAAAACACAGTGATCACAGAATTGCTATGTCAATAGCCATTGCTGCCTTAAAAGCAAATGAATCTATAATAATTCCAGGATCAGAATGGATCAATACTTCATTTCCTAATTTTGAAAAATTAATAAATCAATTGCAAATGGCAGCAGTGTAATATAAAAGTAATAACAAACAAAAAAGTTAATTAATTATTTGATGCTGCTGCAACTTCACTAGTTACAAATATAGGTTGAGGGAATTGTCTTATTCTTCTTGCAATTGTACTTTCACTGGCTCCAGTACTACCTGCAAGAACAGGTTCTTTGGCTATATTGATGTTAAGTTTAGGTAGCAAAGACACTCCTAATCCCAATAAGCCCAGTACTGTACCAACAAGACTTAAAGCTTTTTCCACTGGTGCATCAAATAAAGAAGCCATTGTCATTCCACCAGCTACTAAACTTGCCGAACCATAAGTTAGTGGAGATAATTTTCGAAAAGAATTTTGCTCACTAGTAACTGTTCTAGGAAAACCTGCTGGCCTGAGAAGTGGTGTTACTGTTTCTGTTCTCATTGTTTGAAAAGGTACAGAGCTTTATATAAATATCCTTAAATTATATTTCAGGATATAAGAAAGGTTGTTAAGAAATAACATTAAATAACGCTAATATTAAAGGGTTTAAGAGATTTTACATAATTTAATAGATTTTGAGCCTTGATTAGACTTCCTCTTAATTAGTTCTGCTTCTATCATTCTTAGGATTTGTTGTTTATTTCGCCTTCCATCTCCCTGTTCTGCCCATTTAGGTGCAATTAATTCTCCAGGCTTTGCTTCAGCAAATAACCTGTGAATTACTACATTTGGTGAAAGCATTTCAAGAAAATCACAAACCAAGCTAACATATTCTTCAAGTTCCAAGACTTTAAATATCTTTTCCTCATATTGTTTTGCAATTTTAGTTTTTTCAAGCACTAAAAGTTGGTGGATTTTAACTGCATCAACATCTGAGTCTGCAATTTTTTTCATTGTTTCATAAAACATTTCTTTTGTTTCACCTGGTAGTCCAAAAATTGTATGAGCACAAACAATTAAATTTCTTTTTTTTGCTCTATTAAGTGCAGAGAAAAAATCATCTGAAGTATGTGCTCTATTTATAGAGTCCAAGGTTTTATCATGAACTGTTTGAAGTCCAATATCTAACCAAACTTCTACTTTTTTATTGTATGTTTCAATTAGATCTAGAACCTCATCTGACAAACAATCAGGTCTTGTACCAATAGCCAGTACAACAACATCAGGATGGGATATCGATTCATCGTAAATCTTTCTCAATTTTTCTATGGAAGCATATGTATTTGTAAATGACTGTAGGTAAGCAATAAATTTCTTTGCACCAAACCTGTCTGAAAAAAGCTTTACCCCATCTTCCAACTGTTTAGAAATAGGATCTTGTACATCAAAAGCTCCTGCGCTACTACCATCTGCTGTACAAAAAGTACATCCACCAAATGCTTTTGAACCATCTCTATTAGGGCAGTCAAGATTTGCTTCAAGTGTAATTCTTTGTACTTTTGTACCAAAACGATTTTTCAGGTAGCTGCTTAAACTATAGTACAGAGGAGCAGGACTACTTATTACTGCTTCAGCTTTTGTCTTTTTGTATTCTATATTTGTACTTTTACTGAGCATAAAGATATTATAATGATCTATGATCATTCTAATGTATGTAATCGTAATAGCAATGATGGACTTTATCCGATTTATTCGGTAAAACCGATCCAGCGAAAGGAATTAACCAAAAGAAACTCAAGCTTGTCTTGAGCTGTTAAAAAATACGTTATGGTTAAATACAAAGATTATTACGATATACTCGGTGTTACACGCAGTGCCACTGAAAAAGAAATAAAGTCAGCCTTTAGAAAACTGGCACGAAAATATCATCCCGACACCAATAGAGGAAATAAAGAAGCAGAGGATAAATTTAAAGAAATTAATGAGGCTTATGAAGTTCTTGGTGATAAAGAAAAAAGAAGTCGCTACGATACTTTAGGCAATAATTTTAGAAGCGGTAGTGATTTTACTCCACCGCCTGGTTTTGATTTTAATTTTGATTTCAAAAAGGGATTTACACAAACACAAGAATCTCCTTTTAGTGATTTCTTTGAACTCTTGTTTGGAGAGGCTTTTAAGGGGAGATCTTCTCCTTTTCAGGAAACTTATACTCACACATACTCACGTCCCCAGACAAAACGCAAAGGTGAAGATCATTCTATAAATCTGGAATTAACTATAGAAGAAGCTTATAAAGGAACAACAAGAAAAATAGACATTTCAATTCCAGGTAGTCAGCCAAAAAGACTTGAAGTTAAAATTCCACCTAACGTAAGAGAAAATTCAAAAATAAGAATGGCTGGTGAAGGACTGCCAGGAAAAAATGGGGGTTCTCCAGGTGATTTATATCTGATTGTTAAATTAAGAACACATCCTTTTTATAAAATTGAAGGCGATGATATTAATTCTGATATTTTAGTATCACCAAGTGATGCGGTTTTAGGAACTGAGATTGAAGTTCCTACTCTTGATGGTCCTGTAAAAATGGTAATTCCTCCCGGTACCCAAAACGATAAAGTACTTAGACTTAGAGGTAAAGGTCTACCTTATCAAAAAAAGGATGGCAGAGGAGATCACTTCATAAAAGTAAAAATCAATATTCCTACAGTGATTACTGAAGAAGAAAGAAAACTATATAAAGAGCTTTCAAAGCTCCAAAAGAAGCCAAAATAGGTTAAATCTCAACAACTAGTATTTAGATTATTAAGAACTTATTAAGGTTGACTAAATTACTCGGATTACTAGGGTTATACTTCTAGACATTTACATATTTTAGCCATATTATTACTCTATAATAACTTATTCCTGACTTATTTCATCGGATATGACTATAATTTCATCAACTTTAACTAAACAAGTTTCTAGCAATAGAGATGCAGGGCCAGGCATTTCAAAATCTCACATAAATAATAGAAACATTGGTCAAAGTAATTCAGTAGAAACAGAATTTAATAACCAAAAGGGTAGATTTACAAAAATTACTGCGGGCGCACTTTTGGCAACTGCAGTTCCAACATTAATAGCTACACTAAAGAATGGATCTTATGCTCCTTCACAAGCACTTAGAATTCTTGGGGATTTATTTGGTTCAGTAGCCACCGTTGCTGCTCCATATTTCATGGGGAAAAACGAACTGAATAATTATGAAGATCTTAAAACTGGAAATAAGAAGAGTAGATTTTTTGACAGCTTAAGAGACGGATTCTACAGGTGTTGCAGTCTTGGTTTTACTCCATTTATATTTGAACAATTTATTGATCCAAAAACTTGGGGAAAATCTGTTTTTCACAAGGGTGCAAATATTTTAAACTTTTTTAATTTAGGGTTTACTGGATATACCTGGGGATATGGAAATTTTAAGTCACTCATTGCATGGGGCTTAAGAACAAATAAACAAATCACTCAATCAAAATTAAATGAAGCCGGTAAAAAAGAAGAGGCAAATAAGCTTCAACCTGATGTAGAAAGATATAACACTCTTTACAACAGCAACAAAAGAATGGCAGTCATTGGAAGCATTGCAAATCCTACAATGCAAGGCTTAAATCAATGTGCTGATGCGCTTGCATATATTTCCGGGAAAATTGATTCAAAAGAGTTCTGGAGCAATCCTTTTCATGGCGTAAGTCGATTGGTTAGTTTGTTTGTAGGAGTTCCAGAGAGTTTTGCAAAGGGTGTTGATTCAATACTAAGAGTTTTCGTAAAAGAAAGAGAGCATCTTAGAGAAGCTCTTCCAGAAAATGCATATAAATGGATTGAAAAGGTTGGTGATGAGCAAATCATTCCACGATTGAAAAAAGACGGTTTCATAAGAAAAATTAAAAATAGTGCTGAAATGATTTTTCACACTTTAAGTCCTCTTTCAATGTTTGCATTATTTACTCCTCTTCTTGGTCATTCATCCACTGATGAAGAAGCTCAATCACGTGGCGGACTAAATGCCTTTGTAGACAAGGTTCTCGGAAGAACAGGAAAGATGTTAACGCTATTAATCACTGGAACTTATGTAACATTTGGAAGACTTCCACAGTCAATTTTCCAATTGATTTATTTTGGCAGAGGAAAATATGGGAAATATATTAAAGGTGAAACTCAAGAACAAACACAAAAAAAACTTATAAGCTTAAAAGAAAATTTACTAAAGTCTTCTTTTGTAACAGGAATTTCCAATTTCATTAAGCCTGTTATTGAAAAATTAATTCCAGATTTTTATGATAAAAATAGAGAAATAGAAAATGGGTTTTTAAGTTATGAACAAATTGAAGCAAAATATGGATTTGAACAAGTAAGTGGTAAATATTCACAATTGTTCGACAAAATAATCAGGAGTCAAAAAACAGAAAATAAAATCTGTTTGGATGATATCCAAATTAAAACAATAGTTAATGATGCTATAGACTTTGTAAAAGAAAATGCTTCATACGGCAATCATCCACTAGATCTAGCAGAAGAAACAAAAATCAGCCAACTAATTAAAGATAAAGTGATTGATGCCTGTATCCCTAAGGATGAAAAGAAAGCAAAATCTCCTATTAAACCAAGACAGGTAAAGCTTCTTTTCCCAGGAGCAGATTACCTTGCACGATTTATTCTAAGAGGATTTGATTTAAGATCTAGGCTTGAATCCACAAACTGGAAATCTGATCATCATGTAAAAGAAACTGCCTACACAAATGATGAGCTCTGGAATTTTGATGCTGAACTATCACCAGTTATTTTAGAATGTCTAACTGGATTTAGAAATACCATTAATAGAGGCTTTGGACTTTTTAATTTTATAACTGGGCGCTAATTTAACCAACCCCAAGAGCTTTAATGATTTTTTCAAAGTGATCTTGAGGATAAGCTCCAAGAATTTTTACACCATTCAATGCAAAACCAGGTGTCCCGCTAAAGCCAAGTGAATTAGCCTGGGCAGCATCTGCTTTTACTTGATCTTCTATTTCTTTGCTATTTCTATCACTGTTAAATTTATCCATATTTAAACTAAGCTCTTTGGCTAGTTTTACATAAAGAGCATCACCAAGTTCTCCTTGATGTTCAAAAATCTTGTCATGAAACTCATAATACTTCCCTTGTTTACCAGCAGCAAGTGCTGCTTTTGCAGCAGGCATTGCTTCAGGATGAAATGGAAGAGGAAGATTTTTATAAACATACATGATTTTATCTTTCCCGTATTTTTCAATTAATGCATGAGTTGTGTCTGCTCCTCGCTTTGAGAAAGGGCATTGAAAATCACTAAAAACTACAAGTTTAATCGGAGCATCTTTACTACCAAGAATAGGCGTATTTCCTAAGTCAATATTTACCTTATCAGCAAGTGCTTGTTTGATTTGTTCTTCTTCACTTGGAGGTGCTTGTGGTTGAGGTGCAACGGCTTGTGGCTGAGG
>Ga0209515_10008305_pt1 | contig 12159 bp, 9 predicted proteins | sample Subgroupgradi54m_FD_187454 | JGI IMG/M metagenome (GOLD analysis project Ga0209515, IMG submission 187454) | Subsurface groundwater microbial communities from S. Glens Falls, New York, USA - GMW60B uncontaminated upgradient, 5.4 m (SPAdes)... ... | reverse complement strand
TGACTTTGATTCCGTGCTTTCTGGCGGCCACCAGGCAGTTCGCCATCGTGTAGATGTAGGTGTAGATGCGCGTGCCGACATCCTGCAGATCGACGACGAGCACGTCGACCTCGCGGAGCATCTCCGCCGTCGGCTCGCGGGTTTCGCTGTAGAGCGAGTACACCGGCACGCGGCGCAGGACGTCGCGCGCGTGTCCCGTTTCGATCATGTTTTCCTGCACGTCGGACCGGAACCCGTGCTGCGGGCCGAAGATCGCGGTCACACGGGCGCCGGCGTGAACGGCCAGGCGGTCGGCGATGTGGCCGAGTTCGCAGTCGATCGAGGCGGGATTGCACACCACGCCGATGCGGAGGCCGTCGAGCCGGCCCGAGGCCAGCAGGCGGTCAGTTCCCAGAGACACCGGCATTGCGCGATTATAGGTGCTGCTCGACTTGCTTCTGATCAGGCCGCGTTGATAGACTACCGCCCCTTGGTGGACTGCCCCCCGCCTGCTTCGCCCGCGCCGAGAGCCGATCGAGCCTCGAGTCCGACTCGCTCCCTCCCAGTGAACGTGCAGCCGACGCGCCGCAGCTGCCGTGTTCGGTGACCGGCATCGAGCGTGCATCAGGCGCTTGGGTGCGAACGAGGAGTGAATGATGGGTCGAAGGCTTTACGTCGGGAATCTCCCGTACACGACCGGAGAAGCGGAACTGCAGGAGCTCTTCAGCAAAGCCGGCACGGTCGAGTCGGTGCGCGTCATGCGCGACGCGGCCACGGGCCGGGCGCGCGGCTTCGCGTTCGTCGAGATGTCGACTGACGAAGAGGCGCAGAAGGCGGCGAGCGAGCTGAACCAGTTCCAGATGGGCGGCCGAGCGCTCACCGTGAACGAAGCGCGCCCCAAGCCTGAGGGCGGTTTCGGCGGTGGCGGTGGCGGCTTCGGCGGGAACCGGGGCGGCGGCGGCGGTGGCGGCGCACGCCGCGAGCCGCGCTGGTAACGCACCTTCGGTTACCATAGGAGCACGATGAAAAACTGGTCGAAGGGCGATCGCGTCAGTCAACCCACCTACGGGGCGGGGACACTCGTCGAGGTCAACGAACATCACACGGTCATTGACTTCGACGAAGGCGGTCGCAAAGTCTTCGCCACGCGGCTCGTCGCGCTGCAGGCGTCGAACGAACCGGCCCCGCACAAGGCGGCGACTCGCAAACGGGCGGTCAAGAAGAAAAAAGAAACTGAGAAGTAAGAACTTAGAACTTGACGTTCTCAGTTCTCAGTTCTAACTTCTCAGTTCTCAGTCCTGTCCGCCAGGTAGTAGTGCACCGCCGGCGTAATGACCAGCGACAGCACCATCGACGCCAGAATCCCGCCAATCACCGCAATCGCCAGCGGCTGCAGCATCTGTGAGCCGGCGCCCCAGCCGAGCGCCAGCGGAATCATGCCCGCGACCGTCGCCAGCGCCGTCATCATGATCGGCCGCAAACGCCGCTCGCCCGCATGAATCATGCTGTCCTCGGGCGACAGGCCTTCCGCCCGAAAACGCTGATCGGCGTCAAGCAGCAAGATGCCGTTCTTCGCGACGATGCCGATCACCATGATCAGGCCCATGAACGACGAGAGGTTGAACGTGGTGCGCGTCACCAGGAGCGCGAGGAACACACCGACCGTCGACAACAGCGCTGACGCGATCACGGCCGTAGGCGCCGCGAAGTTGCCGAACTCGAACAGCAGCACCGTGAACACCAGCACGACGGCCAGCACGAGCACGATCAACAGGTCCTTGAACGATCGCTGTTGCTCCTCATACGCGCCACCGTACGCCACGCGGATGGAGGGCGGCATGTGCAGGTTGGCGATCGCCTTTTGCGCCGCGGCCACGCCCGTGCCCAGGTCGACCCCCTCGAGCCGCGCCGTGACGGTGACGTTCCGCTGCAGGTTTTCGCGCCGCACTTCGGTCTGGCCCGGAATGTCTTCCACCGTCGCCAGCGTGCCGAGCGTGCCGGTGTGGCCCGTGGAGCTGACGAGCAGCGTGCTCTTGATCGCGTCGACGGACGAGCGCGTCGACGCGGGGAAGCGGACGCGGATCGTGTACGCCCGATCGTTGAGGACGACCGGCGTCGGCGCCGGCTCCCCCTGCATGATCGCGCTGATGTCGATCTCGATTTCCTGCGGCGTGAAGCCCGCGCGCGCCGCCATCGCCTGATCCACCGTGAACATCGTCGCCGGGCCGCTGATGGTGTTCTCGATCCCGTCGAGCACGTCGACGACGCCGGGGAGCTTCTTGATGGCCTCGCCGACCTGCGGGGCCCACTGCTTCAGCAGCGCTGGATCCTGCGAGAACAGCTTGACCGCGATCGGCTCAGGCGCGCTCGTCAGGTCGCCGATCATGTCTTGTGTGAGCTGGATGAACTCGACGTCGAGCATCGGGTAGCGCTTCTTGACCTTGTCGCGCACTTCGGAGATCACCTCGTCCGATCCGCGGTCGCGCTTGCGCTTCAACTTCACCGATACGTCGCCGATGTTCGCCTCGGTCACCGTGGCGAGCCCGAGCTGAAGGCCGGTGCGCCGCGACGTGCCTTCGACTTCCGGGGTGTTGCGAAGAATCAGTTCGACGCCGGTCAGCACCCGGTTGGTCTCGGCAAGCGACGACCCCGCCGGCATGATGTAGTCGAGGATGAAGCCGCCTTCGTCCATCTCCGGCAGCAGATCGGATCCAAGCAGCCGGTAGCCGCCGTACGCCGCCACCACGACGAGGAGGCTGCCGGCCACGAGCAGGGCGGGGCGGGCGATCGTCGCGCGCAGCGTGCGCTCATAGACGCGCATGAGGCGCGGCGGCACACCGCTGTGTGATTGCGGATCGCGGATTTGGGATTGAGGATTCGGGATTGTGGATTGTGGATTGTGACGCCGGCGACCGAGAAAGTAGTGGCTGAGCGTCGGCGTCCACGTGAGCGCGAGCGCCAGTGACGTCAGCAGCGCCGTGCCGACGGTGATCGCGAGCGCCCGGAAGAACGCGCCCGTGACGCCGGTGATGAAGATCAGCGGCAGGAACACGACGATCGGCGTGATGGTGGATCCGATGAGTGGTACTCGGATCTCCGCGATCGCGCTCCGTATGGCTTCCGCGCGGTCCTGGCCCGTGTCGCGGTGCATCACGATGTTTTCGACGACGACGATCGCATCGTCGATCACGAGACCGACCGCGGCCGCCAGACCGCCGAGCGTCATCAGGTTGAAGCTCTCGTTCAGCACGCGCAGGACGATGAACGTGACCGCAAGCGTCGCGGGGATGACCAGACCAGCAACCAGCGACGTGCCCCAGTCGCGGAGGAAGAGCACCATGATCAGCGACGCCAGCACCAGGCCGATGATCACGGCGTCGCGCACGCTGGTGATCGAGTCGTTGACCAGGTCCGACTGATCGTAGAAGGGTTGCAGCTCGACGCCCTTCGGCAGCTCTTTGCGGATCGCCTCGATTTCCGCGTGGACCTCGTCCGCCACGGTGACCGTGTTGCTGTCGGGCTGACGGAACACATTCATCAGCACGGCCGTCTTCGCGTTCGCCGTCACGCCAACGTAGACCGGCTTGATCGATCGCGAGACGGCCGCGATATCGCCGACCCGGATCGGCACGCCGAGCGGCGTCGTCTTCACGACGATGTTGGAGACGTCCTCGAGCGAGTGCGCCTGGCCGCTCACCAGGCTCAGGACCAGTTGGTGGTTGTTCTCGAAGAGCCCGGGCGAGTCGATCAGGTTGCTCCGCCCGATCGCCTCGAGCAGGTTGGGCACCGTGATCTGCGTTTGCACCAGCTTTGCCGGATCCGGCTTCACCTCGAACTCCGGCTCCTGCCCGCCCTGCACGACCACGGTCGAGACGCCGAGCTTGCGGTTCAGCCGGGGCTTCAGATCGTAGGTGGCCAGTTCCCACAGCCTTGTCTGGGGCACCGTGTCCGACGTCAGGCTGTAGCCCACGATCGGAAACGCGGCGAACGTCAGGCGGTTGGCGGTGATCTTCGCGGTCGGCGGGAGCTCCGACTGCACGCGCGCGAGCGCGGCGTTGACGCGTGTCAGCGTCTGGAACATGTCGACCTTCCACGAGAAGAACAGGTCGATTTCCACCGTCCCCCGGCTGGTGATCGACTGCACGCGCTCGAGGCCCTGGACCGAGTTCAGCGCCTCCTCGATCGGGCGCGTGACGGTCACCTGCATCTGGTCGATCGGCGCCACGCCGTTGTCGACGCCGACGAGCACGCGCGGAAAATCGACTTCCGGAAAGACGGCGACGGGAATCGTGGTCGCGAGGTAGACGCCGCACGCCACGAGCGCGAGGATGATGAAGATGATCGGCTTGCCGTGCGTGGCGGTCCAGTGCTCGCCGCTCAGTTCGCCGCTCATCAGTTCTTGCCCTCGTCCGCTTCGTCCTTCTCGCCGGCGGCCTTCTCACCCGGCTTCATCACGCGCACCTTCGTCTTGTCCTCGAGCCCGAGCCCGCCCTGCGTGACGACACGCTGTCCGATCTCGACGCCCGCCACGATTTGCACCATCTCCGGTTCGCGCAGGCCGATCTGGATCACTTTCTCGTGCGCGATGTTCTTGTCGTCCACGATGAGGACGATCGTCTCGCCTTCCGCATTCGGCAGGACCGCGGCGGCCGGAATGAGCGTCGCGCCCTCGAGCGTCGCCGCGACGATCGAGACGTGCACGGCCTGGCCCGCGTGCATGCGCTCGCGGGGGTTGTCGGCCTGCACCCACACCTGGACTGTCGTGCTGTTCGGATCGGACGCTGGGCTGACGATGGTGACTTTGCCGGTGACGAGCTCGCCGCCGTCGGCCGGCGTGATCGTCGCCTCGTTGCCGGCCTTGACGTTCTTCGCCTGGTCCTGCGCCATGTTGACGCGCGCGACGACCTTCGACATGTCCATCACCGTGAGCAGCGGCGCGCCGGCCGCGGCCATCTCACCGGGGTAGACGGGCCGATCCGTGATCACGCCGTTGATCGGGCTGCGGATTTCCGCATAGCTCACCTGCGCCTGCGCGCTGTCGTAGTGGCCCTTCGCGGCCGCGACGAGAGCCGCCGCCGTGGCGATCTGTTCTTGCTTGCCGACGCTCTGCAGCGACTGCCAGTGCTGCTGCGCGGTGTCCGACTGCGCCTTGGCTTGCGCGTAGCCGACCTGCGCTTCGTCCACGAGCTTGCGCGCGAGCGCACCGTCTTTGAACAGCTGCTGGCGGTTGTCGAGCAGCTTCTTCGCGGCGTCCATCGTTTCGCGCGCTGCATCGGCGTCGGTCTGCGCCTTGATCATCTGCTCGGGCACGCCTGCCGTCGTCGTCGATCGGTAGTTCGACTGCGCCTGGTCGTACTGCCCGCGGCTTTCCTGCGCGGCGGCGGCGAGGTCGCGGTTCTCGAGCTCGGCCAGCAGCTGTCCCTGCTTGACGTGATCGCCGCGGTTCACGAGGAAGCGTCGCACCGGCGCGCTGATTTTCGGGACGATGTTCGCCTGGTCGCGCGGATAGAGCACGGCGTCCACGTTGACGATCAGGCGGATGCTGCCCTTGATCGCCGGCGAGACGCGGACCGGCGCGACGACCTCTTCCGGCTTCTCAGCTTTCTTGCAGCCGGCCAGGGTGAGGCCGAGCACGGCGCAGCAGGCAAGTCGGATTCCCAGGGTGTGTGTGCGAAAAAGGGGTAGGGCGATCGTCAAAAAGGGGCCGTACCCCTTTTTCGGCAGCTGTCTGGTCAATGTATGCATGACTACAACGTCCCGGTGAGTGTCTGCAGCGCCGCGAGCGCGACTCGATACCGCACGAGTCCATCGTCGTACGCGTTGCGCGCCTGGATCAGCGTGGTCTGGGCGTCGACGACCTCGAGCACCGAGACTTCGCCGGCCTGATAGCGGAGCAGGGTCAGCCGGAGGCTTTCCGTGGAGAGATCGAGCGATTCACGGAGGGATGCGACCTGATCTCGCGCCACTGCTGCTTCGCGGTGAAACGTGCTGACGCTGGCCTGTAGTTGCCGCTGCGCCAGCGTGAGATCACTCCTGGCGGCCTGCACGCGCAGCTGCGCCTGTTTCAGCTTGCTCTGCGCCGCGCCCCAATTCCAGAGCGGCACGTTCAACTGCACCTGTGCGACCGATCCGAGCAGGCGATGGCCCTCGGGGTCGTACGTGGCGAAGTCGTTGGCGTTGATGCCGTAGAAGTAGTCGAACGACACCGACGGCAACACGCCGCCGCGCGCCACGCCGACGCCCAGCGTTTCCTGCTGCACCGCCGCCTCCGCGACCCGCAGGTCCGGGCTGCTCGCGGCGGCCGACGCCTTCAAGTCGTCGATCGGCAGGAGCGGCGCCATCGTCTGCAGATCGTCGACGACGGCGAACGTGTCGCGGAAGTCGGGAAAGATGAGCACCGACAAGCCGAGGCGGCTTTTCAGCACGGCCAACTCCGCGTCCTGAGCGTCGCGCGTGCGCTGACCGACTTGAATCTGCGCCTTCACGACGTCGGAATGCGCCACCTCGCCGCCGTTTTCCTGTTTGCGCGTGATATCGAGGAACAGTTGCGCCTCGCGGAGGCCTTGCTGCGCGCTCGCGAATTTCCGCTGGGACGCGACCAGTGTGTAGTAGTTCTGCACGATCGTGGCGACGAGCCCGCGCCCTGCGACATCGGCCTTCGCGCGCGCCACCGCTTCGGCCGCGGCCGCGCCGCGGTATTCGGCCCATTTGGAGAGCGAGAAGACGTCACCGTGCACGTTCAGCCACATGGCGTAGACGCGGGGGCCGTCGTTCGGCACCCACACGCCGGACGGTGTGCCGTTCGGCTGCGTGTAGATGTACTGGCTGAACCCGCTGACCGACGGTAGCAGCGCCGCGCGCGCCTGCTTCTTGTCTTCGGCGGCGAGATCGGACGCGAGCCGCGCCGAACGGAACTGCTGGCTATTCGCGCGAGCCTGATCCAGCACGGCCTGCAGGGTCAGCGGCGCGTCCGACATCGCCATCACCGCTGTTGCAGGCGCCGCCGCCGGCGTTTGCTGACCGGCCGACGCGGAGCCGACCGCCGGCGCTGCGACGAGCAGCCCGGCGATCAGCAGTCGAGTGATGGAACCGCTCATGACAGCGCTTATCTCCACAGTCCGGCTGAAGCCGGACACTACCGAAGCATCTGATACGTCAGGACGCGGAAGGTGCCGGCGACCGCCTTCGGTCGATCCTTCGAGCCGGGCGCCTGCGGCTCGTAGTCAGTGGCCGCGAGATAGATCGTATGCGTCATCGGGTCGAGCGCCATCGTCCGCGCGCCGCGGACGGTTTTGATCGTCTGCACGATCTTCAGCACCGCCGCCGAGTCCTCGTGCGCGACCGACACCGTACCGGCACCGCCGTTCGACGTGAACGCCAGCTTCGTCGTCGGATCGAACCAGGTGGAGTCGACGCCCTCGCCGACCGGCACGCTGTAGACGACCTTGCCGTTCGTGCTGTCCATCATGACCATGAGTTTGTTGTCGCAGCCGAGGAACAGGCGATGGGTGGCGACGTCGAAGGCCATCCCGGTCGCCGCTTCGCACGGCGCCGCCGGCCACGTCGCGGTCACCGTGTGGGTGGCCGTGTCGATCACTTTGACAGAGTTGAGATCTTCCATGTTGACGTAGATCTTGCCCGCCTTGGAGTCGACTTGTGCCGCTTCCGGCTTGCCCTCGAGCGGGATGGTCGCCACGACTTTGCCGGTCGTCGTGTCGATCACGCTCGCGGATTTGCCGCGGCCGTTCATCGTGTAGACCTCTTTTTTCGCGGGCTCATAGAGAATGGTGTCCGGGTTTTCGCCCGTCTCAACTTTCTGAATCAGCTTGAGCGTCTTCAGATCGACGATGTTCACTTTGTTCTCGCGGCCGTTGCTCGAGTAACCCTTGCCGAGGTCCGCGACGGCAATGAAGCCGTGCACACCGGGCGTGTCGGGGATATCGCCGACGACCTTGTTCGACTGCGTGTCGATCACGACAACGTGCGTCGCGTGGCTGACGTAGAGACGATGCGCGGCCGGGTCGACCGAGAGGTAGTCCCATCCGCCTTCGCCGCCGATCGGGATCTCCTTGCCGGCATGATACGGGCCCTCCTGCCCCTGCAAGGCGGTCACCGCCGCCAGACAGAGAATCGCCGCCACCGCTCGTGCGTGTCGCATACTCGCTCCTTTGTTGCGGTGTCTGACACCGGATTTAGAATTTCATGCGAGCCGAGAACTGGAGTTGACGCGCCGCCCGCGCTGAGACGGGCTGGCCAAAAAACGGCGAACTCAGCGTCCCCACGAACGGGCCGTAGTTCACGTGGTTCATCACGTTGAAGGCATCCAGCCCGAACGTGACGGCGCGCGCGCCCTTGCCGGCGCTCAGCTTCACGTCGCGGGACGCGCGAAGGTCCAGCGACGCGAAACCGGTCGTCTCGAGACTGTTGCGAGGCACGCCCGCCGGCCGAGCGCGTCCGCGCCCGTTGTTGAACAGATCGAGGCCGAGCGTTTCATTGTACGGGCCGCCCGAGTTCACCGTAAGCCCGATTCCGAGGTCGAACAGGCGGAGGCCGGTGCGGCCGAGGAGCAGGAAGCGATGGCGCCGATCGAAATCCGCGCGCGCCCATTCACCGGCCACATCGTAGTCGTTGGCCGGATACGACCCGATGCCGTTCGTGTCGTTGTACCCGCGGCTCAGCGTGTACTGCATCTGCCCGTTGAACCAGCGCGACAGCTTGCCACGCACGGTGATCTGTAGCGAGTCGGTCTGCTGACGTCCCGTCGACTCGACCTGCCGCACGACGCCGTACGACGGATCGGGACGCGTGAGGTAGAGCGGCGGCAGCGGCGCGTTGACGTCGCGCGACCGGAACACGTGGTAGCCGCGCGCGCCGGTGTAGGTCAGCGAGAGGGTCGTCGTCTTCTGCAGCTGATGGTCCAACCCGACGCTGTACTGCACCGTCTGCGGAATCTGTACGTCCGGCGCGAGTTGCACGATGCTCGGCGGCTGTGCGGCCGAAGCGGCGGCGGAGCCGAACGGATCGGGGTAGCCGGGGTTGGAGATCACGTGCTTGATCAGACCGCCCGGCCGTGAGTGCAGCACGTCGGCAATCACCACCGGGCCGCTGCGATCGTTGAAGAGGCCGATGCCGGCGCGCAGGACGTTGGTCTTCTTGTTGCCCGGCGCGTACGCCAGCGAGAACCGCGGCGCGACGTTGTTATTGTCGTGGAAATAGTTCTGCCAGTCGTAGCGCACGCCGACGGACAGCGAGAGGCCCGGGCGCGCCTGCCAGTCGCCCTTGATGTACGTGCCGAGCTGCTTCTCGAGCAACGCGAGATCGCCGTTGCCCTGCTGCTGGATGAACGCGTACGGCGTGCCGCTCGCGTACGATTCGAGGCTGGAGAAAAAAAACGTTCCGCCGAAGTTAGAACGGTCGTAGAAGCCGCGGCGGCTCCAGTCGGGCAGCTGGAAACCGGCCTGGACAAGATGATGCCCCTTGGTCCACGCGAGGCTCTCGTTCAGGTTCATGTGCGTCTCGGTGCGTACGAGATCGCTTTGGCCGCCGCCGCCCGTGAACGCGCCGGCGACGACGACACCGCGCGCGGAGGAGGCGCTGGTGGTCGGCTCGCGCTCGTGGCCGACGAGCACCTGAAACTGGTTCAGCAGCGTCGGGCGCAGAATCGTCTGCTGCGTGTAGGTGACCTGCTGCTCGTGGTGCGTGAACGTGGTCGCGGCGCTCGCCAGCGTGGTGCCGCCCACGCCGCCGTTCTCGTCGCTCTCGTACTGATAGTTCGGCCGGATCGCGAACGTGTTCGTGTCGCTGATCTGCCGCGTGATGCTGCCCGACACCAGCGCCCGCCCGCTCGTCTGCGGCAGCGTGTCCTGGATGATGCCCGCCGGACCGGCCGCGTAGACGAATGCCTGCTGATCCTGGATCTGGTCGTTCGCCGACAGCATGAACGACATCTTCCCGCCGCGGCCCAGCGGACCGCCGAGGAACCCCTCGTAGATTCGTCGCTGTTCCGGTGGCTTCGTCGTCGCGAACGCGTTGCGCGCGTTGACGTGCGCGTCGCGGAAAATCAGGTTCCCGTCGCCGTGGTACTCCTGCGTCCCGGGTTTTGTCAGAATCTCGACGCGGCCGCGGCCAGGTCGCGAGTATTCCGCCGAGTACGGATCCTGGCTGATCCGGATCTGCTGCACGGCCGACGCGCTGACGTTCAGCGCGTTGACCTCCATGCCGTTGACGATGATGGTGACGCCGCCGTTGCCGATCGATCCCGAATCGAGAAAACGCGACATCGTCGCGATGTAGTCGTTGTCGAAGACCGGCAGGCTCTCGAGCATATTCTGGTCGATGGTGATCGCGTCGAGGTTGTTGGCCGCCGTCGCGCCGACCTCCGCCGCCGCGTTGCTGACCGTGATCTCCTGCGTCAGGCCAGCGAGGCCGAGCACGAGCTTCTGCGACGGAGGTGGCCGCGTGCCGACGCGCACCTTCGCCGACGCCAACTTGAAGCCTTCGTATCGCGCGCGCAGCTCATACTGTCCCGGCGTGACATGTTCGAAGCGAAACGCGCCCCCGCGGTCGGCGGTCGTCGATTGCACGACCGTGCCGGCAGCGTTCACGAGTTCAACCGTCGCGGCGGCCAGCACCGCGCCCGTCTGATCCTGGACGATACCGCCGACGGCAACGGTTGGAGGAGTCCGAGGATCGCCGGAGCCCGTGGGTGAAGGCGGCTGCGCTGAAGCCAGCGTCGCCGTCGCGGACAACAGGAGCAGCGTGTAAACGAATTTCATCAGGACTTGATCGGCTTGCCCGCGGCGTTGACTGCGACCTCGGTCTTCTTGCCGTTCTTCTCGACGACCGCTTCGTAGGTCACGGTCTTCCCCTTGGTAACCGTTTCCACCTTGCCGACCGTGCCGCGCGCTTCGAGCGCGGTTTTCACGGCAGCGGGGACGGCGTCGATGCCCGTTTCTTCCTCGGTTTCGACGATTCGGCCGGCCGCGTCCAACAGGAGATCGCGCGTATGGCCGCCGACGGTCGTCTCGACCTCGTACATCGTCTTGCCGCCTTCGACTTCAGTAGCGAGGCCCACGATCTTGGCGCCCTTGGCTTCCTCCGCCCGAACGGTTTTCTGCACCGCCGCGGGGAGATCCTTCATCTGGACCTTTTTGTCCGCCGCAGACAGACCGGTGACGCCGAGGGCCAGCGCGAGCGCGATGAGGGTTGTCTTCATGGTGCCAGTCTAGTGCGGAGATGATGAATCGAAGATGAACTCGTGTCATGGCGTATTCATGCGGCGGTCGCTATGATCGAGGCCTTCCCGCGACGCGGCGTGCGACGGTGCGACGTGCGTCGTGCGAGGTTGTGTGCGATGCGAGTCCTCTTGGTCGAAGACGAACCCGCTGCCGCTCATGTGCTGGCCAAGGGGCTGCGCGAGCAGACGTACGCCGTGGACGTCGCCGGCGACGGCGACACAGCGATCTTTCAGGTCGGGACCACCGACTACGACGCGGTGATCCTCGACGTCATGCTGCCGGTGCGCGACGGCTTTACCGTGTGTCGCACGATCCGCGAGTCGGGCTGCGCGGTGCCGATCCTCATGGTGACCGCGCGCGATGCCGTGGACGCGCGCATCGAAGGGCTGGATTGCGGCGCCGACGACTACCTGGTGAAGCCGTTCGACTTCGGCGAGCTGCTCGCGCGGTTGCGCGCGCTCGTCCGGCGCGGTCGACAACCGCTGCTGCCCGAGCGGCTGACGGTCGGACCGCTTGCCATCGACACGCGCAGCCGCCAGGTGCGCGTCAGAAATGCCGACGTGCTGCTCACCGCCAAGGAATACGCCCTCCTCGAATATCTCGTGCGCCGCGCGGGCGACGTCGTCAGCCGCGCGGATATCTCGGAGCACGTCTGGGATGAGCACCACGATCCACTGTCGAACGTCGTCGACGTGTACGTGCAGCGGCTGCGCCGGAAGCTTGATCGATCCGGGTCGGAGTCGCTGATCCGCACGCGGCGCGGTGAAGGCTACCAGCTCGTGATCGGAGCTACGGCGTGATGACGACGCTGTCGCTGCGTGCGCGGCTGACGCTGTGGTACACGCTCGCTCTGCTCGTCGTGTTGTGCCTGTTCGGCGCCAACGTGTTGTGGCAGCAGCGCCGGATTGGCACGCGCCGAGTCGATCGCGAGCTCGAGGCGCTG
>Ga0209515_10008304_pt1 | contig 12160 bp, 12 predicted proteins | sample Subgroupgradi54m_FD_187454 | JGI IMG/M metagenome (GOLD analysis project Ga0209515, IMG submission 187454) | Subsurface groundwater microbial communities from S. Glens Falls, New York, USA - GMW60B uncontaminated upgradient, 5.4 m (SPAdes)... ... | reverse complement strand
CCCCAGATTCCACGTGAGTGCGGTCGACCAATCGAGGTCCCGTTCCCCTCGTAAGAGGCTGTCCGGATTGGTGCCTGAATCCCAGTGCCGAAAGTCTGTCAAGTTGGTTCCGGCCGTCACGCTGACGTGCGGGAGGGCGGCGCTGAGTTGTGCCTGCCGTCGCCACCAGGCGATCTTCTCCGGGAAGACCTCCGCGTACCGGATCGCGGCCTCCCGAACTTCCGACATGGTGGGCTCGTGGGAGAAGTTGGAGAGCGGCTCCTGCGCAGTGGGCGGTTCTGTCTCGACGAAGGGATCGGGCAGCATCGGCGCCTGGTACAGTCCGTGGTCGGTGGCCGCCCAGAGCCGGTCGGGTGTCACAGCGAGGTCGTTGACCTTCGTGCTCGAGAGTCCCTGGGTGATGACCTCCCAGCGCGCTTGCTGCGGCTCATAGCGCGCGACCCCACGGTCTGTGGCCGCGTAGAGGACGAGCGGGGAGTGCCGAGACGGGAGCAGGCGTGAGATGACCGGTGACTGGAGGCCGGCGCGTGTCAGCCGTTGCCAGCGTGTCCCGCCATCGACGCTGACGACGACCCCGCGGGTTCCGGCCAGGTAGATGCACTGCGGCGCTCCAGGATCAATGGCCACCGCGGTGAGGCGGTGAGCGACTCCATCCGTCTCGGTGTCTGCTTCGATGGCATCGGTGGTGTCTGAAGGTTCTGGATTGGCATCGTCCGCGCCGGGGAGCACGTCGAAACGCTCCTGCCACGCTCCCGTGGTCAGGTTGCCGATGAACAATCGCTCATCGGTCAGCACGGAGAGCCAGGCTGGATCGTCAGGATGGAACGCGACGTGCACGACGCGGCGCGCGGCGCGCGGGAGGTGTGCTGGTGTCCACCGTCTGCCCTCGTCGGTGCTGAGGAACAGGCCTCCGCGAGTGCCGAGGAGGACCATGCCCTCCTGAAGGGGATGGAACGCGACGACGGTGCACTGGGTTTCTTCCTCATCGCTCCCCCGGAAGAGATGCGACCACCGGGTTCCCCCGTCGAAGGAACCGTACAGGCCGTGATCGGTCGCCACGAGGATGACGGGGCGGGCGCGTCCCAGGGCGAGTGCGCTGATGGTGGCGGTTCCGGGGACGCGAAACCGCTCGCTCCAGGTCCGCCCCCCGTCGGTGGACTCAGACACGCTGCGGGGGGTTGCGGCGACGATGCGGGAGGGGGTGAGCGGGTCAACGGCCACCGCGACGAACGAGGCATCACCGACATCCGCCTCGATCCGTTCCCATTGGCTCGTTGCGGCGTTGGCGACACTCGACCCGAAGCACGCGCAGGCGAGCAGCGTGATGGCCAGACGCATGGGCACCTCCCGGCAAGGCACTGGGCTGGGGACGTGCGAGGAACGTGCGAAGCGGTGCCAGGGAGGCGTGAAACGGAAGGAACACCCACGAGGGTGGGCACGACGTCAACGTACGAAAGGTTTAATTGTAGAAGGAGGCCTCTGAGGTGTCAAGATCAAAATGTTACATTAACACCACAGAACCACAGAATGGCCACAGAGTCACAGAAGACGTCTCTCCGCTCGCTCTGTGCTTCTGTGGAGCTTCTGTGCCATCTGTGGTGTAACGACCTGTCGGGGAGGAGTCGTTGTGGCGTCGTCGTCGAGTGTGGTAGTATTGGTACATTCTGATGTCGATGCCACGGCCAAAACTTGGGGAACTGTTGGTTGAGCGTGGACTCATCTCACTCGATCAGTTGAAGCAGGCGCTCGACGAGCAGAAGCGCACGGGAGAATTCCTGGGAAGCGTCCTCACCCGCTTAGGACTCGTCTCGAATGCACAACTCCTGCCCCTGTTGGCACAGCAGGTGGGGATGCCGTACGTGCGGTTGGACGACCGGCGCATTCCCCCAGAGGTGATCGCCAAGGTCCCCCCGAAGTTTGCCAGTCACTATCATCTGATGCCGCTGGCCCTCTCTGGGAATTCGCTGCAGGTGGCGATTGTGGATCCCTTCGATATCCAAACCTTGGATGAGCTGAAGCTCCTGCTGGACTGCGACGTCTCCCCGGTGCTCGCCAGCCAGGAGGAGATCGAGGAGGCGATCCAGCGCCACTACGGCATCGGGGCCTCCGCCGTCGAGCGGCTGCTCACGGCGGGCGGGCGCGCGATGGCGGCGGCGGCGAGCCAGGCCGAAGATCTCACCGCGGGCGCGGATGAGGCGTCGGTCATCGCCTTCGTCAACCAGTTGCTGCTCTCCGCGGTGCGCGATCGGGCCACCGATATCCATATCGAGCCGTTTGACCAGCTCCTGCGCATCCGCCAGCGCATCGATGGCGTCATGTACGAAATCCCCATCCCGGCGGATCTCGTGAAGCTCCACCAGGCGGTCGTCTCGCGCATCAAGGTGATGGCGCAGTTGGACATCGCCGAGCGGCGCCTGCCGCAGGACGGCCGCATCAAGGTCCGAATGGACGGGCAGGACCTGGACCTGCGCATCTCGGTGCTGCCGACGAGCTTCGGCGAGTCGGTGGAGATCCGCATTCTCTTATCCCAGATGCTCTTCAGCCTCCAGGAGCTGGGCCTCAGCGGCGACCATTTTGACATCCTCTCCGGGCTGCTCCAGAAACCGCACGGGATCATCTTCGTCACCGGCCCGACCGGCTCCGGGAAGACGACGACGCTCTACGCGTGTTTGTCCAAGCTCAACGCGCCGAACGTGAAGATCCTCACGATTGAAGATCCCATCGAGTACCAGCTCACCGGCATCACCCAGCTGCAGGTCCACCCGAAGATCGGCTTCTCCTTTTCGCAGGGCTTGCGCTCGATGCTCCGGCATGATCCGGACATCATGATGGTCGGGGAGGTGCGCGACCCGGAGACCGCGGAGATCACGATCCGCAGCGCGCTCACCGGCCACCTCGTCTTCTCCACGCTCCACACGAACGACTCGGCCGGCGGCGTCACGCGGCTCTTGGACATGGGGATCGAACCGTACCTCGTCGCCTCCTCGGTTCTGTGCTTCATCGCGCAGCGGCTCGTCCGCGTCGTCTGCCGCGCGTGCGCGGAGGATCTCCCGTCGCCTCCCGGGCTGCGCGAGGAGTTTGGGCTGGCGGCAGAGACTCCCAGGACCCTTCGCTCCGGTCGAGGCTGCCAGGCGTGCAAGGGGACGGGCTACAAAGGCCGGACCGCGATCTATGAGTTTCTCGTCGCGAGCGAGCCGATCCAGCAGTTGATCCTGACGCGGGCCTCATCGCACGAGATCGCCCGCGCCGCCCAGGCGCAGGGCCAGATGCGCTCGCTGCGGCAGGACGGATGGCAGCGGATCCTCCAGGGGATCACGACGCGCGAAGAGGTGCTGCGCGTCACATGATTGCGAATTGCGGATTGCGGATTGCGGATTGAAAAGTTCTCCTAATTCGAAATCCGAAATCCACAATCCGAAATTCGTGCTATACTCGCTGAACAATGCCTCGCTTCGCCTACCGCGCCAAGGATCATGCCCGGCAGTTTGTGGAGGGGACGATCGAGGCCGACAACGAAACGGCGGCCATCAGCCGGTTGGGCACCGAGGGGGTCTTCCCGATCTCGGTGGTGGAAGTCAGTACCGCAGCCGCCTCGCCCCGCGCGTGGTTTCCCCGCCGAATCACGCCTCGCACCCTCGCCTACACCACACGTCAGCTTGCTGATCTCCTCGGTGGCGGGTTGCAGCTCTTGAGCGCGCTGACCCTCCTGGCCAAGCAGACCGAGCAGCCCGCCCTGCGGCGCGTCATCGAGTCGCTCGCCGACGCCGTGCGCGATGGCCGGTCGCTGAGCGATGCGCTCGCCCTCCACCCGCGCGTGTTCCCGCCGCTCTACCGCAGCTTGGTGAAGGCCGGCGAGACCGGCGGCAGGCTCGAGCAGGCGCTGAGCCGCTTGGCAGACCTCGGGGAGCATGAGGCCGAGCTGAGGAGCCGGGTGCGCAGCGCCTCGGCCTATCCGCTGTTCGTCCTGTGCATGGCCGTGGTGATGACCGGCTTCCTCCTCGCGTACGTCATCCCGAAGCTCTCGCTGGTGCTCATCGAGTCCGGCCAGTTGCTTCCGCTGCCGACCCGCATCCTCCTGTGCATCAGCGGGATCGTGGTCCAGTGGTGGTGGGTGCTCCTCCTCGGACTCATGCTGCTGGCGTGGGTCGCGCGTCGGTGGTACGCGAGTGCCGCCGGCCGGGCGCTGATCGATCGGTGGCTGATCGCCATGCCTGCGATTGGCGCCTTGGTGAGGAAGCTGGAGATCTCTCGATTGACGCGCAATCTGGGGACGCTGGTCAGCCAAGGGGTTCCCATCCTCCAGGCGCTGGATGTGGCCGCCGACAACCTCTCCAACGCCACGCTGCGCCAGGCGGTCCACGCGATCCACGATGCGGTGCAAGAGGGCTCGAGCTTGGCCGCAGCCTTGTCCGCGACCGGGCAGTTCCCGGCGTTTGTCAGCAACATGGTGGCAGTCGGGGAGGAGTCCGGGACCGTTGACGTGGCCCTCATCAAGGTCGGGACGTCCTACGAACGAGAAATGGATCGGATCATGCAGACGCTGACCACGATCCTGGAGCCGGTGCTCCTCGTGGTCGTCGGAGGGATCGTCATGTTCATCGTGCTCGCGATGCTGCTTCCCGTGTTTCAAATCGGGCTCGTGGTCCAATGAGACTTCACATCACAGAGATTTCGGATTGCGGATTTCGGATTTCGGATTACCGAATTCCGTCAATTCGCAATCCGCAATCCGCAATCCGCAATCGCGTGGGGTTTACGCTGGTGGAGCTCATGCTGGTCGTCATCATCATCGGCGTGCTGGCCGCGATGGTGGTGCCGCGCCTGGTGGGCCGGTCGGAGCAGGCGAAGATCGCACGCGCCAAAGCGGATATCGCCTCGATCGGCCTCGCGCTCGATCTCTACGAGCTGGACGCGGGACGCTACCCCGACGCGCTGGAGGCGCTCATCGCCAAGGAGCCCCCCGCAGATCTCAGCGGGGAGGGCAAGGCCAAGTGGAACGGGCCGTACCTCAAGAAGGGCTTGCCGAAGGATGCGTGGGGGCGGCCCTACGTCTATAAGAAAGAGTCCGCGCACAACCAGGATTACGATGTGTACTCGCTCGGCCCTGATGGGCAGGCCGGCAACGATGACGTGACCAATTGGGAGTGATACGAATTTCGAATTCCGAAATCCGAAATTTCAGCGGATTTACGCTTGTGGAGATCGTGCTGGTGGCGGCTGTCCTCGTGATCCTCCTGGTCTCGACGCTGCCGCGGTTCCAAGAGACCTCGCAGCGCCTTCGCACGGAACGGAGCGCCTTTGAGCTGGCGCAGCTCTTCCGTTACGCGCACGGACGGGCGGTGTCGCAGGGCGACGTGATCGTCGTGACATGGAATGGTGACCGCAGGCGCGCGAGCCTCGGATCGCTCGACGGTACTGAGCCTGCGGCGTGGCCGATCGATTGCTCGAGGCAGCCGCTGCCGCTTTCCCCGCCGCTGCAGAGCACTTCGGTTCCAGAGACGGTCACCGTCAACCTCGTGCGCGAGGATCGCGCGGTCACCTGCGTGAACTTTTTTCCGGACGGCACAAGCGATCCGACAACGCTCCACCTCATCCACCGCGCGCTCGACTACACCGTGACCGTCCATGGGCCGACCAGCCACGTCGCCCTCGCAGCGCGGCCTGCTGCTCGTTGAGGCGGGGCTCTGTGCCGTCGTCATCGCCGTCGGGCTTGTCTTTATCAGCCGCGGCCTCGCCAATCAGCTCAAGGCGCTGCGGACCGTGAACGAGTATGAGACGCTGCTTTCGCTGGCGCACGGCAAGTTGAGCGAACTGGAGGCCCAGCGGCTCGCGGGGATTCCCCCACCCCCGGGACGTCCCGAGGGATCGTTCGAGATGGCCGATGAGGCCTCCTCGACTTCCGAGTACCAGTGGAGTGTGGCCGCCGTGCGGCGTGAGGACCTCGACGTTGACAAGGAGGGCCCCATCTTCAGCGAGATTACCCTGACGGTGCGGCGCCAAGGCGACCTGCCTGCTCCCCGCCGACAGGCGGGGCAGGCAGGTGAGCGCCGATCCTCGGCGGTGTCACTCTTCGCCATCTGGCCCACCGCGTGGGTGCCGGTGGAATGGTTTTGACCAAAATGCGGAGTGCGGAGTGCGGAGTGCGGAATTATTTCGTTTTTCATTCCGCATTCCGAATTCCCAATTCCGCATTGCAAAGGGGCTTCACGTTCGTCGAGCTCATGATCGCGGCGACGATGATGTCTGTGCTCTTCGTCGGCCTGGGCAGCCACCTGCAGGGTGGGCTGACCGTGTGGCACCGCGCGAGGACGATGAGTGATACGCTCCAGTACCAGCGCGTCGCTACGGATCGCCTGGAGCGGGACATGGCCAACGCCATCGTCCTCGACGCCCGACCCGATGCCTATGGAGGTGCCAGCGGCCAGTTGCCTCTGCCGTCCTTTGGCGTGGCGCAACTGCGCTTCTTCACCGTGTCCTCATCGGGTGCGCGGCAGCCGGCCACCGTCCGGTTCGTGACGTACACGTGCGACGAGCACGCGGGGGCGACAGGACTATGGCGCACCAGCCAATCGGTGGGCGAGGCACGGGCGAGGAGCCCTGAGCCGACGCCGCAGCTCCTGCTGCCGGACTGCGAGACGCTGGCATTCCAGTACGCCTATCTGCCGTCCCCACCCACGGAGCAGCCGCCGCAGCGCCAGGCGCCTCAGGAGCTCATCTGGGAGTCCACCTGGCCGGATGACGCCCACCAACCGTTGCGGCTCCCTCGCCTCGTGGAGGTCTCGATTCGCGCCGCGGGCCATGAGGTCCGGCATCTCTGCGCGATTCCAACCGGCGTCTTCGGGCAGACAGAGCCACCACGATGATCCCACGCCTTGCTCAGAGGCCGCAGGCCGGCTGTGCTAGCGGCCCCCGCATCGACATTTGGCACAGCCAGGCTGCCTTTGGCAGCCTTGATCAAGGCGTGGGATGAGCCGATCCCCGCGCCTCCTCCGCACGCAGGCCGGATCACTCCTGATCGTGACGCTGTGGATCGTCACCATCCTCACGGTGCTTGTCGTGGCGATCGCCCGCACGCTCTCGCTGGAGGTCCGGCTGACGAAATACTCCTTAGCCCGCGAACAGGCGCGAGCTCTCGCCCGCAGCGGCGTGTATCTCGCGATGGAGCGGCTCAAGCGTGACGTTGAGCCGGACAACAAGTCCTATGACTGGCTGGAGGACGACTGGGCGGGAGGGGTTCAGCAGGTCTCAGGGACGGATCCTCATGCATCCGTGGAGATCGCCATCGTCGATGCAGAGCGCGCGCTTGACGTGAACGCCGCAACCGTCGACCAATTGACCCAACTGAGCGGTTCGTCAGATGTGGCCCATGCGCTCGTCGATTATCGGGATCAGGATCAGGAGGGGGCGTGGGAAGCGGTGATGGAAGAGCACGCCTATTACCCGAAGAATGGTCCGCTCATCGCCCCGGAAGAGCTGCGCGAGATTCCCGGCCAGACCACCGAGACCCTCGAGGCGCTTGAGCAGTTCACCGTGGCAGTCCCTGAGCCAGCCCCCCGTACCAAAGTGAACGTGAACACCGCCTCGCGAGAGGTGCTGCGGGCCGTCGGTCTGCCGAGGCTCGCGCAGGAGATCCTGCAGTTTCGCGCCGATGGCCACTACTTCACGGCGCTCGCCCCAACCCTTGTGACCGAGAGCCCAACGGTCCCGCCCCCCTTTGATCCTGCGGCCCCGGAGTTCCTCAACGCACAGCCGGCGCTGCAAGTCTACTCAGACACGTTCGAGATTCACGCCACGGGAAGGCTGAACAATCCGAAGGTGCGATATCGGATCAACGCGGTGGTCAAGCGCACAGGTTGCCCAACGGCAGCGCAGACCCCTTGTATCGTGGCCTGGCGGGAAGGATAAGCGGACAGCGCGAGAGGATCATGGCGACGCAGCTGGTCATTGAATGGACGCGCTCATCGGTGCGCCTGGCGCTGGCCGAAGGCCGAGGCGCGAAGTCGCGCCTGCGAGCGGTCCACGTGGAGCCGATTTCCGCCACCGGGGAGGGCGCGGCGGCGGTCCGGAGTTTCCTGCAGGCCAACCGCGTGGCGCCTGAAGAGGTCATCGGTGTCGTCCCGCGCGAGCAGGTGCTCACGCGCCTCGTCAAGTTTCCGACGACCGAATGGGCGGAGATCGCCCAAATGGCCGAGCTCTACGCGAAGGCGCAGCTGCCCTATCCTCGAGAACAGACCGTGATGGATTGCTCTCTCCTCGCGCAAGAGAGCGGATTCAGCACCGTGGCGATTGTCGCGTGTCAACGGAACGTCATCGACCGGCAGCTGGCGCTCCTACGCGAGGCCGGGCTGTCCCCGTCGTTGGTCACCGTGAGTTCGTGGGGGGTCCTGGGATGGTACCAGCGCGCGGCGCGATCGGTGGATATCCAAGAGCCGTGTCTTGTGGTGAATGTGGACGAGACCCGCACCGATCTGGTGCTGATTGGGCAGCGCCGCATTCTCTCCACACGAAGCCTCAGCCAAGGCACGCGCGACTGGGGGACGGCCGGCGCGATTCCGGAGCTTGTGGCGACGGAGCTTGAGCGCAGCCGGGCGGCGATTCGCAAGGAGCTGCCGGGCACAGAGGTGCGCTCGCTCCTGGTGACCGGTCTTGGGCCGCTCGCCGAGTGGAAAGAGGAGCTCTCACGGCGGCTTGGCGTGCCAGTCGTCATCATCGATCCCCGCGAGCCGCTGCCGCTCAAGGACAAGACCGCGGTTGAGTCCGCCTCGGTGTCCCCTGTGGTCGTCATCGGCCTGGCGATGAGTGACATCCGCGGGATGTTGAACCTCAGCCCGTCGGAGATGCGCAGCCACGTCAGCCATCGTCAGCAGGTTCGGGAGCTTGTCCTGGTGAGCGTGTTGCTCGCCGCGGCCTTAGGGCTTGGCGCGACACTCCTCGGGCTGCAACTGGCTCGCCAGCGGAAGGTCGCGACGGCCGTCGATCACGCGCTGGAAACATTAGGGCCAACGGCCAAGGCGCTTCAGGAGAAAAGCCGCTCCGTTCAACTGGTCGATTCCATCCTCCAGAGCCGCCGCCGGCTCGCCGCGACGCTCGCGGGAGTGTTTGATCAGACGCCGGCCACGGTGACCTTGGAGGGACTCACGTTTGAGCGCTCCAGGCGAGAACTCTCGGTGAAAGGCCAGGCGGCCACCACCCAGGCGGTCCTCGAGTACATGAAGCAGCTAGAGCGCGTCGAGGGGGTTCGCAAGGTGGAGTTGAAACATTCGACACAGCGTCTGACCCCGGCTGGCGAGCGCACCAGTTTTGAACTCGTCCTCCACCAACCCTGACGGTATGGGAAGCCCACGAGTGACCTTGCGGCCGCGCGAGCGACGCCTCGCACTCCTCGCCGCGGTCCTGATTGGCTGCTGGCTGCTGGTGACGTGGCTCGTCTCACCGCTGTGGGAGCGTCTGCACGACCTGCGCCTTCACGTCGACACCCACACCGGAAAGCTCGACGCGCTCCAGCGTCTGCTGGCGCAAGGGCCGTCGATCGAACGCGACTACGAGGCGTACGCCGGCTATCTGCAGGCCGGTGACGATGAGCACGCGCAGGGATCGCTCTTGAGCGAGTTGGAAACCCTCTCCCGTCGCTCGAGCATCCAGCTCAACCTCAAGCCTCGGCTGGGCAAGGGAGACGATCGCGTCAGCCGCTTCGAAGTCGAGCTGGACGTCGAAGGCTCCCAGCAGGGCCTCATGACGTTCCTCGATGAGCTGCTGCGCCTGCCGCGACTGGTCGCCATCGACCGCTTGCGGATTCTCACCGTCCCCGCCAAGCCGACCATCTTGCGCGCCTCCCTCATCTTGTCCCAACTTTCCCTCCACCGGTAATCCGGTTTCCCAGTAATCCGTTTTCCCTTGACTCGGCAGGGAATTATGCTATGATCTCGCTCTCTCTACCTAGAGAGCAGAGGATGGCAGTGCTCGATAACATCTATCTCATCAAAGACTTATCACGGCTCAGCGGCCACTCCGTTCACACGTTGAAATTCTACCTCAAGCGCGGAATCATCAAAGAGTCCGGCCGAAGTCCGGAAACCCGCTTCCGCTACTTTGACGACACGACCCTCTCGCAGCTCTCCCAGATTCGCTCCTTGCGCAAGCAGCGCAAGAGCCTCGCGGAAATCCAGCACATCCTGAATACCAATGGAAGTGCGGAGTGCGGAACTCGGAGTGCGGAGTGATGCACACTGGGTCTTCTATTCCGCATTCTCCGCCACACATCATGGCGGATCCGCCGATCTGTTTGGCGGACGCAATCCGCAATCCGCATTCGGGATGAGCTACTACACGGTGCTCGGGCTCACGAAAGAGCCGTTTTCCACGAGCCCGGACCCCGCCTTCTTCTTCCGCTCCAGCTCTCACGTCCAAGCGCTCACCCGCCTCGAGATCGCCATTCGGCTGCGCCGCGGCCTCTCCTTGATCCTCGGCGATGTCGGCACCGGTAAGACCACCTTGGCGCGCACCCTCCTGGCGAGCTTTCCTCAAGGAGAGGGGTTTGCGTTCCACATGATCCTGGATCCGTCATTCGAGACCGAGTACCAGTTCCTCCTGCGCCTCTCGCGGCTGTTCGGTCTCGAGGGGGGATTCAAGTCCACGCTCGACACTCGCGAGGCCATCGAGCACCATCTGTTTCAGCGCGGGGTGACGCAGGGCCAGACGACGGTGCTCATGATCGACGAGGGCCAGAAGCTCTCCCTGGACATGTTGGAGCATCTGCGCGTCCTGCTCAACTACGAGACGAACGAGTTCAAGCTCCTCCAGGTGGTCCTCTTCGCCCAGACGGAACTCCTCGGGCGCATCCGGCGGATCAAGAACTTCGTCGATCGCGTGGCGCTGAAGTACATCATCAACCCGCTCAGCGAACCGGAGACGGCCCAGATGATCCAGTTCCGCCTCGAGGCCGCCGGCCTGCCGGCCGGCGAGACGCTCTTCTCCCCCGAGGCCGTGCAGGCGATCCACGAATTCACGAGGGGTCACCTGCGCCAGATCACTCTCCTGTGCCACAACGCGCTGGAGACATTGGTCGCGAACGACACGCGTCTCGTCGATGGCCCGATGATTGAGGAGCTGATCCGGGATGAGTCCCGATGGATCTGTGAACCCGTCGCCTGAAGAGAAACTCCTGAAGCTCATCCGAGGATCGGGTGGCCGGGGGGAGGTGGGGGCCGCATCGTCGTCCGGGGCGGGGCCCACCAGTGCGGCACCCTCCGACGTGGTCGTGTGGAGCGGCGCGCCTGGGCGCGCGCCCACGATTCGCTGGGTGGGATTGGCACTCGGGGGCTTAAGCCTGGTCGTGTTCGCCGAAGTCGTGTTGCTCATCGTCCACGTGGCGCGTCCCGCCTCCGAGCTGCGCGTGTCTGCCGGCCAGGCAGGCGCGTCTGCCGTCGAACGGCCGCGGGTCGCCACGACCCCAACGACCGCTCCACCACAAGAGATCCCATCCCTCGCGATGAGCGCGAGCCGTCCCCTGTTTACGTCGTCCGCCGACGCCGCATCCTCCGATGCTCCAAGAGCCCAGCAGAGTCCATCCGGGAAACAGCTCGCCGCGCACTTGACGCTGATGGGGATCGTTGCCGGCAACCCGGGGCAAGCCATCATCGAGGACGACCAGACGAAGAAGACCTACTTCGTGACCGTCGGCCAGGCCGTGGCGGAGGGCGCCGTCGTGGAGCAGGTGCTCGACCACCACGTGATCCTGGACCTCGATGGCGAGAAGATCGACCTGACGCTGTAACCAAGTACAGATGATCTCTACCAAGGAGGGTGGCGCATGCTCATGAGTCGAGTCGTCCGTGTCGGAGTGGCGGTGTGCCTTGCCTTGGGTCCCGCAGGCCCTGTCTGGGCGCAGACCGCCCCCTCGGCTCAGCAGCCGCTGGCCCTCGCGGGCCAACGAATCTCGCTGGACCTCAAGGGGGTGGATATCCTCGACGTCCTCAAGCTGCTCTCGCAGAAAAGCGGGTTCAACTTCGTCGCCGGCAGGAACGTCAGCGGCCGCGTGACCATCTTCGTCAATGATGTGGACGTCTGGGAGGCGTTCGAGCTCATCATCAGCGCGAACGACCTCGCGTATGAGCGCCACGGCGACATCGTGACGGTGATGATGGCGCGCGACTACGAGCTC
>Ga0209515_10008302_pt1 | contig 12163 bp, 14 predicted proteins | sample Subgroupgradi54m_FD_187454 | JGI IMG/M metagenome (GOLD analysis project Ga0209515, IMG submission 187454) | Subsurface groundwater microbial communities from S. Glens Falls, New York, USA - GMW60B uncontaminated upgradient, 5.4 m (SPAdes)... ... | reverse complement strand
CTTCTTCTCAGCTCGGGTCATCGGGTCGGCAGCCGGTCTCGCCCTCGACAGTAAATTCAAAGGGGCCTGCTGTCTCACTCACGTTGGCAGAGAGGGTTCGCTGCGGTGCAGGCGCTCGTCGCAGCCAATGTGGAGATGGCGCGCGCCAACGCGGAGCTGGTCCGCAGCAGCGCGGACTCTGCGCGCCACGTTGGCGTGCCGCTCGCGGCCCTCGCACAGGCGCAGGCGGAGTGGATCGCGAGCCTGGCGTCGAATCGTGCGTTGCCCCGCAACGGTGGAAGGACACCCACCGAGCTTGCAGCCGTGGTTGTCGCCCCGCCTACACCTCCGGCCCAGGTGCCCGAGGAAGACGCTGGAGACGAGGAAGACGACCACGAGCCCGATGTGGTGAAAGCGATCCGGCAGGGCATCGATGCCATCGGAGGCGTGCAGAACCTCCCGCATGTGGCCGGGTTCGTCGTCGAGGTGGTCGGTGGCATCAAGGACAGGTTCGTCGGCGGGAAGGGGACCGAGTCATGAGCGGCGCAGGGCCGGACGGAGCTCAGCTCCTGACGCCACCTGCTCGGTCGCTCCCCGAGCGAAGAGTACGGTCGCGCACGCAACCCGCCGCGCCGCTCGAGACGCCGCCGCGGACCTTGCGGCACCTGGTCGGCAACGTCAGCGGCATAAACACACACGGTAGCGACGAGCGCACCACGAGCCCGGACCGTTGGTTGACGGCGCCCGAGGCCGCGGCCTACCTCGGGCTGCCGTCGCACCGGGCGCTCTACCAGGCGATCCGGCGGGGGCAGGTGAGGACGCATCGGCTCGGGAGGCGTCTCCGCTTCCGCACCGCCGAGCTGGACGCGGTCCTCACCCGCTGATCCTCCTCGCAGCCACCACCACCTTGCCGGCGTCAGGGGCGTGCGCCATGCTCGGCGTGCGTCGACGCCCGTCTGCCGCGTGAAAGGAGAGAGACGATGGGCGTACGCAAGCATCAGGTTCGAGGGAAGACGTACTGGATGATCGACGAGTGGTTGGGGAAGCCTGACGGGACGCAGTTCCGGTTCCGACAGAGGCAGATCCCGACGAAGGAGCAGGCGTTGTCGCTCGTGGCGAAGAAGAAGGCGGAGGCGTTCGAAGGACGCTTCTTCGATCGGCGCAAGGAGTCCACGTTCCGTGTACGGGACGCGTGGGAGCTCTACGAGCCGATCAGCCGCCGCGACAACGACAGCTGGCAGAGCGAGCAGGCACGGGCACGGTGCATCCTGCAGCACCTCGGGGACCGGCTGGTCGCGAAGCTGAACGTGGGCGACGTGGATGCGTACCGGGCGAAGCGGTTCGCGGAGAAGACGAGGATGGGGAGGGCGCCGGCGCCGGCCACGCTCGACAAGGAGGTCGAGCTGCTGAAGCGGATGCTCAACTACGCCGAGCGCTGCGCGAAGATCGACCGCAACCCGATCGCGAAGGCGAGCCTGCTGCGGAAGTCGAACGTGCGGCGCTTGGTGATCGACGAGGAGGCGTTCGCGCGCCTGCTCGCGGCCGCCGACGAGGCGCTGCGTCCGATCCTCGTGGTCGCCTACGAGACGGGGATGCGGAAGGCCGAGATCCTGAACCTTCGCTGGTCAGCGGTCGACCTGAACGCCCGGAGCATCCGGCTGCATGCGGAGGACACGAAGACGGAAGAGGCGCGCACGATCTACCTGACCGAGCGCGTCCTCGCCGCCCTGAAGGACCTGCCGCGCTCGATCACGGATGGGCCGGTGTTCATGAACCCCAGGACCGGCGAGTCGTTCAAGGAGATCCGCTTCATGTTCCAGCGGGCGGTGAAGCGGGCGGGGTTACCGGCCGACCTGTGGTTCCACGACCTGCGCCGTTCGTTCGTCACGAACGCGCGGCGCCGGGGCGTGGCCGAGTCGGTCGTGATGCGCATGTCCGGGCACAAGACGCGCGCGGTGTTCGACCGGTACAACGTGGTCGAAGATGCGGACGTCAGGCGCGCCGTGCTCCTGATCGAGGCGGGCACGGAGGACGAACGGCGCGTTGGTCAAAGTTTGGTCAACGTTCCGGAAACGCCGCGGGCCGAAAATCAAAAGACCGCCATTTCTGGCGGTCTTTCGGGTACTTCGTAGTAGCGGGGGCCGGATTTGAACCGACGACCTTCGGGTTATGAGCCCGACGAGCTACCAGGCTGCTCCACCCCGCAACACGTGACTGCGACTGCTTTTCAACCCGCCGTCTCTAAGGTTTCCTCGTCGACGACGGGCCCTCTTGTGCCACGGGCTGCCCAGTGCGTCAAGTACACATTCGCGGCGGCGCGGAAAAATCGTTTCATCCGGACCCCTGCGCGACCACGCGGTCCTCGATGAGGCCGTGGAAGCTACCGTCGGCGCGGGTGTACTTCCAGCCCAGGTGGGCGTCGCAGGTGGCGCAGTTTTCGACCTGCCAGCGGTAGCCGGGGAACCAGCTCCACTCGGAGGACGGGTTGGTGACTTCCTCCAGCCCAAGGACCACGGCGAAGCAGCAGACCACGAAGGTCGTTCCGCCCGGGTTGGTGCCGGTGTGGCGGTGCAGGCCGGCGATCTCGATGCGCGCGTCGTCATCGGCGATCTCGGCGCCGCAGGCGTGGCAGACCAGGACCACGACCCGCCTGCCTACACGATGCGGTCGCGGCCGCTGCGCTTGGCTTCGTAGAGCCGGACGTCGGCGCGGCGGATCAGCTCCTCGGCGGTCGTGCCGTCGCTGGGGTACTCGGCCAGGCCGCCGCTGAAGGTGTAGGGCGGGTTCTCGGGCATGCTCGAGCCGCGGCGCGCACGGATGTCGGCGAGGGCCGCGTGGGCCAGCGACTGCGGCGCGCCCAGGAACACGACCAGGAACTCCTCGCCGCCGAAGCGACCGACCAGGTCGCTGTCGCGCACGCGCGCGGACAGCTCGCGGCCGAAGCCGCGCAGCACAGCGTCACCGACCAGGTGGCCGTAGGTGTCGTTGATGTCCTTGAAATGGTCCAGGTCGAGCATGGCCACCGAGAACACCTGGTTGTAGCGAGCCGCGCGCTTGATCTCTTCCTCGAGCCGCTCGAGCACGTGCCGGCGCGTGTACAGCTCGGTCAGAGGATCGCGCGTGACCAGCTCGCGCAGACGGCTCTCGCTCTCGCGCAGCGCCGACTCGGCCGCCTTCTGCTGGGTGATGTCGCGGAAGCTGAACACGCGTCCGACCACCTCGCTGCCCAGCCACTGCGGGCGCACGTGCGCCTGGATGGAGCGGCGGTCGACCATGTCGAACTCGGCCACGCCCTCGAGCGTCGACTCGGCGAACACCTGTTCGCAGCGGGCGCGAAACTCGGCCGGGTCCTTGCACTTCGCGGCGAACACGCGCAGCTGCTCGCCCAGCACCGGACCCACGAGCACGTCGGAGGTCACGCCCCACATGTCTAGGAAGCGCGCGTTGTGGCTGGTGATGAAGCCTTGCGTGTCGACGGTCACGATGCCGTCGGCGGTGGCCTCGAGCGTGGCCCGCAGCAGCGACAGCGAGTGCGCCAGCTTGTCCTCGCCGCGCCGGCGCGCCTCGCCCTCGAAGGCCAGCGAGGCCAGGCCGGCGAGCAGGCGCGCGTCCTTCTGATCCTCGAGCGTCCACGCGCGCGCCGGGCCGACGTGCTCGTGGCAGAGGACGCCGATCACATGCCCGCCCACCCGGATGGGCGCGTCGAGCATGGCGCCGATGCCTTGCGGCGCGAGGTAGCTGTCGATGAACTCGCGCGTGCGCGGGTCGCGCAGGGCATCGTCGGCGACGATGAGATCGTCGACCTCGAGGGCGCGGAAGTACGCCGGGTAGACCGTGGCCTGCAGCTCGACGTCGCTCTCGTGCACGCCCCGCTGCGCGTCGAAGAGGTCGTCGCAGCGCAGCACCTGGCGGGCCGCGTCGATGCGCCAGACCGAGGCCCGTCGCACCCCCAGCGCGCGCGCCGCGGTCTCGGTGATCTGGCGCAGCGCGTGCGCGCGATCGGCCTCGAAGCGCGGCCACTGGCGCGCCAGCTCGAGCAGCTGCAGCTCGCGCTGCATGCGATCGGTCGCGGCAGCCGCAGCCGGCGCGGCCGCGGCAGCCTCGGCGTCGCGGCCCTCGATCGACACGGCAACCGCGACCTCGCCGGCGCCGCCACCCACCGGCACCTCGAGTCGCAGTAGTCCGTCGGGCTGTACCACCCCACGCAGCTTCATGGTCCGCATCCCCAGGCCCCAACTGAGCATTGTCCTCCACCGCGGCGATGGCCGCAACCGTATGATGCGAGCCAGGAGATTCCATGCACGCGATCGAATGGCTCGGCTACCTGGCCTCGGTGCTGATGTTCTCGACCTTCTACATGAAGACGATGATCCCGCTGCGCGTCGTGGGCATCTGCGCCAACGTCTGCATGATCGGCTACACCGCCGTGAAGGGCGTCTACCCGGTGCTGGTGCTGCAGTCGTGCCTGCTGCCGCTCAACTCCGTCCGACTGGTGCAGATGCGCCGGCTGATCGAGCGCGTGCGCAAGGCCGCGCGCGGCGACTTCAGCGTCGACGCGCTCATCCCCTTCATGAAGCCCATGCACGCGGACCAGGGCACGGTGCTGTTCCGCGCCGGCGATCCCTCCGACAAGATGTTCCTGGTGCAGAGCGGCACGGTGCGCCTGCAGAACCTGGGCAAGGAGGTGCGCGCGGGCGACCTGCTGGGCGAGATCGGCGTGCTCGCGCCCAACAACCGGCGCACCGACACCGCGATCTGCTCCGAGAGCTCCGAGCTCTACAGCATCACGCAGAGCCAGGTGCTGCAGCTCTACTTCCAGAATCCCGAGTTCGGCTTCTTCCTCATCCGCCTGGTGACCAAGCGGCTGCTGACCAACCTGGGCGAGGCGACCTTCGACGGCGCGTCGACGCTCGCGCCCGCGCAAGCGCCGGAGCAGACACCGGCGTGATCCTGCGCATCGTCCACGAGGACGACTGGCTCATGGTCGTCGACAAGCCGAGCGGGCTGCCCGCGCACCCCGCGCAAGGCGTCAGCGGGCCGGATCTGCAGCAGCTGGCGCGCGCGCACGCGCCCAGCGCGGCGCTGCTGCACCGGCTCGACCGTGAGGCCTCCGGCCTGGTGCTGCTGTCGAAGCGCCGCGAGGCCAGCGCGCCGCTGCAGGCGCAGCTCGAGCGGCACGAGGTCGAGCGCGTCTACCTGGCGCTGCTCGCGGGCACGCTGCCCGAGGGTGAGCGGGTGGTCGACCGGCCGGTGCCCGAGCGGGCCCAGGGTCGCGCCGCGCTGCGCGGGCGGCCGCCGCCGGGTGCCTTGCCGGCCCGCAGCACCTTCACCACCCTGCGGCGCGCCGGCACGGCAACCCTGGTCGAGGTGCGCCTGGCCACCGGGCGCAAGCACCAGATCCGCGTGCACGCTGCGTCGATGGGCCACCCCATCGTGGGCGACCGGCGCTACGGCGGCCCGTCGGCGCCGCGCCTGATGCTGCACGCAGCCCGGCTGGCGTTCGTCCATCCTGCCGACGGCCGGCGCATCGAGCTGGAGGCGCCGCTGCCCGAGGATTTCCTCGCCGCGCTGCCTGCGTAGCTACGAAGCGATCCTGCGCGGCATGGGATACATGCGCGCGATGATCGCGTGGTTGTAGAGCCCGATGGCCTCGCGCTGCACGACCAGGTACCAGTAGTGCAGCTTGGCGTCCTGGCGCGCGCTCTCGTACTCCACCAGCAGCCGGGTGCGCTCTTCGCTCATGCCCGCCAGCTCCTCGGCCAGGCCCGCGCACGCGGCCAGGCGCGCCTCCAGCTTCTCCGCGATGCGCCCCAGCGCACCCGCCTTCTCGGCCGCGATCTCGGCGTGCAGCCCGGCCAGGCCATCTCGTATCATCGTCAGTACGATGCTCGCTCAGCGCGGGCTGGACCACAGCGCCGACATGCTGGGTGACGCCGCGTGCAGGTCGATCTCACCCTCGACCTCGAGCCCCGCCGCGGCCACCCAGGCCAGCAGTCGCTCGCGCGGGTGCGGCCGCCCGACCGCGCTGCGCATGGCCAGGTGCAAGGCATACGCGGCCTGGGCCAGACGCTGGCGCGCGGTGTCACCGTCCCACACGTCGGCGATGACCAGGCGTCCGCCCGGCGCGAGCGCGGCGGCGGCGTGCGCCACCAGCGCGGCGGCGTCGGCCTCGGTCTCGAGGTGCAGCACGTTGGCCAGCACGACGCGAGCGTAGCTGCCGTGCGGCAGGGCCAGCTCGTGGTAGTCGCCGGCCATGGCGTCGACGCGTCCGGCCAGGCCCAGGCGCACCGCGCGCGCGTAGAAGCGCGGCAGCACCGCCTCGAAGTCGAGTGCGGTGATGCACAGACCCGCATCCTGCTCGGCCATGGCCAAGCTCCACACGCCCGAGCCGGCGCCCACGTCGAGGATGGCGCCGCGCGCGGGAGGCAAGGCCGCCGCCAGCCGGTGCGCCGCGCGCGCGAACAGCGCGGCCAGGCCGTCGACGGCGTCGGCGTACACGGCGGCACGTTCGCGCGCATCGCCGTCCAGGCGCGACCAGCGCGTGCCGTCGCTGAGGAAGCGCGGCGTGTGCGCGTACAGCGCCACGAAGGCGGCCAGGCCGCCGGGCACGTGCGCGAAGGCGTCGCGCGCCGACGTCGACAGGCGCCAGGTCGACGCCTCGCTGGCGACCAGCAGGCCAGTGCAGGCGAGCAGCTGCAGCACCCGTTCGGCGGCCTCGGCGTGGCAGCCGGCACGCTCGGCCAGCGTGGCCGCCGCCAGCGGCGCCTCGGCGGAGACCAGCTCGGCCATGAGCCCGGTGCGCGCGGCTGCGGCCATGGCGCCCGCCAGCGCGCCCCACTCGAAGATGCCCAGCTCGTCCAGCTTCACGACGCCACGCTCGCCTGGCGCTGCTCCTGGTCGAGCGCGTCGAGCAGCACGCGCAGCGCCCAGCTGACCGCGCGCCCGGATTCCTCGCCCGCCAGGCCCAGCTCGCTCTTCATGCGTGACCACACGCCGGCGCTGAGCAGCGACGAGAAGATGGCCAGCGCGCGAGCGCGCGTGCCAGCGTCCAGGTCGGGCAGGCGCTCGTCGATGGCGCGCGCCAGCCGTTCGACCTGGCCGGCGCGCTCGTGCGTGTCCAGGCTGGTGCTGAGCTGCGCGCGCACCAGGGCCGCCTCGGCCTCGAAGCGCGCGAACAGCTGCTGGGGCAGCTCGGTCAGCGACTCGACCTGGGACTCGGCCTGGCCGCCGCTGCCGACCCGCTCGCTCACGCGCTCGGCCAGCGCGGCGAAGAGCGCCTCGCGGTCGGCGAAGTGACGGTAGACCGTGCGCACCGACACGCCTGCGCGGCGGGCGACCTCGAACATCGAGTACTCGAACGGGCCGGTGTCGGCCAGCTGGGCAATGAGCGCGTCGAGGATGAGCTCACGCGTTCGCTTCATGACGTAGGTCCTGTCACCATGTCACGGTCCGTGACATGACTACGAGGCGGCCGGGCGATCGGATCGAGGTGGCGGAGTGGACTTCGGAAAGCTGACGGATATCGAGGGAGTAGACTTCAGTCTGCCGCCCGAGCCGGTGCGCACCCGGGCCCTGCTGGAGCGCGCCGGCCGACCGCCCGAGGTGCCCTGGCTGGTGCTGGGCGCTCCCGCGTGGGCGCGGCGCGACTGGATCGGCAAGCTCTACCCGGCGGGCGCCTCGCCGCGTGATCTGCTGCGCCACTACGCGCGCGTGTGCGGCGCCATCGAGCTGAACGCGAGCTACTACACCGTACCCGACGAGCACGTGCTCGACGCCTGGGCGGCCGAGACGCCGCCCGACTTCCGCTTCTGTCCCAAGCTGCACCGCGGCATCACCCACGACGCGCCGCTCGTGCAAGGCGTGGCCGCCGCCGCCGAGTTCGGCCGCCGCCTGCGCCGGCTGGGCGATCGTCTGGGCCCGTTCCTGGTCCAGCTGCCGCCCTGGTTCACGCCCGCCGAGCTGCCCGCGCTCGACGCGGTGCTGGGCGCTCTCGACGGTCCGGCGCACGTCGAATTCCGCCACGCCGAGCTGTTCCGCAAGGGTGTCCTGCACCCGGCCGCCGCCGATCTGTGCGAACGACGCGGCGCCGGCGTGGTCATCACCGACGTGGCCGGTCGCCGCGACGTGTGCCACGCGACGCTCACCGCGCCCGAGCTGATGCTGCGCTTCGTCGGCAACGGGCTGCACCCGAGCGACTTCACCCGCGTCGACGCCTGGCTCGCCCGCCTGGTCGACTGGCGCTCCCGCGGTCTGCGCCGGGTGTACTTCTTCGTCCACCAGCCCGACGACCACGTGGCGCCCGAGCTCTTGCAAGGCCTGCGCGAGCGCGCCGCGGCGCGCGGCATTCCGGTGCACACGCCCAGGGCGCGCGGGCAGCTCTCACTCCTCTAGGGAAGTCAGCCCCATGCCGTAACCGCCCGGCTACAGCCGCTCCAGCGCGATGGCCCTGCGGGTGGCACCCCACAGAACCACCGCCGCGAGGGTCGGCGCCAGGCAGGCGAGCACGACGACGACCGCATCGAGCACGCCGTGCACGCGGCGCGCATTCCACAGCGCCGCCTCGCTCCATGTGACCAGCGCATCGGCGCTGACCGCGAAGGTCAGCGCCCAGCCCAGGCCGCGGCGGAAGCGCCAGGCCAGCGCCACCAGCGCGCCGCCCACGAGCGCGTCGAAGCCGACCCAGGCCCACTTGACCCACGGTGCCGGGAACCAGGTGTGCGCATCGGCGAGCGCGAGCAGGGCGGTCCAGGGCACGAGCGCGAGCGCCAGCGCCCACAGGATGAGCACCGGTCCGCGCAGGAGCGTCTGCAGCCCGAAGCCGACCAGGCTGCCGCGCGCGAACGCGGCCAGGGCGTCGGCGAGCGCGCGCCACATGCGGCCGTCGCGCGGCCAGGCCAGGTGGATGGCGTCCCAGCGATCCGGGCCCAGCTTGGCCTTGAACGCGTGCAGGCCGGCGAAGTCGTAGAGCGGCGCCGAGAGCGCGCGCACGCCCGCCAGCCAGCCCGGCACGCGCCCGGCCAGGGGCGCGAGCCCGAGGGTGACGTAGGCCGAGCCGTCCTCGCCCGCGCGACGCATGCCCGCGTCGATGAGCAGCTCGGCGGTGCCGTTGGGCGCGTCGGGGTCGCGCAGGAAGTCCTCGAAGAACCAGCCGCTGCGGCCGTACACCGGCACGGCGGCGAGGAAGCCGACCGCCCGGCCGTCGCGCTCGGCCACGAAGTAGCGCCGCTCCTCGGGGAAGAGGAATGGCTGCACGTCGACGAGGAAGCCCATGGGCGGCATCTTGCGCGACAGCAGCCAGCGTCGGATGAGCCGCTCGGCCGCCACGCGCACCGGCGCCGCCTCGTCGGCAATCTCCGCCGTGGGCACCTCGCGCGTGCGCACGCCCTTGTTGTGCGCGCGTCGCAGCTGCGCGCGCAGCGAGCGCGAGCCGCGCACGCGCTCGTCCCAGCGCCGCGCGTCCCAGACCGGTTGCTCGCCCATCACCAGCGACGGCCAGCCGGTGGCCTTGCACAGGCGCGCCTCGGCGGCGAAGAAGGCGGCGCGCCGGCCCGCGCGCCGCGCCGCGGCCACGAAGCGCTCGCTCACCCCGGCCAGATCCACCTCGGCGCAGATGGGCGCGCCCGCGGCCACCCAGGCGCTGCCGGTGTCGGAGTAGGCCACGCAGGCGTCACGCCCGCCTGCGCCGCCCGCGTCGCCGGCGTCGTCCACGTCGTCGAACCAGTAGCAGAAGCCCTCCTCGAGCGACTGGAACGAGGTGGCGTTGAAGCCGTACTGGCGCAGCAGCGCCAGCACCCGGGCACGTGGTTCGTCGGGCATCCGGGGCCATCCTAGCGGCCTGTACGCTTCTTGCGCAGGGCCCCTGACGTGGCCGCCGTGGAGACATACGACCCCTGCGCGACCCGAGCACCGGGGCCGCGCATCCCAGACCATCGTGCGCAACTCATTGAAATCATGCGGGCCGTCCGACGGCACGACTCGTGCTCCTACATCGCGCATGCGCATTCTGTCCGTCGCGTCGCTGTCCGTGCTCCTCACCGCCGCCGCCTGCAACGGTGGGGTCACCTTCAACGGCGGCGGCGGCGGCGGCGACGACGACGCGCCCGTCGCCGACGGGGGTCCCGACGAGTTCCACCAGCCCGACGCGCAGGTGTGCGACCAGACCGTGCCCATCACGGTCACGCAGTCGCAGCGCACGCCCGACATGCTGCTCGTGGTCGACAAGTCGGGCTCCATGGGCGAGATCCTGGCCGGCGGCACCGCCAGCAAGATGGACGTGATGAAGCAGGCCGTCGCGCAGGTGATCCCGACGCAGGCGCAGAACATCCACTTCGGCCTGGCCACCTATCCCGGGCCCGGCGATCAGTGCGCCAAGGCGAACATCGTCGTCCCGGTCGCCGCCAATGGCGCCAGCGCCGTGGTGGCGCAGATGAACGGCGTGCAGCCGGCCGGCGCCACGCCCACGCACCTGTCGCTCGACGCCGCGGGCGCCTACTACCAGTCCATCACCGCCAACCCCGACGGGCGCTTCGTGCTCCTCGCCACCGACGGCCTGCCCAACTGCAACGGCTCGCCGCAGACGCCCAGCAACGCCCTGACCATCGCGGCCGCGCAGCGTCTTTCCAGCGTCGGCATCAAGGTGTTCGTGGTCGGCTTCGGCGACGTCGCCTCGGCCGATCCCGCCTTCCTGACCCAGCTGGCCCAGGCGGGCGGCACGGGTAACTTCTTCGCCGCCAACTCGCCCGGGCAGCTGCAGCAGGCGCTGCAGGCCATCTCGGGCACCGTGGTGCAGGCCTCGTGCAGCTTCGCGCTGGCCAGCCGTCCCCAGGACCAGACCAAGCTCGCGGTCACGCTCAACGGCACGCAGGTGCCGCGTGACCCGTCGCATGGCACGGGCTGGGACTACGACGCCGCCTCCAACACCATCACCTTCTACGGCGACACCTGCAACGGCATCCAGAGCGGCAACGGTGCCAGCGTGGGCGTCGACTATGGCTGCGGCGGCGTCGTCATCGGCAAGCGCTAGGCTTCCCTTCCCCGGGCGCGCGCGTCTGCTATCTTGCCCGGCGTGACGTCACGCAAGCGCGGGCTGCTCCTCGTCAACCTGGGCACTCCCGACGAGCCCACGACTCCTGCGGTTCGCCGCTACCTGGCCCAGTTCCTGGCCGATCCTCGTGTCCTCGACATCCCTGCGCTGGGCCGCTGGCTGCTCCTGCACGCGGTCATCCTGCGCACGCGTCCGGCCAGGAGCGCCGAGGCGTACCGGAAGATCTGGACCGAGCGCGGCTCGCCGCTCAAGTTCCACTCCCTCGACCTGGTCGCGCGCGTGCAGCAGCAGCTCGGCGACGGCTGGGTGGTCGAGCTGGGCATGCGCTACCAGAACCCGTCCATCGGCACGGCGCTCGACAAGCTGCGCGCCGCCGGCTGCGACCAGGTCATGCTCTTCCCGCTCTACCCGCAGTACTCGGCGGCCTCCAACGGCTCGTCGCTGGAAGAGGTCTTCCGGGTCGCGCGCGAGAAGTGGGTCGTGCCCGACGTGACCACGGTGGCCCCGTTCTACGATCATCCCCAGTTCGTGCGCGCCTTCACCGAGGTCGGCATGCCCGTCCTCGCCGCCGAGCATCCCGACCACGTGTTGATGAGCTTCCATGGCCTGCCCGAGCGGCACATGCGCAAGGCCGCTCCCGACAGCCCCAAGTGTCTGCAGGCCAGCGACTGCTGTGACTCGATCCGCGACGACAACCGGCACTGCTACCGTGCGCAGTGTTTCGCCACTGCGCGGGCGCTGGCGACCTCGCTCGGCCTGGCCGAGGGCGCGTGGAGCGTGAGCTTCCAGTCGCGCCTGGGGCGCGACCCGTGGATCCAGCCGTTCACCGACGTGGTGGTGACCGAGCTGGCGCGCGCGGGCAAGAAGCGCGTGGTCGTGTTCTGCCCCGCCTTCGTGGCCGATTGCCTCGAAACCCTTGAGGAAATCGGCATGCGCGCGCGCGACGACTTCCGCGCCGCGGGCGGCGAGACGCTGACCCTGGTGCCGTCCCTGAATGCTTCGCCCGCGTGGGTCGACGCGGTGGTGAAGATCGCGCGAGGACATACGTCTCTAGGCGCATGAGACGCCTCGCCGCGCTGGCATGCCTGGCTGTGTCGGTCACCATGTCTCCTGCCGCGGCTCTGGCGGCGCCCCGACGCT
>Ga0209515_10008301_pt1 | contig 12166 bp, 10 predicted proteins | sample Subgroupgradi54m_FD_187454 | JGI IMG/M metagenome (GOLD analysis project Ga0209515, IMG submission 187454) | Subsurface groundwater microbial communities from S. Glens Falls, New York, USA - GMW60B uncontaminated upgradient, 5.4 m (SPAdes)... ... | reverse complement strand
TAAGTGATGTGCTGCCACTTGCCATTGGTATCACGCTTGGCGACGAAGCTGCGATCGGGTGCCTCGCGCGCCCAGTGCGCGAGGCGGTCGGCGAGGCGTGGCGGGTGATCCTGCAGCGCCTCGGTCGAGCGCATCAGCAGCGAGCCGTCGGCTTGGCGCTCGACCCGCGCCGAGACGCAGCCGCCGACCCGCGCGTCGCGAAACCGTGCCGTGCCGCTCACGACTTGCGCACCTTGGCCGCACGGCCGTCGAGGAAGGCACGCACGCGTTCCTTCGCCGCCTCGTCGCCCTGGGCGATCGCCGCCATCAGCGACTCGACGAACAGGCCGCGCTGGCCTTCGGGCAGGCCGTAGAACGCGCTCGTTTCGGCGACGCGGATGTGGGCGGCGCTGGCCAGCTCGAGCCCGCCGCCGACGACGGCGCCATGCAGCACCGAGACCACCGGCACACGGCCGAACTGCACCTGCTCGAACGCCGCGTGCCACATGCGTGAGTGCACGACGCCCTCGACGACGCTGCGCTCGCTGACCTCTGCCAGATCCAGCCCGGCGCAAAAGTGCTCGCCCGCGCCGCTGACGACGACGGCGCGGGTTGTTTCGGGCAGGTTGATGAAGGCGGTGTGGAGCTCGGCGATCAGCCCATCGCTGACCGCGTTTCGCTTGGCCGGCCGGTTCAGCTGCAAGTGGGTGACCGGGCCGTCGTGCTCGGTGCGAAGCAGCCTGCCGAGGTCGGGGGTGGGCCGGGTACTGGTGTCCATGATTCACTCCTTTAATAGTTAATGTACATAACTAGCTTCCGGGGACAAATCAGGGATTACCCGTACCATTGACGACTATCAATCCATTGCGACACGTTCCAACATTGCTGAAACCGCCATCGAACAAAGATTCATCAAGTTAACCACTTCTGGTCAACGATCGTCATCCCGGCGAACGCCGGGATCCACTCGTGGCGGTTCTCTCGCTTCGCAGGCAGTGGACCCCGGCGTTCGCCGGGGTGACGAGGAACTCAATCGATCGTCACCTTCGCTTCCTTCACCAGGCGCGCGAACTTCTCGGTTTCGTCCTTGATCTGGCGCGCCATCTGCTCGCTGCTGTTGCCCACCGGCTCGGCGCCGATCTTTTCCATGCGCTTCTTGAACTCCGGCGAGTTGATGACCTTCAGCATCTCGGTGTTGAGCGATGGTGTGGTGCACCGCGCCCATCAGGAGCGTGTAGCCGTCGGGCTTGGACTTGGCCACGTAGTCGGCTCCCAGCGTCGCGCCGGCGCCGGGCTTGCTTTCGACGATCACCGTCTGGCCGAGGTTCTGCGACAGCTTGTCGGCTAGCGCACGCGCCAGCAAGTCGGTCGTGCCGCCGGGCGGGAAGGGCACGACCAGGCTGATGGGCTTGGCGGGCCAAGTCTGGGCTTGGGCGGCGCTGGTGGCCAGCGCCAGTGTGGTCAACGCGAGGCAGAGGTACTTCATGGGGTGGCTTCTTTGGTGGTGGCTCATGCGGCCGGGCGCTGGCCGGCGGCGCCGACCCGTTCGCAGACCGCGCGTGTCACGTCGGCCGTCTTCGCAGTGCCGCCGAGGTCGCGGGTGTGCAGCGCGGGGTGGGCGGTGACCTCCTCGATCGCCTGCATCAGCTTGCGAGCGGCAGGCGCCTCACCCAGGTGCTCGAGCATCATCACGACCGACCAGAAGGTGCCGATCGGGTTCGCGAGGCCCTGGCCCATGATGTCGAAGGCCGAACCGTGGATGGGCTCGAACATCGACGGGTAGCGCCGCTCGGGGTCGATGTTGCCGGTCGGCGCCAGCCCCAAGCTGCCGGCCAGCGCGGCGGCCAGGTCGCTGAGGATGTCGGCGTGCAGGTTGGTCGCAACCAGGGTGTCGAGCGTGGCCGGGCGGTTGACCATGCGCGCGGTTGCCGCATCGACCAGTTCCTTGTCCCAGGTCACGTCGGGGAACTCTTTGGAGATCTGCAGCGCGATCTCGTCCCACATCACCATCGCATGCCGCTGCGCGTTCGACTTGGTGACCACCGTCAGCAGCTTGCGCGGCCGCGACTGCGCCAGGCGGAAGGCGAATCGCATGATGCGTTCGACACCGGCGCGCGTCATCATGCTGACGTCGGTGGCGGCCTCGATGGGGTGGCCCTGGTGGACCCGCCCGCCCACCCCGGCGTATTCGCCTTCGGAGTTCTCGCGCACGATCACCCAGTCGAGCATCTGCGGCGTGCAGCGCTTGAGCGGCGCGTCGATGCCGGGCAGGATGCGGGTCGGCCGGACATTGGCGTACTGGTCGAAGCCCTGGCAGATTTTCAGCCGCAGCCCCCACAGCGTGACGTGGTCGGGGATGTGCGGGTCGCCGGCCGAGCCGAACAGGATCGCGTCCTTGTCGCGCAGCGCGTCGAGGCCGTCGCTGGGCATCATCACGCCGTGAGCGCGGAAGTAGTCGCCGCCCCAGCCGAAGTCCTCGAATTCGAAGCGCAGCGCGGGGTCGGCGTCGGCCAGTGCCTGCAGCACCTCGCAGCCGGCGGGGATCACTTCCTTGCCGATGCCGTCGCCGGGAATGGTGGCGATGCGATAGGTCTTCATGGTGGGTTCTCGGGTGGATGGGGATGCGCCACTGTGGGGTCGAACCGGCGATGAATTCGGCGCAGAATTCAATCCATCGTCAACTTCAAGTCAACAGTGAAGCAGCCATGGGATCTGCCATCTCGCCCGCCGACCTCGGTTTCTTTTCAGCGCTGTGCAGCGGCGCCAGCCTGAGCGCCGCGGCGCGCGAGCTCGGTGTCACGACGGCGGCGGTCAGCAAGCGCCTCGCGGCGATGGAAGCGCGCCTCGGCGTCGCGCTGCTCAACCGCACGACGCGACGCATGGCGACGACACCCGAGGGCGAGGTCTACCTGGCACACGCGCGCCGCATCCTGGCCGAGATCGACGAGATGGAAGAGCTGCTCGGCGGCTCGAAGGCGGCGCCCAAGGGGCTGCTGCGCGTCAACGCCACGCTGGGCTTCGGGCGCAGCCATGTGGCGCCGGTGATCTCGCGTTTCGTGCGCAAGCACCCCGAGGTCGAGGTGCAGCTTCAGCTCTCGGTCAACCCACCGGCGCTGAGCGAAGAGAGCTTCGACGTCTGCATCCGCTTCGGCGCGCCGCCCGACAGCCGCGTGATCGCGCGCCGCCTGGCGCCGAACCGGCGCCTGCTGTGCGCCGCGCCTGCCTACCTGGCGCGTTGCGGCGAGCCCAAGCTGCCGAACGACCTGACACGCCACAACTGCATCGGCATCCGCCAGGGCGACGAAGCCTACGGCTTGTGGCGCCTGTCGAGTGCGCGCGGCCGGGGCGCGAACAGCGAAGAGGCGATCAAGACCCGCGGCAACCTGAGCACCAACGACGGCGAGATCGCCGTCAACTGGGCGCTCGACGGCCACGGCATCCTGATGCGCGCCGAGTGGGATGTGGCGCGCTACCTGCGCAGCGGCCGGCTGGTCGAGGTGCTGGCGCAATACCGCACGCCCGATGCCGATGTGTACGCGGTCTATCCACAGCGCCACCAGATGTCGGCGCGGGTACGCGCTTTCGTCGAGTTTCTGGCGCGCGACAAAGGTCTCCGTTCGGGCTGAGCTTGTCCTTCGGCGGGCTCAGGATGATCGGAATGCCAGCCGCGCGCCGGCACTTCGACCAAGCTCAGTGCGAACGGGGTTTCGGTTCGTCTCGAAGGTGCGCCGGCAATCGTTCCACCAGCTGAGTTGACAAGGCCGGCGCGAACTCTTGTTACATCGTCGTTTCTGGGGACGCGCAGTTCGGCGTCGCTCGCTAGACTGCCGGACGGCAGACCGCCGCAAGGGAGGCTTCGATGTCATCGGTTCTCGAAAAGAACGCGGCCGCGGCGCGGCAGTCGATATCGATCGCGGGCAGCCCCGGCTTCGTCGCCGCCGCGTCGCGCATCGACGACCTGCCAGGCCCGCCCGGCATCCCGGTGCTCGGCAATGTGCTGCAGATGAAGGCCGGTGTGTTTCACCGGCAGTTCGAGGACTGGGCGCGCGAATACGGGCCGATCTACCGCTTTCAGCTCGGCAAGCTGACGGCGCTGGGCATCACCGACCCGGGGCTGATCCACGAAGTGCTGCGCCATCGGCCCGGCGCGGCGCGGCGCTCGCCGCGGCTCGCCAAGATCATCGAAGAGCTCGGCTTTCGCGGCGTGTTCACCGCCGAGGGCGAGCACTGGAAGCGCCAGCGCAAGCTCGTGATGCGCGCGCTGACACCCGAGGCGGTGCGGCACTTCTTCCCGATCATCCACGGCGTCACCGAGCGGCTGCGCACACGCTGGGAGGCGGCCGCGGCGAGCGGCGCGCCGCTCAACGTGGCGCGCGACCTGAAGCGCTACTCGATCGACGTGACGACCTGGCTCGCGATGGGCGTCGACATCGACACCCTGAACCACGACGACGAGCCGCTGCAGGACGACGTCGAGTTCTGGTTCGCGACCATCGGGCGGCGCCTGCCGAAGATCTTCCACCACTGGAAGTGGGTCAAGCTGCCGATCGACCGCCGCACCGACGCGATGGTCGAGCGACTGATGCAGACCGTGCAGCGCCTGATCGCCGAGGCGCGCAGCCGGCCTTGCGGGAGCGGCCGAGCAACATCCTCGAAGCGCTGGTCGCGGCGCGCGACGAGCCCGCCAGCGAATTCACAGACGACGACGTGGTCGGCAATGTCGCGACGATGCTCTTCGCCGGCGAAGACACGACGGCCAATGCGATGGCCTGGCTGCTGTACTTCCTCGCGATCACGCCCGACGCGGCGCAATGCGCGGCGGCCGAAGCCGGCGCGGTGCTCGGCGAGAGCCGCACGCTGGCCGACTACGCGGCGCTCGAGCGGCTGCGCTACATCGAAGCCGCGGCCGTCGAGTCGATGCGCCTGAAGCCGATCGCGCCGGTGCAGGGCCACGCGTGCAATGTCGAGCTGAACCTGGCCGGCCTCGTGGTTCCGCCGGGCACGATGCTGTTCCTGCTGCCGCGGGTCGCGGCCACCGATGCGGCGCACTTCGACGACCCATTCGCCTTCAGGCCCGAACGATTCCTCGGCGAACAAGGCAGCGACGACGCGCGCCACAAGCTGTTCCCGTTCGGCGGCGGGCCGCGCTTTTGCCCGGGGCGCTATCTGGCGATGGTGGAAATGCGCATGGTCGTCGCGATGGCGCTGCGCAACTTCGGCTTCAGCCTCGACTTGTCTGCCGACGCGGTACAGGAGCACTTCACGATGACGCTCGGGCCGAAGGCGCTGCCGCTGCGGCTCACGCCGCGCGAGCGGTGACGCGGCCCGGTCCTACCCGTCGTTGTCGGCCCACGACGCGCTCACCATCTGGTTGAAGCGCTGGCTGCCCATCTGCATGAAGCGAAAGTTGACGACCCGCATGTCGTGCATCGCCTGGCGTGCCGCGTCCAGCGTGGCCCGGCCCTCGGCGCCGAACAGGCACGAGCGCGCGTTGTCCCAGAGCTGCTGGATCTCGCGCATCTCGGCGCGCTCGTAGGGCAGGTCGAACAGCGCGGTCACCGAGTCGCGGTCCAGGCGTTCCGAGCCGCGCGACTTCGCGTCGGTTTCAATCGTTTCGATCGCGCCGCAGATATGCGCCAGCAGCTCCGCGTCGCGCCCCTGTTCTATCGAAACGGCGTTCATCAGCCTTTGCTCGAACTTGCGAATCACCTCGTAGCGGAAGCGCAGTCCGAGCCGCAACACCGTGGCCAGGAGCCCGATGTCGTCGGGCACGTCGGCGAGCGGCGGAACGACGGTGTTGACGAAATGGATGTGGACCCGGCGCGAGCCGTCGGGATGGGTGTCGACCCTCGACAGATCGGGCTGGAACGAGCCGCTGGTGTGGTGGTAGACCGACTGCACGGGCTTGAAGGTCTGCCCATTGCTGACTCTCGCGACACTCTTCTGGATCTGGCGCAGCCAGCGGGTGTCGGGCTGCTGATGTGCGGCTGCTTCGATCTCGGCCCAGGTGCGGTCGTCACCGTTCGAAAAGTCGAACAAACGCATCGAGTCTTTGTCGCCCTTGACGATCGTGCCGGGCGGAATGGCTTCGCCCTCCAGCCGACCGGGTGCCGGCAGCATCAAGTCGATGTGGGACACGAAGTGCTCGACTTTCGAGCTGGCTGTTTTCAGCACGTACTTCGCTTCGAACTCCGTGATTGCCTTTCGGTGATCGTCGAGGCTGCCGGCGTCTGCGACGCGCTTGAAGCGGTCCTCCAGCGTCTTGTAGAGGTGTTCCAGGCCGTTGGCGCCGCTTGCTTCGATGCCTTCGTACAGCAGCATCGGCATCGGCAGGGTGCCCGGAGTCATGCCGGAATGGGAGACCGGAACGATGAGGATCTTGCCCATCAGGGCCGCGCCCACCTCGAAGTTGACCCAGGGTCGACCCACCGAATTGGGGCTGCAAAGCACCAGCATCATCTTGCATGAGCGCACCGCGACCTTGATGTCATCCAGCCAGATCCGGCCGGCTTGCATGTTGGCAATGCTGCTGGATGCGAACACGCGCAGTGGGGGCGTGAAGTCCGCTTCGATGGCAGCCCTCAGAATCTCGGCGAGCTCTTCTTCCTCCGAGATGTGGCTGATGAAGATTTCGGCTGCCATGGGGTGCTTCTCCTTGCCAGCGGCAGATCAACTCTAGTGCCGAATCAAGGACTTGCCATCCCCAATACACAGGAGCGCTTTGGCTGCGCTACGCCGTATTTGCACTTGCTCGCCGCCGTGTCAGCAGCGGCGACAGCCGCATCACAGCGGTGATGAGCGCCAGCGTCGCGGCGATCGGCCGGCTGACGAACGCGATCACGTTGCCGTCGGCCTTGATCAGCGACACCGTACGCCATGTGGCGTATTCCGCGTTGAGCGAGCGCTCCGTAACCTGCGCCTGTCCGTCCCAGCTGGGACCGGAGACACACCATTCAACAGGAGCGCTCCCGCATGAATCACACCCGTCGCACGTTTGCGAAAACCCTCAGCGCTGTCGGCCTCGCCGTCGGCGCACTCGGCCTTGCCGGCATGGCCCAGGCGGCCGACACCATCAAGGTCGGCATCCTGCACTCGCTGTCCGGCACGATGGCGATCTCGGAAACGGTCCTGAAGGACGTGGCCCTGATGACCATCGACGAGATCAACGCCAAGGGCGGCGTGATGGGCAAGAAGCTCGAGCCGGTGGTCGTCGACCCGGCGTCGAACTGGCCGCTGTTCGCCGAGAAGGCCAAGCAGCTGATCTCGCAGGACAAGGTGGCCGTGATGTTCGGCTGCTGGACCAGCGTGTCGCGCAAGAGCGTGCTGCCGGTCGTCGAGGAGCTGAACGGCCTGCTGTTCTACCCGGTGCAGTACGAAGGCGAAGAGCTGTCGAAGAACGTCTTCTACACCGGCGCCGCGCCGAACCAGCAGGCGATTCCGGCGGTGGAATACCTGATGAGCAAGGAAGGCGGCGGCGCCAAGCGCTTCGTGCTGCTGGGCACCGACTACGTGTACCCGCGCACCACCAACAAGATCCTGCGCGCCTTCCTGAAGAGCAAGGGCGTGAAAGACACCGACATCGACGAGAAGTACACCCCGTTCGGCCACAGCGACTACCAGACCATCGTCGCCGACGTGAAGAAGTTCGCCGCGGGCGGCAAGACGGCCGTCATCTCGACCATCAACGGCGACTCGAACGTGCCGTTCTACAAGGAGCTCGGCAACCAGGGCCTGAAGGCGACCGACGTGCCGGTGGTGGCGTTCTCGGTCGGCGAAGAAGAGCTGCGCGGCGTCGACACCAAGCCGCTGGTCGGCCACCTGGCCGCCTGGAACTACTTCATGAGCCTGAAGAACCCGACCAACGACGCCTTCAAGGCCAAGTGGGCCGCGTACGCCAAGGCCAAGAAGCTGCCGGGGGCCGACAAGCCGCTGACCAACGACCCGATGGAAGCCACCTACATCGGCATCCACATGTGGAAGCAGGCGGTCGAGAAGGCGAAGACGACGGACACCGACAAGGTCATCGCGGCGATGGCCGGCCAGACCTTTCCGGCACCGGGCGGTTTCACCTCGACCATGGACGCCAAGAATCACCACCTGCACAAGCCGGTGTTCATCGGCGAAGTGAAGGCCGACGGCCAGTTCAACGTGGTCTGGAAGACGCCCGCGCCGGTCAAGGCCAAGCCGTGGAGCCCGTACATCGAGGGCAACGACAAGAAGCTGGATGAGCCGGATCTGAAGAAGTAAGGCAAGGAACGGAGCCCGGCGCCTTGTGTGCCGGGCCCTTCGACAGGCTCAGGATGCTCGGGGCCCTTCGACAGGCTCAGGGTGAGCGGAGTTTCCTGTTCCATCAGATACCCCGTTCGGGCTGAGCTTGTCGAAGCCCTTTTCCAGGTCCACCCTCTCCGTTCGCACTGAGGTATCGAAGTGTCCGGCTTCGATACCTCAGCCCGAACGGGCTCTTGCTGACCCCCTCGCGCCCTGCTGATGCGCCAGGTTCTTGCTGACCGAATGCAGTCACATCTCTCCATCCTTCGCATCGCTTTCGCACTTGGGGTCGCCGGTCTCGCGTCAGCCGCCCACGCGCTGACCGCCGATCAAGTGCGCGCGATGGCGATCGGCGAAAGCGAAACGCGCTCTGCAGCGATCGCCCAAGCCGCGAGCAGCGGCGACCCGAAAGCCCCCGAGTTCTTCCAGGCTCTGCTCGACGACGCCGTCAAGACTGCCGGCGACAAAGTCTTCGTCGTTCGCGATGGCAAGGCGCGTGACGCCGCCAGCGGCGCCGAAGGGGCACTGCCCGAGGGCGCCGAAGACGTGATCAACAGCAACCGCATGCGGCGCGAGCTCGAAGGCGCGCTCGCGTCGCTAAAGCTCTTGTCGCCAGACGCCGCCCAACGTGCCGGCGCGATCCGCGAGATGCGCGACAGCGCCGACGAATCGAAGCTGCCGCTGATCGAGAAGGCGCTCGCCGCCGAGACCGACGCCAAGCTCAAGGCCGACCTCGGCCTGCTGCGCGCCGCAGTGCTGATCTCGTCGACCGACAAGGCCAAGCGGCTTGACGCCGCCAGATCGCTCGCCGACAGCCATTCGCCCGCCACCAAGACCTTGCTGCTCGAGCGCCTGAAGCCCGACGCCGAAACCGAAGCCGACGTGCGCGCGCAGCTTCAGATCGCGCTCACGGCGATCGAATCGCGCCTCGCCTGGGGCGAGCGGCTGGGTGTCGTGTTCACCGGCGCGAGCCTCGGCTCGATCCTGCTCTTGGTCGCGCTGGGTCTGGCGATCACCTACGGGCTGATGGGCGTCATCAACATGGCGCACGGTGAGCTGATGATGATCGGCGCCTACGCGACCTACGTGGTGCAGAACCTGTTCAAGGCGCACCTGCCGGGACTGTTCGACTGGTACATGCTGGCCGCGATTCCGGCCTCGTTCCTCGCTTCGGCGCTGGTCGGCGCGGCGATGGAACGCAGCGTCATCCGCTGGCTTTACGGCCGGCCGCTCGAAACGCTGCTCGCCACCTGGGGCATCAGCCTGGTGCTGATGCAGACGGTGCGCTCGATCTTCGGCGCGCAGAACGTGCAGGTCGAAAACCCGGGCTGGCTGTCCGGCGGCGTCGACGTGCTGTCCAACCTGACGCTGCCGTTCAACCGCATCGCGATCATCGGCTTTGCGGTACTGGTGCTCGGCGGCCTCGCCTTCATGGTGGCGCGCACCCGGCTCGGCCTGTTCGTCCGCGGCGTCACGCAGAACCGGCCGATGGCGGCCTGCATGGGCGTCAACACGGCGAGGGTCGACACCTATGCGTTTGCGCTCGGCTCGGGCATTGCGGGGCTGGCGGGCTGTGCGCTGTCGCAGGTCGGCAACGTGGGGCCGGACCTGGGACAGGGCTACATCGTCGACTCGTTCATGGTGGTCGTGCTGGGCGGGGTCGGGCAGTTGGCGGGCACTGTGTATGCAGCGCTCGGCCTCGGGATTCTGAACAAGCTGCTCGAAGGCTGGGCCGGCGCGGTGCTGGCGAAGATCATGGTGCTGGTGTTCATCGTGGTGTTCATCCAGAAGCGGCCGCAGGGGCTGTTTGCGATGAAGGGCCGGAGCGCTGAAGCATGAGTGCGGTGGCCAGCGACACCCTCACCCCGACCCTCTCCCGCGAGCGGGAGAGGGAGCCGATCGCGGTGCCTGCTCCCTCCCTCTCCCGCTGGCGGGAGAGGGCCGGGGTGAGGGCCGGCGTGCTGCTCGCCCTCATCGCGGTGCTGCTGCTCGCCCCCCTGCTCAACCTCGTCGTCCCCGCCACCAGCGCGCTGCACCTCTCCGACTACGCCATCGCCCTCATCGGCAAGATCATGTGCTACGCGATCTGCGCGCTGGCGATGGACCTGATCTGGGGCTACACAGGCATCCTGTCGCTCGGCCACGGGGTGTTCTTCGCGCTCGGCGGTTACGCGATGGGCATGTACCTGATGCGCCAGATCGGGCGCGACGGCAACTACAAGAGCGACCTGCCCGACTTCATGGTGTTCCTCGACTGGAAAGCGCTGCCCTGGCACTGGTCGCTGAGCGATTCGTTCGGCGCCACGCTGGCGCTGATCGTGCTGGTTCCGGGCCTGCTCGCCTTCGTGTTCGGCTACTTCGCGTTCCGATCGCGCATCAAGGGCGTGTACTTCTCGATCATCACGCAGGCGATGACCTACGCGACGATGCTCCTGTTCTTCCGCAACGAGACCGGCTTCGGCGGCAACAATGGCTTCACAGACTTCAAGCGCATCCTCGCGATCCCGATCGCGACGCCGTCGACGCGCATGACGCTGTTCGTCATCACCGGCCTCACGCTGATCGGCTTCTTCCTGTTCGCGCGCTGGCTGGTCGGCAGCAAGTTCGGGCGTGTGCTGCAGGCGATCCGCGACGCCGAGAGCCGCGTCATGTTCACCGGCTACGACCCGCTGCGCTACAAGCTGACGATCTGGGTCATCTCGGCGGTGATGTGCGGCATCGCCGGTGCGTTGTACGTGCCGCAGGTCGGCATCATCAACCCGAGCGAGATGTCGCCGGCGGCCAGCATCGAGATCGCGATCTGGGCCGCGGTCGGCGGGCGCGGCACCTTGATCGGGCCGATCCTCGGCGCCTTCTTCGTCAACGGCGCGAAGAGCATGTTCACCCAGCTGATCCCCGAGTTCTGGCTCTACTTCCTGGGCGCGCTGTTCATCGCCGTCACGCTGTTCCTGCCGCGCGGCATCGTCGGCCTGCTGCGCGGCAAGCCACGCGAGGAGCGCGCATGACGCCCGAGCTGATGGAAGCCGGCGCGCGGGTGCGCGAGGCCGCGCTGCTGAAGGCCCAGGCCGGCCCGGGCACGTCGGGCGGGCGCGCAGCGAGCTACGGCCGGGTCGTGCAAAGCGGCGAGCTCGACGTGGCGCACGGGCCCATCCTCTACCTCGAAGAAATAACCGTCAGCTTCGACGGCTTCAAGGCCTTGAACGAGCTCTCGCTGCTGATCGACGCCGGCGAGCTGCGTTGCATCATCGGCCCCAACGGCGCCGGCAAGACGACGATGATGGACGTGATCACCGGCAAGACCCGGCCCGATGCCGGCAAGGCCTTCTTCGGCTCGACGATCGACCTCTTGCGCATGCGCGAAAACGAGATCGCTTCGGTGGGCATAGGCCGCAAGTTCCAGAAGCCCACCGTGTTCGAGCACCTGTCGGTGTTCCAGAACCTCGAGCTCGCGCTGAAGGACGATCGCGGCGTGCGCTCGTCGATGTTCTTCCGCTTGAGTGGCGAGCAGCTCGACCGGATCGGCGCGATGCTGGCGCTGATCCACCTGAAGGACAGCGCGCAGCGCACCGCGGGTCTGCTGTCGCACGGCCAGAAGCAGTGGCTCGAGATCGGCATGCTGCTGATGCAGGAGCCCAGGCTGCTGCTGCTCGACGAGCCGGTGGCGGGCATGAGCGACGAGGAGACCGAGCGCACCGGGGAGCTGTTCGTGTCGCTGGCCGGCAAGCACTCGCTGGTGGTGGTCGAGCACGACATGGCGTTCATCGAGAGAATCGCGCGCAAGGTCACGGTGCTGCACGAGGGCTGCGTCCTTGCCGAAGGGCCGATGACGCAGGTGCAGAACGATCCCAAGGTCATTGAAGTCTATCTGGGCAGGTGACCTGATGCTGTCGGTCAAAAACCTCAACCAGTATTACGGCGG
>Ga0209515_10008297_pt1 | contig 12170 bp, 9 predicted proteins | sample Subgroupgradi54m_FD_187454 | JGI IMG/M metagenome (GOLD analysis project Ga0209515, IMG submission 187454) | Subsurface groundwater microbial communities from S. Glens Falls, New York, USA - GMW60B uncontaminated upgradient, 5.4 m (SPAdes)... ... | reverse complement strand
CACCCAGTCGATTCCCTCGATCAGGTCGCTCATGAGTCCGGAGCCGTCGGCTCCCAGCACCTTCACGCTGACGATGGTCGAGCCGGGCGCGACGCCGCGCGTACCGTTGCTCGCCAGTGAGCCGGCCGCTGCGATGATTCCCGCCACGTGCGTTCCGTGGCCCCACTCGTCGCGCCCGTCACCCCTCGGATCGATCATGTCGATCCTGGCCTGCACCTGCCCGCGCAGCTCCGGCACGATCGTGACGCCCGAATCGAGCACCGCGATGCCGACGCCTCTGCCCGTGACGCCGGTGCCGGCCGCGCCGAAGTCGCCCGACCACGCCTGGTCCGCGCCAATCGACACGCGCGTCACCGCCAACTGGCCGTAGAAGATGTGATTGCCCGACAGCTGCGGGACATCCGCATCGGCCACGACCTCGGAGAGCCGGCCGGGCGGGACGTCGACCACCGCGCCGCTCGTGAGCCGCCGGCGGAGATCCAGCCCGTAGCGCGCGACAATCGCGTCGATGTGCTGGGCGGTCCCGCTCAGGATGACGGTCGAGCTCGTGGCGTCGCCCGAATCAATGTGCTTCTTGAGATCGTCTGAAACATGCGCCCGATGGGGCTGCTGCGCGCCGGCAGCAGAGACGCCGGCGAGCAGGATGGCGGCGGCGGGGAGCAGCACCCGCGTGGCGCGCAGCATCCGAAGAGAAACGGGTACTGCGGAGGGCCTGAGGGTCACCATTGGGTGGGTCCTAATCTTGTTGTTCTGTTGACTCGCGCGATTCTGAAGGTCCGTTAACTGGCGCGGCCCAGCGGCCGAGGAGTAAACGAAGCCTGCGACGCCGAAGCCGGAAACGCCTGCGGCTTGAAGCCGAGCTCGACGAGCGATTCCACCAGCACGCGCTGGGAGCCGCCAATCGTTCGGATGGTCTGCAGCCGGCCGTCGCGAATCCGGTTGTAGATGGTGCGGCGCGAGACGGTCAGGAGCGCCGCCGCTTGATCGATCGAGACGCTGCGCCCCAGTCGGGGCTCTAGGGGGGTGACGTCTTTGTCGTTACCGTGGTGATCCATATACACGTCTGGTCTCCTTACGAAGCCCAACCAATGGCAGGAGCGATGCCACCGTTGCGTGCAGAACTGTGCGTGAATCAAGCCGCTGCGGGATAACGAGTTGTGCGCCTGAGTGTGCGGTGTGTGCGCTTCCGCCGATACATGAGCGGGGCCAGCACATTGACTGACGGCCGAGCGCCAACGCTGATCACCGCTGATTCGAACAACGTCCGCGCTGCTTTTGCACGCAAATATGCTCTGGTCGCCCACTCCCTCACACGCGCCGGCGCCTGCGGCCAAGATATTGCCCCCGTGCAGCAGGATGTGAACGGTCAGGAGATCACTTGAAGGCACGACTTCTCGGCATCGCCGTTACCGCCGCCATCCTATTGGCAGGCTTTGCCTTCTGGCGTTCGACCATCGGCCCAGAGTCCGCTGGCGCGCCGGCGCTTGCCCGCCGTAGCCTTGGCGAAGGCGGGCGGCGTGGCGGGCAGATCGTAGGGTCGATCCGCGCCGTGCCGCGGTCCTTCAACGGGATCGTGGCGCGCGAGCAGACGACGGTGCTTCTCAGCCTCCTCACCCAGGGACGGCTGGTGCGGGTCAACCGCTCCACGTTCGACCTGGAGCCGTGGCTGGCGGAACGCTGGAACGCGGCGCCCGACGGCCGGACCTACACGCTGCATCTTCGCCCCGGCGTGACCTGGTCGGACGGCACCCCCTTCACGTCGGCCGACGTCACCTTCACGCTGCAGGCGGTCTTCGATCCGAAATCCGAGAGCGTCGTCGCGAACCAGCTGACCCTCGCCGGCAAGCCGATCGTCGCCACCGCGCCCGACGCCGAGACCGTTGTCCTGACGTATCCGGTGACGTCTGGGCCGGGGCTGCGGCTGCTCGACGCCCTGGTGATCCTGCCAAAGCACAAGCTCGAAGGCGCGCTGGCGGCGGGGACCTTCCTCAACGCGTGGAACTCCGCCACGCCACCGTCGGAGATCGTCGGCACCGGGCCGTTCGTGCTGCGCGAATACGTCCCGGGGCAGCGGATCGTGCTCGACCGCAACCCGCGCTACTGGCGCAAGGCCGCCGATGGGACCCAGCTCCCGTATCTCGATCGCCTCGTGCTGCAGGTCGTGCCGGACCAGGACGCGGAGCTGCTGCGGCTGCAGTCGGGCGACACCGACATGACGATGAGCGAGCTGCGCCCGGATGACTACGTCGCGGCGCGCCGCGCGGAAGATCAGGGCAAGCTGAAGGTCGTGGAGCTCGGCGTCGGCACCGATGCGGACGCCTTCTGGTTCTGCCTGAAGCCGGAGGCGTGGAAGAAGGATCCGCGTTTCGCGTTCGTCAGCAAGCCGGAGTTCCGGCAGGCGATCTCGTACGCGGTCGACCGCGAAGCGTTTGCCGAAAACGTGTTCCTTGGCGCGGCGGTGCCGATCTGGGGACCGGTCACGCCGGGCAACCGCGTCTGGTTCTGGGCGAGCGTGCCGCGCTACACGCACGACGTGAACAAGGCGAAGGAGATCCTGAAGGGGATCGGGCTCGAGGATCGCAACGGCAACGGCGTGGTCGAGGACGCGCAGGGGCACGAGGCGCGCTTCACCGTGATCACGCAGCAGGGGATCGGCTGGTACGATCGCGGGACGACGGAGCTGCGGAACCAGCTGGCGAAGGCGGGGATTGCGATCGAGGCGGCGCCGATCGACAACGGCGCGCTCATCAAGCGGCTTCTGTCGTCGGATTACGAGGCGATCTACTACAGGCCGCTCTCGAGCGACCTCGACCCGGCGGGGAACATGGACTTCTGGATGAGCAGCGGCTCGGGGCATTTCTGGAATCTGGAGGAGAAGACGCCGGCCACCGCGTGGGAGGCGCGAATCGATGCGCTGATGGCGGAGCAGGCGTCGACGATCGATCCGGGCACGCGCAAGGCGATCTTCAACGACGCTCAGAAGATTTTCGCCGAGAACCTGCCGGCGCTCTATTTCGTGGCGCCGCGGATCTACTACGCGCACAATGCGCGTGTGCAGGGCGTAGTGCCGTCGGTGCAGCGGCCGCCGGCGTTGTGGAGTGCCGACACGATCAGCGTTAGATGATTCGCTTCCTCGCGCGTCGCCTGATTTTTGCGCTCCTGCTCGTGGTCACCGTCTCGTCGGGGGCGCTCTTCCTCACGCGCCTCGCGCCCGGCGACGTCACCAGCAATCTCGGGGCGTTCGCGCGGCCCGAGGAGGTCGCGCGGATGCGCGCGCGCTTCGACCTCGATCGCAGCGCGGCGGCGCAGTGGGGCGGCTGGGCGCTGCGCGCGATCCGCTTCGACTTCGGCGACTCCTTCCTCTATAACCGTCCGGTCGGCGGGTTGATCCAGCGCGCGGCGGGCAACACCGCGGTGCTCGCGGTGGCGGCGCTGTCGCTGGCAACACTGCTCGGCATCCCGCTCGGCATCATCAGCGGCAGCCGCCGCGGCTTCGCGCCGGCGCTGATTCGTGGCGCGTCGCTGGTCTGCCTTTCGATTCCACCGCTGCTGACATCGCTCCTGCTCGTCTTCGTCGCGTCGCGCACGGGATGGCTGCCCGCGGGCGGGATGACATCGGTCAGCGCCGTCGACGCCGGCTGGCCGTCGTGGGTGCTCGACGTCGCGCGGCATCTTCCGCTGCCGGCCGTCGCGCTGGCGCTGCCGATTGCCGCCACGTTCGAGCGGCTGCAGGCGCAGTCGATGACCGAGACGATCCATCAGCCGTTCGTCATCGCGGCGCTCGCGCGCGGCGTGACGTGGGACCGCGCCGTGATCGGTCACGCCTGGCGCGCCTCGCTCCGCTCGATGTGCGCGATCTACGGGCTGGCGATCGGCGCGCTCCTCTCCGGCTCCTTCGTTGTCGAATACGTGACGGCATGGCCGGGTCTTGGACGGCTGATGTTCGAAGCGCTGCGCGCGCGCGACATTTATCTGGTCGCCGGATGCGCGGCGATGGGCGGCGTCTTCCTCGCGATCGGCAGCGTCACCGCGGACCTGCTGCTCTTTGCCGCCGACCCCCGCGTGCGTGAAGGACAGACTACGTGAAGTTCGAAGTGCGAAGATCGAAGTTCGAAGTGGAGACGGTATGAAAGACGCGGGGCGTGCGCTCCTTGTCGTCATCGTGCTCGTGGCGATTGCCGCGCCATGGCTGGCGCCGAATCCGCCCGATCGCCAGTTCAACGACTTTTTCTACGCTCCGCCGACGGCTGTCCACGTCTTCGAGGGCGGGTTGCAGGCACCCTATTTCTATCCGTTGCGCATCGTGAGCCGCCTCGAGCGGCGATTCGAGGAGGTGCGCGACCGGCCGATCCGCATCGAGTGGTTCGGTCGCGGGCATCTGCTCGGCGTGGACCCTTCGGAAAGCGCGCCGCTGCTGCTGCTCGGCGCCGATTCGTACGGCCGCGACATCTTCTCGCGGCTGCTGTTCGGCGCGCGCGCATCGCTTGGCCTTGCGGCGCTCGCCACGCTCGCCGCGATGATCTTCGGCGCGGCGATCGGTGGCATCGCCGGCTATGCCGGCGGCGCAATCGACGAGCTGCTCTCGCGCCTCTCCGATTTCGTCCTCGTGCTGCCGGCAACCTACGTCGTGCTGGCGCTGCGCGCGGTGATGCCGCTCGTGCTGCCGGCGCGGACGGTGTTCGTCCTGCTCGCGGGGATCTTCGCGCTCGTCGGCTGGCCGGTCGTCGCGCGCGGCGTCCGCGGCATCATCGCGTCCGAGCGCGAGCGCGAATACATCGCGGCCGGACGCGCCGCCGGCGCAAGCCCGATGCGGCTGCTCGCGAAACATCTGATGCCCGCGGCACACGGCTACCTGGCCACGCAGGCCACGTTGCTCCTCCCGGCATTCATCCTGGCCGAGGCGACGCTCTCGTATGTCGGGCTTGGCTTTCCAGACACGGTGCCGACGTGGGGGACGATGCTCCACGACGCGTCGAACGTGGCGATGCTTGGCGAAGCGCCGTGGATGCTCGCGCCGGCCGCCGCCATCTTCCTGGTCGTGCTCGCGGTCAACCTCCTTGTTCAGGGCAGCGGGCGCAGCCCTGTACAATTGGAGCCATGAACGTAGCAGGCAGCGGGCAGCGGGCAGCGGGCAGCGAAAAACCCTTCAGTGGCGTGTTCACGCCGATCGTCACCCCCTTCACCGCCGCCGACGTCATCGACGAGAAAGGCCTGGCCAGTAACGTCAAGCGATGGATGATGACGCCGCTGACCGGCCTCGTCGTGCTCGGCTCCAACGGCGAGGCGCCGCAGCTCGAGGACGAGGAAGCCGATCGCGCGATCGAAATCGTCCGCGCGGGGATGCCGAAGGATCGTCCGCTGATTGCCGGCACCGGCCGCGAATCGACGAAGGCGACGATCGAGGCGACACGGCGCGCCGCCGCGCTCGGCGCCGACGCGGCGCTCGTGCGCACGCCCTCCTTCTTCAAGAACGCGATGACGAGCGAGGTCTTCATCCGCCACTACTCCGAGGTGGCGGACGCGGCGCGCATTCCGGTCCTGCTCTACAACGTGACGATGTATACCGGCGTAACGCTGCAGGCCGACGCGGTCGAGCAGCTCTCCGCGCATCCGAACATCGTAGGGATGAAGGAGTCGGGCAACGATCTGCTGCTCATCGGCGAATGCGTGTCGCGCACGCCGGATGACTTCACCGTTCTGGCCGGTTCGGCCACGACGCTCTTCCAGTCGCTCTGCGCGGGATGCGACGGCGCGGTGCTCGCGGTGGCGTCGCTGCTGCCGGACGAGTGCGTGCGCATGGTGCAGCTGGTGCGCGAGAACAAGATTGCCGAGGCGCGTACCCTGCAGCGGGCGCTCATGCCGATTGCGCGATCGGTTGGCGGCGGCTTCGGGATTCCCGGGCTGAAGGCGGCACTGGATCTGCTTGGCTTCACCGGCGGGCTGCCGCGTCCCCCGCTCCGTCCGGCGTCGAAGCAGATCGTCGAGACGATCCGCGGCCAGCTCGACGCGCTGGGAGTATTGCCGGTCCGCGTGTAACGCGGACCCAAAGGGTCCGCGCCGCGTGTGACAAGAAATTTCACGCCGCTCATGACCAGAAACTCCATCGCGGCAGTGTCCGCGGTCCTCGCCCTGCTCGTCGCGTGCGCGACCAATCCCGCTACCGGCAAGCGTCAGATCAACCTGATGAGCGAGGCGCAGGAGATCGCGGCGGGGCAGGAAGCCGACGCGCAGGTGAAGATGGAGATGGGGATCTACAACGATCCCAACCTCCAGGAATACGTCAGCGGCATTGGCATGCGCCTGGCCAAGCTCTCCGAGCGGCCGAACCTTCCCTGGCACTACACCGTCGTCGACAGTCCCGCGGTCAACGCGTTCGCGCTCCCCGGCGGCTACATCTACATCACGCGCGGCATTCTGCCGTTCCTCAACGACGAAGCGCAGCTCGCCGGCGTCCTCGGCCACGAGACGGGGCACGTCACCGCGCGCCACGCGGCGCAGCAGTACACGCGCTCGATTGGCGGGACGATCGGGCTGGTCGCGCTCGGCATTTTCGTGCCGGCCGCACGTCCGCTCGGCCAGCTCACCGAGCAGGCGCTCGGCGTGCTCTTCCTGAAGTTCAGCCGCGAGTTCGAGCTGCAGGCCGATCAGCTTGGGGCGAGGTACTCGGCGGCGGGCAACTGGGATCCGCAAGGCGTGCCAGATATGCTCGCCACGCTCGGACGGCTCGACGAAGCGTCAGGTCAAACGAAGGGTGTGCCGAACTGGCTCGAGACGCATCCCGAGCCGCTCACGCGCATCAAGGAGATCGCGCCCGCCGTCCAGCAGCTCAAGGCGGGACGAACCGGCCTGGTCCGCGATCGCGACGCGATGCTGCGCGCGGTCGACGGCATCATCTACGGCGACAACCCCGATCAGGGCCTCGTGCGCGGCACCGCGTTCCTGCATCCGGTCCTCCGCTTCCGCATCGACTTTCCAACGAGCTGGGACATTCAGAACAGCCCCCAGCAGGTGGTCGCGAAGGCGCCGGGCGCCGAGGTCTACATGCTGCTCGAGGATGTGCCGATGCCGCGCGGCAACGGCATAGAGAACATCGCCACCGGCAGCATGCAGAACGCCGGCTTCAGGATCGCCAGCGGCAGCCGCACGACGATCAACGGTCTCGACGCGTTCGTCGGCCTCTACCAGGGACAGCTCGAGGGCGTCGGCAACGTGACCCTGCGCGGCGCGCACATCGTCCACAACGGCAACGTCTACATGGTGGCCGGCTTCTGCGCGCCCAACCTCTTCGATCAGTCCGACCGCGCGTTCCTTGCGGCCATCCGCAGCTTCAAGCCGATGTCGGCCGCCGAAGCGGCGGCGATCCATCCGAATCGCATCGACATCTACGTGGTCCGGCAGGGCGACTCGTGGCAGTCGATCGCGGAGCGAACGGGCGGCGTCATCAAGCCCGCGACGCTGGCCGTGATGAACGGCTTCGAGCCGTCGTCACAGCCTCCCGCCGGCACCCGGATCAAGATCGCGGTGGGAGGCTAGTCATCGCGAGACGTCTACGCAACACCGCCGCCGCGCTCGCAGCACTCGCGTTCGCGTTCCTGGCGTACGTCTACCTGACGCTGCCCGACGTTCGATCGCTCGCCACGAGGAATCCCACGACGACCGCCTTCATGCAGCTCCGCGAGCGCGAAGCGGCGCAGGCCGGCACGCCGATCCGTCATTACCAGGTCTGGGTCCCGTATTCGAAGATCTCGCAAAACCTCAAGCGCGCCGTGCTCGTGGCCGAAGACGATGCGTTCTGGCAGCACGAAGGGATCGACATGGAGCAGCTGAAGATCTCGATCCAGAGCGACATCGCGGGAGGGAAAGCGGTCCGCGGCGGCAGCACGATCACGCAGCAGCTCGCGAAGAATCTCTATCTTTCTCCGTCGCGGGATCCCGTGCGCAAGCTGCGCGAGCTGATCATCGCGCGCCGCCTCGAGGCCGCGTTACCCAAGGCGCGCATCTTCGAGATCTATCTGAACGTGATCGAGTGGGGCGACGGGATCTGGGGCGCGGAGGCGGCGGCGCGCAGCTACTTCGGCGCCTCGGCCGCGTCGCTCGGGCCGGACCAGGCGGCGCTGCTGGCCGGTGCGATCATCAACCCGCGCGTTTATAGCCCGGCGCATCCCAACGCGCGGCTGCTGCGCCGTCAGAAGATCATTCGCTCGCGCATGGGCGGCTACACACCGCCGGTCGCTGTGCCCGTCACAGTTCCGGCATCGCCTGCGGCGCCTGAGAATTCGCCAGCGACCGAGAACGCTCCCCCGGGGCTGCCACCTGCGGAATTGCCGGGCGTGGAGCTCGCGCCGCCCGATACGTTAGAGCCCGCGCCGAACTGATCCAGGGCGGTCGCTACTTGATCGGCACGAGGCGCTTCAGTTCCTCGGTCCAGTGCTGCACGACGATGAGGCTCGTGGGTGCGGCGGTCTGGTCGGAGCCGTTGCCCTCCTTGATCATGAGGAACCGCTGGCCATCGGGGGCGATGTCGTACGTACGGCCCAGAGAGAAAATCGGCCTCATCAAGTAGCCTGCCTTGACCAGCAGCGTAGGCGTTGTCGCCGCCCACGACGGGCCGCGCTCCACGCCCACCCGCATGAGCGCACCCGTCGGCGAGACATAGAACAGCTCCTGCCCGTTCCGCGCCCAGAGCGGTCGGGTGCCGCCGGTCGTGGACACCAGCCAGTGCCCGCTCTTGACCTCGGGAAATGGCCGCACGTGAATCTCGAACCGGCCCGAGTCATTCGCCTCGTAGGCGAGCCAGCGTCCGTCGGGCGAGATGGTCCCGTTCCGCTCGCCGAACGGCGACTGCACGAGCGCCGTCACACGGTGCGTCCCCTCCAACTCGACCTGCATTACGTCCTCGCCCGTCTTCGGGTCGGTCTCGGTGAAGATCAGCCTGCCTCCATCGGGCGACACGGACACGGGGACCTGCTGGTTGGGACTCTCGCTCAGACGCTCGACCGCGCCGGTGCCGTCCGCCGCCTGCCAGAAGAGATTCCGGGCGCCCGCCCGATCCGAACTGAAGATCAACCGGCGGCCGTCGGGCGTCCACACCGGGAAGATAGCAACACCAGGAGCGAACGTGGCGGGGGTGAGCGTCGTTCGGCCCAGATCCCAAAGCCAGATGTTCAACTGATCTTGTACGTACACCGCGATGCGCGTGCCATCGGGTGACAGCCGAGGAAAGACGTACGCATGCGGCGGCGCCGGGATCGGCGTCTCGCGGCCCTGGCGGTCCACCCATACAAGCGTGCGTGGCTCCCCGAAGCTCGCCACGCCCCCCGACACGTAGGCCAGCGTACCGTCGCCCGCCACCACGGCGTCCACGGCGCCGTTGATTGTCGTCACCACGTCGGCGATGACTGGCACCGGCGTGCCGCGGGTCTTCAGATTGGCCAGGTCAAACGGCACCGCCCGCAACGTGCCGGCCGCCGCGTAGACGAGATGGCCGCCTTCGCGCTCGGCGCGCGTCGGCGAGCCAAGCCCGCCTGGAACGTAGTGCGCGTGACTCCCGCCGTGCACGAGGACCGTCCGCGTCCCGGTCTGCAGATCCAGGACCGCCACCTGCGCGGCATCGAGGCCGCCTGTCTGCGCCGTGATCGTAAATAGCACGGCCCGGCCGCCCGGCAGCAGTTCCGGCCAGAGGTGAGCGAGTTCGCCCACCGCGCGGTCGATCCGCGTGAGGACCATCGTCGGTCCCCCTGCCGCGGCCACGCGCTGCAGGCCGGTGGCCGAAAGGTAGGTCCCGAAGATGATCGTGTCGTCCGGTCCCCAGGTCGCGCCGAGGACAGGGCTATCGACCGTCGCCAGCGTGACGGCCGGCCCGCCGGTCACCGCAACTTTCTTCAACGCGAGGCCATCCACGAACCCGATCCAGTGGCCATCGGGGGAGACGAACGGTCCGCGCGGAGCCCCTTTGAACACAACCGCCGGCTCCAGGGCATCGAGCGACCGGACAAAAAGCTGCGTGCCGTTATTGCCGACATGGATCACGCGTGAGCCGTCAGGCGTAATCGCCAGGTCGCGGTCGAAGCCACTGACAGTCAGCGTGGTGGCACCCGACGAAGCGATCGTGAAACGCTCGACACGAGGCGGCACCGGGTCAGCCGGGCGCGTGGCGAACCAAACCCCGGCGCCCACGACCGTGGAGGTCACCAGCGCAACCGTCACGGGCGCGACGCTGCGTCGCCACAGCGGTCTGCGCGACGGCGCTGCTGATGCCGTCCAGGATGGCGCCGCGAGGCTCGCCTGCTCCTTGAGTACGAACAGCGCGGTCGAGATGTCCGCGACCCGTTCGCGGCGATCCTTCTCGAGACATCGGCGAAGCAGCGCGCGAAGTGCGGGCGGCACCTCTGCGGGCAACGCGGCCCAGTCCGGCTCGCGCTTCAGCACATTGGCCAGCGTGTCGCTGACATCGTCGCCCGCAAACGGCCCCTTCCCCGTCAGCATCTCGAAGAGCACGCACCCAAACGCCCACACGTCGCTGCGCTTGTCCGCCTCGCGTCCCTTCGCCTGCTCCGGACTCATGTATGCGGCCGTGCCGAGCAGTACGCCGAGACCGGTCATCATTACGGGCGACGTGATCGTCGGCGACATCGAGAGGTCCGCCTGAAGGCGGACACTACCGTCAGGAGCGTAGTGTCCGGCTTTAGCCGGACCGCGATCGGCCAACTTCGCCAATCCGAAGTCGAGCACCTTCACCACGCCGTCCGGCGTGACCTTGATGTTCGCGGGCTTCAGATCGCGGTGAATGATCCCTTGCTCGTGCGCCGCTTCCAGCGCCTCGGCAATCTGCTTCGCGATCGGCAACGCCTCGTCCAGTGGGATCGCCCCGCGCGCAATTCGCTGCGAGAGATCATCGCCCTCGACCAGTTCCATGACGAGCGCCTGTACGCCGCTCGATTTCTCCAGGCCGTAAATCTGCGCGATGTGTGGATGGTTGAGCGCGGCCAGCGTCTTCGCTTCGCGCTCGAAGCGGGCGAGGCGCTCAGCGTCCTGCGCGAACGCCTCCGGCAAGACCTTGATCGCCACCTGGCGCCCGAGGGTGGTGTCAGTGGCGCGCCAAACCTCGCCCATCCCACCGGCGCCGAGGGCGGAGAGGATTTCATAGGGACCGAGACGGGTACCGGGACCGAGAGGCATTCAATTCATGAGCGGCACGCGCAAATTCTGCCACAGAGAACCGCGGCCCACGTAGCGACAAATGCGCGCTCGCGACCGCGGGCGCGCGTTTCCAAGGCGATTCCAGGCGGCATGCGGCTCGCACATCGACACGCGTACAATGAGCGCATGTCCGGGAGCGATCACGTGAACCCCCCCAGCTCCGGCGTGAAGCTCACCTACGACGACTTCGTGCTGTTTCCAGACGACGGGAAGCGGCACGAGTTGATCGACGGGGAGCATTACGTGACCCCTTCGCCGAACAACAAGCATCAGCGCGTGTCCGTCCACCTGACGGTACTGATTGGCGGGTGGCTCGAGACGCATCCAATCGGGCGCATCTATCATGCGCCGTTCGATGTCGTATTCTCCAACTTCGATGTGGTGGAGCCAGACCTGCTGTACGTGTCAGCCTCCCGGTTGGCGACCATCTTGACCCCGCAGCACGTTCGCGGGGCACCGGATCTCGTGATCGAGATCGCGTCTCCAGGCACCCGCGCGCGCGACGAGACGATCAAGCGCACGCTCTACGAACGCGCGGGCGTGTTGGAGTACTGGATCGTCGATCCGGACACTGACGTCATCCGGATCTACGGGCAGGCAGGGAAACGCTTCGCTCGCCCGGTGGAGCTCTCACGGGACAACCGCGACGTGCTCACGACGCCGCTGCTTCCAGGCCTCGAGCTGCCGCTCGCGCGCATCTTTCGGGAGTAATCCTGCCCGATACGGCTGAGCCTGCGCCGCCAGATCCCGCGCCGCCACTCGCAAAATTGAAATCTAGGATAAGGCTGAGTGCAGTCGCGCGAAGGCGGTGCCGAGATCAGCGATCAAGCAACACAAGAGACGGGTGGTCGCGGAATTCGCTTCAGCTTGATGTTTGATCAGCGAAACCGTACATTAAGCGCGGCTCGTTCCGTTCTAACTCGCACAACCGAAACCGACTGGAGACCTTGCGGGCGCACCCCTGCGTGTGC
>Ga0209515_10008296_pt1 | contig 12170 bp, 9 predicted proteins | sample Subgroupgradi54m_FD_187454 | JGI IMG/M metagenome (GOLD analysis project Ga0209515, IMG submission 187454) | Subsurface groundwater microbial communities from S. Glens Falls, New York, USA - GMW60B uncontaminated upgradient, 5.4 m (SPAdes)... ... | reverse complement strand
AGCGACGCAAAAAATGTCCTACGGGACATTTTTTCCTTCCTCGCTTTTGCTTCTTAAGTTTTAATAATGAGGCGAGGCGCTCCCTCCGTCGGCGTGAGCGTGTGCCCTCCGGTCTCTCATGACAAACGCATCACTCCTCGCTCACAATCACTGTGTTAAGTGTCAGATGTCAAGTGTCAGATGTTCTTTCAGTCTCTCGTGAAGGTTCGCTCACTAGATTTCTAAAGGAATGCGACCTAGAAGTGAAACAAACAGGTCGCGCTCTTTTTATGAAAGTGCTCTCGTTTCAAATTTTTAATTGATATGATAAAATATACTTGATAAGTTCTAAAGTTCAAGTAATCCTTATGCGCACCAAGCATCCGGATATTAAACAACTTAAAGAAAAAGCAACGATTTTACGATACGATGGATTTACTTATCCACAAATTGAAAAAACTCTTGGCGTGAATCGTTCAACGTTGAGTGGTTGGTTGAGTACGTTGGTGTTGTCAGATGTTGTACAAGAAAAAATTAATCAACGAAAGGTTGCTCACTTGATTAAAGCTCGAGTTTTGGCGAGCGCCGCTCATCGAACAGCTCGATTGAAACAGATTGAAGAAATTCAACAACAGGTAAATAAAATTTTTAATACGCAAGCATTTGATGGGGTATTTTTAGAAGGTCTTCTTGCAATGTTGCATTTGGGAGACGGATTTAAGCGGGCATCCTCGGTAGGGTTTGCTAACTCTAATCCAAAAATTCTCGCCGTTTTTGTTGAGTTGTTGAGAAGAGTGTATCAGGTTGAGGAGAAAAAATTTCGCTGTTTTTTATTTCTTCGCTTTGATCAGAACATAGAAGATGAAATGTTTTATTGGTCGCACATTTTGGATATTTCGTTTGAACAGTTCAGAAAACCCCAGCTTGACAGGCGGACTCTTGGCAAAAAAACATGGATAGGATATCATGGTGTTTGCGCGGTTTACTATTATGATGCAAAGATAGGAAAAAGGATTAAGGAAGTGGGGAACTATTTATTAGAGAGAGTTCTTATGGGCAATTAGCTCATTTGGCTAGAGCGCTTCCATGACACGGAAGAGGTAGCAGGTTCGATTCCTGCATTGCCCACCAAAAACACTCCCTACATGGGGAGTGTTTTTGTAGTTCCCGAAGTGACACCTCGAGGTTGATTCATTCTCTTGACATATAATAAGGAAGCTTGATACAGTGCAGGACATAACGCGGGAAGGAGGAAACCCTCTCGTGTTTTTGTTCTTCAAAACATAACAGAGTACGTCCATAAAGGGCGGAAGAAAGGTGATCAATGAAAATCGAGCATCCCTTGCAGGTACCTGAACGAGAATTGAATTGGCGTTTGTTGTTGCTTGGTGCATTTATTTGTGCCATTGCCGCCGCGGCAACTCCGTATGTTGTTTTGAAACTCGGCATGAGTGTTGATCTTTCGTTTGGCGGAATGTTTTTGGCCGCCGCCCTTCTTGGGCGCTACGCGCGCGACAGCAAAAAGCTGGCCATCGAACTGAACATCATACAAACCATGATCAATGCCGTCTCGGGCGTGGGATTCATGTGTGTGATTCTTGCCGCCTTCTACTACATCCAAGTTGTGTTTCATCGCAACATTGGATTTTCTCCGGCGTGGTGGCAGATTTCTCTGTGGCTTTTGGTCTCCGCAAATCTCGGTGTGTTCATGGGCGCTTTGCCGCGTCGCATGATTCTGAATGACGCGTCACTTCCGTGGCCTGGGGGTCGCGCCGTGCTTGGGGTCATTGATCCGCTCACTGATCCCGCGGCAACCGAGATGACGGCGCGTCGGCGCACCGTGCTCACCGTGAGTACGGCCGTGGCCGGATTTCTCACCTTTTTGAAAGATGGGCTTGGTGTTATCACACCCATGATGGGCAACGAGTCGCTCAAAATGATGTTTGGTCTTGAACTCGCGGCGATCGGCACCGGTATGTTCATTCCGCTCGCCGTGGGACTTTCCGGACTTCTCGGCGTGTGGGTCATGAACACATTCGGCGACAAGGTCAGTTCACTTACTGCTTTGAGCGGTACGACTCCGGCAAATTGGGATCAGTGCGTCGCGACTCTTGGCAAACTCGACACATTGAAGGACGCGGCAAAAACAAATGCCATGACCTTCTTGACGAACTCGTGCGGCAAGGCGGCCGAGTGGGTTGCCGCGCCATCGCATTTCAAGATGATGGTGCAATGGTTCATGTGGCCCGCAACGGCCATGATGATCACGGCGGCGCTCACGAGCGTACTCATTCCGTTGGTGTACAATTTCTTTTCGAAGGATCGCAAAGAGACGGTTGCGGTGAGTTTGGCCGATGAAGAAATACCGACGTGGTGGATTTGGACGGGGATTGGTGTTTGCGTGGCCATTCTTGTGTGGTTGCAAGGCGCGTGGTTTGCGATGCCGTGGCAACAGGTTTTGGTGGCGGTGGCACTGCAACCAATTCTCATCATATCGGGTTTGCGCGTGCTCGGTATCACGGGTCAAGGGCCAGTCTCGCTCATGGCGAATGCGACGCAGTTTCTTTTTGGTCTCATTTGGCCGGCGCACATCAAGCAAAACTTGAATGCCGCCCACATTAGCGCGGATCCGCAGGCGTCAAGTGAGAACACGGTTGCATCGTTCTGGGTTGCGCGGCGTCTTGGTGGGCGTTTCAGAACCCTCATTACGTCCCAGCTCATCATGTTGCCGATCGGTGCGCTCATTTTGCCGGTGTCGTTTAACTTGCTCGTGAAGACATACGGCATTGGACTTGAAAAAGGACAGCTCGCGGCGCCGACCGGACTCAAGATTGCGTCGCTTGCGATCGTGATGGAAAAAGGTTTGTCAGCGCTTCCCCATGGGGCGCTCACGGCTTCTTTGATCGCGGGACTTATCGGCATTTTGTTTGAACTCATGCTCATGGTGCGCAAACGCGACAGTCGCGGCGAGATCATGAAAGATGAAAACGGAAACACGGGCGCGCGTTTTTGGTGGATTCCGATTCCGTCAGCGCTCGGGTTCGCACTCATTCTTCCGCCGCCGCTCACGCTTGGACTTGCGTTCGGCAGTGTGGTTGCGGCGACGTGGCGGAAGTTTTCGCCTTCCGAAAACGGCAGTTATGGATTGTTTTGCGCGCCTCTTGCGGCCGGATTTGTAGCCGGCGAGGCAATGGTTGGTGCGATTCTTTTGCCGGTACTCGGCGCGCTCGTAGCGCTCGTCATGGCGCATCTGTAAAAAAAGAGCACTTCATGGGCGATGATATTCGATCATCGCCTTTTTTATTTTTTATTCGAATGCCCGACATTGTATGTTAGACTGTCATTTTTCTCGCGCGCACTTGTTTAGTTGACACGCATCCGGATGGGTGATATATAAAAGAAAGGAGGTCATCATGGAATCTTGCGCGGCGCCTCGTTTGGAAAAACATTCTTTTCTATGGTTGTGGTTTCGATTGTTGCCGTTCTTTTTCATCGCGGCGATCTTCTTGATTCATGTCGAAGGGAGAGGAGTGGATATCGGCATGGAGTCGAGCTCTTTGCGACTTCCGCATCTCATGGGATGGCCACTCGTGTTTCAAGTGCTTGCGGCGATGGGTCTTATTTTTGCGCAAGCGACTTCGATGGTTTGGGGAATTGTCGTGGGTTTGCGACTTGCCGGATCGCCCGTTGCCTACGACGGGATTGCGGAGCCTCGCATCAGAAAACAAAACGTCGTGCGGTTTCTGTGGCGCATCATCGCGGGGATCGCCATGGGTGCTTTTGCCTTTCGTCTCACATGGTGGCTCGCGGCATCGTTTGTGATTACCGTGCCTGACTTTTTCGATCGGCCGGCCGTGTATGACATCATGCTCTTGCCGATGGGACTTGTGGGGTGGATGCTCACGCCGATTCTCGTGCGTGGCGTGTGTGTGCTCGGAAGTGCGTTACGCAATCCACATCCATGGGATCCAAAAGAAAGTTTCGAGTAAAAAACTTCTTACGAGCGCGGTTTTCCCCGCGCCCTTTTTATTTTAAAAAATTAAAAAATGATTCCTTGCCTTTGAACTTTTCGTGCGAAAAGTTCAAAGGTGCTTTGGACCGACGTGCCCCGTTGTATCCGAAGGATTGCGGGGTTCGCGCGCATTGGAGCAGGGGTGTGTTCATTTGATTCTTCCTAACAGAGGGTATATGGTAGGGGGTGATGTGCATGCCGTACACTCATCTATGAGCCCAAATGACTCCTCCTCTCATCCGTCATCAAAACGGACATTGTCCATGTTTTTTGGATTTTTCAAAGATGCCTTTATTATTTTGGTTTTTGCGATTGGTATCAGATTTTTGATCACGCATGACCTTGTCCCCCGTTGGGCCGTACTTGTTGCTGTTCCGGCGATGCTCATCGCGTATGGCGTATGGGCATCGCGGCGGCATCAACTCGCGCAAAAAATCCAGCCGATTTCTTTTCGTACTTTTTTCTTGGAAGAGGAAGAAGCGTATTTTGTAAAATGTATGCGTGAGTATTGCGCGACCCGCATCGATCGTGGGTTTACCCTTGTTGAGGAGAATCATCACTGGTCAGTAAAAACGGCAGATGGATCGGGAGGTGGATTGATGAATCTCGCCCAACTATGTCTCTCGCATCCTCGCGAAGAATGGCCGCGTTTGATTGATGGTCATTTCAAGGCGCTCGAGGTTAGCGAAACGCAAAAGGTCACGCGTGGAAATGAAGCGCGTGTGTATGAAAAAGTGGCGGAGCGTCTTATGGTGCGCATTGATTGTGTTTCAAAAATGTATCCGGGATTGAAAATTCCGGGACGCACCGCGCTCGATGATCTTTTTGAATATATCGTGATTGATTATCCGGAAAACATTGAATCGCTTGCGGAAAATCTTTTGCAGATATGGAACAAATCTCTGGATGAAGTATTTTTAAAGGCGCTTGCCAACACCGCGCGGGATGCGCCGTTTCCGTTTACTAAAGAAGAGGTGGAAGGAGCGCCTGTTTACTTTGTGTGCAACGACAGTTTTTACACGGCGACCCATTGGCGATTTCTTGATCGCTATCCGGAGAGCGCAGGGAAATTCGGCCGTATTTTTGCCCTACCGAATCGTCACACGCTCATGTATATTCCTGTTGAAAATAGAGATGCCATCGCCGCATTTCATCGGATGATTCAATTTATTCAGACACGATATCTTAACGGCCCGGGTTCGATTACGCCGACGGTATATTGGGAAAAAGACGGAACGGTTTTAGCGATTCCAAGCACGGCGCGTATTGACGAAAAACAAAATATAATCGGACTAAGCGTTTTTCCGCCCGATGAGTTTTGGAAATGGGTTCGCGCACTGCCGGGTACGAGGAACGACATCGAAGGATTTCCTCAATAAATATGTTATTTTTTCGCGCCACAAAAAAACCGCCGGAAGGGTATGAGTTTTTTACGTTTGCGCAGTGGGAGTATTTTGCGCAATTAGTAAAGGAATACTGGGAGCATCAAGGGGCAACCCCGCTCATCGAAGGGGGAGTACTCACTATTCAGGGACGAGAAGGGCGCATGGGACTTCTTAATATCGCCCAACAATGTTTTCGGGAAAAGAAATCACAATGGTCTCGTCTTGTAGGGCGGCATTTTGATAACATAGCAAAGGCAGGTGATGAGCAAAAAATTTTTACACAAAATCGCGCGGATTTTGAAAAAGTGCGCGAGCTTCTTGCGGTGCGTCTTTACCCCGAGGAATTGCATAAAGGAAGAAGCGATACAAATGCCTTTGTATATAGGAGTGATTTCCCCGGAACAGTATCCGCTCTGGTCATTGATTTTCCCTCGAGCGTTTCCACGGTTCGTCGCGATGATGCGATGAGTTGGGGGAAAAGTGATGATGAACTTTTTGCGATCGGCGTCGAGAATGTTTTAAAAAAATATCCGGCAAAACCCATACCCTATGAACTTAAGGGAGGATACAAAATCGGTGCATTTCTCGGTGATGATGTGTATGTGACGACGAGTGTGCTTGCGATCGAGAAGTACCCCGCGTATGTTGGATCGTATGGCACGCTTTTCGGCATTCCTCATCGCCAAACGTTCATGTGTTACCCGATCGAGAATGCTGATGTGATTTCCGTAGTCAATAAGTTGTGCGTGATGATTGACGGCATGTATCGCGAAGGCCCGGGCTCAATCAGTCCGCATCTTTATTGGTATCGAGACGGGGAGACGATCGTGATTCCGCATGAGATGATACAAGGAAAATTGCATGTATCGCCCCCGCAAAAATTCATTTCACTTATCAATGAACTGGTGGAGAAAAAATAAATAAAAATAGCGACCTTTGTACTTTTCGCCCGAAAAGTACAAAGGTGTTTTGAGGAATTGAAATTAAAAAAGCCCTCATCCGTGTTGCGGACGAGGGTTGTTTGTTACTTTTTGCGTGGAGGAAGATGGAGTGGTTCACCGACCGCGACGCGGACGGCTTCGACCATGGCTTCCGAGAGGGTTGGGTGGGCGTGAACCGTATTCATGATGTCGCTTGCGCGGACTTGGCCATTCGTCACGGCGAGCGTTGCTTCGCCGATCATTTCACCGGCATGAGCGCCGACGATTTGTACGCCTGCAACGTAATGCTTGTCGGATGATGCATCAAGAATCACACGACAGAATCCTTCCGTTTCCCCCGACGCAACAGCGCGACCGCTTGCAGAAAACGGGAACGTGCCGACGAGCGGATCAAAACCGGTTTCTTCACGCACCTGTGCCGCAGTTTTTCCAACCGTGGCGATTTCCGGATCAGTGAAAATGACGGACGCGATAACGCGTGCTTGCCGCGCCGCTTTGCCGGCGACGGTGTTCGTCGCCGCGACCTCGCCGTCGTTTGTGGCTTTGTGCGCGAGCATCGGACCCGGCACAACGTCACCAACAGCGAAGATGTGCGGTACGTTTGTCCGGCAATTTTCATTTACCGGAATGAATCCGCGCGCATCAACCTCGACACTGGCATCGGCGAGACCCAATGTGTTCGTGTTCGGCTTGCGCCCGACGCAGACGAGCACTTTGTCACAAAAAATTATTTCCCCGTCATGATCAGTTTTAATTGACACTTGTAGTTTAGTCGCACCTTCTACGTAGCCAACGACGCGCGTTTTTGTGTGGATGTTCGTGTCATGCTTTTTGAGTTTGCGCTCAACAATCTCCACAAGATCGCGGTCGGTGCCTGGCAGGACGTGGTCTTGCATTTCGATCACGGTGAGTTCTGCACCGAGTTTCATCCACGCAGTGCCGATCTCGAGCCCAATCACGCCGCCGCCGATCACGACGAGATGTCGGGGAACTTCGGTAAACGCAAGCGCACCCGTCGAATCCACCACGTTTTCACCAAACGGGAAATTCGGCAATTCGATGGGGCGCGAACCGGTCGCGATGATGCAATGTTCAAACTCGATGTGATCCGTGCCTCCCATGGTTGTGACTTCAATCGTGTGAGGATTGAGAAACCGCGCGGTTCCCGCAACATACTCGCAACCGTTTGTTTTGAGAAGGCCACGGACGCCGACGCGCAATTTTTCAATACTGTCAGCCATCCACTTTTGCATGAGAGAAACATCGAATTGCGATTCTTGCGCGATGGTTCCCTTGATGAATGGATACTGAATCGAATGGAACTGATGTGCCGCCGTGATGAGTGCCTTTGACGGAATGCATCCCACGTTCAGACACACGCCGCCAACATCCGCTTTTTCAACGACGATCACTTTCTTTCCGAGTTGCGCCGCACGAATCGCGGCCGGATACCCACCGGGCCCCGCACCGATCACGAGCACGTCAGTTTTTCTCTCCATAATGACCTCCTTTTTGTATTTTCGAAAGGACTACTCGAAGGATGAAGTGTAACAAATTTTTTCTCAACTGTCAAGTCTCGACTTCCCACAGCTCAGCTGTGGGAAGCTCTTATTTTGGCTCCAAAACGTCGGTTTTACCTAGATAAGTTGACATTTTTGCGAAAATATGCTATTATGCTTCGTTCGTGGTCTTTATGGGAACCGAACAGCGAACCTTCCCGAACAGTACGAACAACGAACATTCGTTGTTCGCTCGGTTCGTTTAGGTTCGCTGTTCGGTTCCAATCAAAAAAAGGAGGACATTATGGCACGAGTGCCGCGGGCGCCGCATCGACGGTTCGGAATGCTATGGTTGCATTTGAAAGTGCTCGGTGGCTTTGCTGTCGTCAGTATCATGGCGATGTGCGCCAAAGCATTTTTGGATCACGAGTTTGGCATTTTTGCGTACACAGGATCCATTCTTGTCGTGGGCAATGTGATCGGCATGGCGCTTTTTGAAGTGTACTGCCGTTTCATTCAGAAAGAGCACACGATCTATCGCATCTATGGTCAGCTCGCAAGCACGCGTGAATTCAACGAGTGGGCGTCAGACAAAATGCGCGACTATTACTGGAAGCCTGATGATCGCGATCGCACGAGCCGACTCGATCAAGAGTGGGCGCAAGCGGTGGCGCATGGTGATCAGGCGCTTGATGCTCATGGCACGCGGGCCGATCTTACGAAGCGCGGAACGATCAGGCTTCACACCCGCGCACTTCGCGCTCGTGATACGACGCAGGAAATTCTGAAATCGTTCATGGCGATCGAAGTGGGATTGCCGAACGGGCCGCGCATGATGCACGCACTCGTGTCGGTTTCCGGCATGGCGTATGGCACAATCACGGACGAAGCGACGCGCGCGATTTCGATCGGCGCGGCCGGTCAGTTTGTCGTCGTGACGGGCGAAGGCGGCTACGTTGCGTCTGCACACGCGGCCGGCGGCGCTGATTGTCGCATCATTTTTCAATTCGGCACGGGCTACTTTGGGTGTCGCACCCTCGATGGAAAGTTTGACCTCGCGCAACTCGTGGCGCTCGTGAAATTGAATCCGCAAATTCGTGGCGTTCAAATCAAACTGGGGCAGGGCGTGAAAAACGGCAAGGGCGGCAATTTGCCCGCGCGGAAAGTTCCGCCGGTGATTGCGCGGATTCGCGGCGTGCGTCCGTGGGAGGATTGCATTTCGCCACCGGTACACAGCGCGTTTTCGGGCGCGGCGGGACTTGTACCATTCATTCACGAAGTGCGAACGGCCACCGGTTTGCCGGTGTCGGTGAAACTTGCGGTTGGTTCTCTTTCCGAGATTGATGAGCTTGCACAGGAAATTGCGATGCATCCCGAAGGTGCGCCGGATCTCATTCAGATTGATGGCGCTGAAGGTGGCACCGGTGCATCGTACATGGAACTCATGGGACGCACCGCGTTTCCTGTTTACGACGCGATTCAGATTGTTGATCTGCTGTTTCGCTATCACAAGGTGCGCGGACGCGTGAAGATCATGGCATCGGGACAGAACTTCACTCCCGAGGATGTGATTCGTTCGTTGGGATTGGGTGCTGATCTGTGTGCCACGGCGCGCGGCGCAAAGTATGCGCTCGGGTGCGTTGCGGCGGGGAAATGCGATCGCCCGGGCGAATGTCCGAGCGGGGTCACGTCAAATGGAAAGTATCTCGACGTGCCGCTTCGCGCTCAGTACCTCCGCAATTATTTGGACGCACTTCACAAGCGAACGGCCATGATACTCGGGGTGCTTGACATCTCGGATTATCGCGAGTTCGTCGGCAGTCGCACCAAGTACATGGACGTGGTGGGTGTGAAAATCTGGACCATGGAGGATGTGAATCTCGAAATCGCGCGCGAAAATCGGCGCCTGCCGGTCGTCGTGTAGTCACAGCTAAGCGGTAGCGCACCGCTCAACTGTGAAACTACTGCCCAGTGACACAAGTTATCAAGGAGGTGTGAATGACATCAGTGCTTATCTGTGCCGTGCTTTTTCTGGGGATTTTTCTGTGGGCAGGATTTTCGTGGACCGGATTTCGGCTCAGAACGTTGCATGTTCAATGGACGGACTTACTGCCTCACATGAACGACAATGAAGGAATTAATGGATATTTGTGTCAGGCGTATCAGGCACAACTCGATCTTTTGAAGACGCGGACAAAGCGTTTTCTCACGGAAAGAGATGGAAATGATCCTGCGGCCGCGCTCTTTTTTGAAAAGGCGATACGCATAATTGATGCATCCACCAATTTTCCCAAATACGATATCGTAGAAGAGACGCTTGTATTCTTTTCGACAACGGAAGTTGCAGAACGAGGATGTTTGGGTGAGAGCGTTATGATTGAAGCGGTGCCCACGGAACTTATGAAAGATTTTTGGGCATTGCGATGGACGTTTTTGTTTGGTGTGAACGATGAGTAACTGGTGATGAAATTCAAAAGGGGTCGAACAACGGTTCGGCCCCTTCTTTTTTTAAATCTCGTCATTGCGAGCGAAGCGAAGCAATCCCGTGAATTCAAGGTTTCCTTTCTTTTACGGGATTGCTTCGTCACTCACTTCGTTCCTTCCTCGCAATGACATACGTTTTATTTATTTCATACGACAACCAATTTCGCAAGCCGTTCTTTCAGTTTCATGGTGACGAGTGGTTCGGCTTCGACGAGGGTTTTGTCTTTGAATTCGAGACGCACGGTTTCTTGATTGCCTTGCGGCGCGAATGATGCCGCGAGTTCGTGGGCGCGGAGCGGGCGCGTGGCGTGGACGAGACATATCACTCCTTTGCCATTGCTTTCCGACGGATCTTCGTAGAGGATGACCGCGACGCGCGCTTCGGGTGCGTTGATGATGAGGTCGTCAATCACGCCCGGGAGCACGGACGGGTCGGCGCCTGCCATGGTGAAATCTTGTCGCGTCAAAAGAGTCCACACGAGTTTGTGTATCGGATCATGTTTCAATCGTGCAAGTGCGCGACCCCACAATCGGAGCACCGGCACCGTGCGCGTGCGATAAAAATGATGAACGATTTCTTCACGCCGCGCGCCACGTGTGACGAGTTCACTTGCGATGTGCAATGTTTGCGGCGTGACATTCGACGTTTTGAAACTTTTTGTTTTGCCGATCATACCCGCGAGAAGTGCCGTCGCGATTTCTTCGTCAATCAACTGGCGATCAATTTCGTGCGCAAGTGCAAAAAGCAATTCGCCGTTTGCGGTAGCGTTGATGTCAACATGATTGATTTGTCCGTGGTGTTCGTTTGCCGGATTGTGATCGAAGTTCACGACGGGAACTTTGTAAAAAAAATCAGCGTTGCGTTCGAAGAGAGAACCGAGAGAGGCCATGTCGGTAACGCCGATCGTGCAGATGAGATCGAAACGGAAGTCGCCGTTTTGCGCGCGTACATCCTCGGACTTCCAATTGCCGTTTTTAGGTATGAGTGCAATGCGCAATTTTCCATCACGCACGTCATATGACAGTTCTTTGATGGGGGTTTTTGCGACATCAACTTCAATGACGAATTTTTGGAGATTTTCGAGCGATGGTTTGATGGTTTTTATGGCCGGAATAAACGAAAGTTCGGTAGGTGTTTGCCAGTCGTGCGAAACGATCTCGACGCGCTTGCCCATTTTTTGCAATATCAAAGACAAGGCCACCGCCGATGCCGGAGCGTCGTGGGTATGGTCGTGGGCAAAGGTAACGAGGACAGAATTCGCTCGTTCGATTGTCTTCTTAATTTGGTCAATTTCAGTGAGTGCCATGGGACTCGCCACCCAGCATGGAGAGGCAGAATGGATTAGTGTACCGTAGGCACAAAAGAGCGTCAAGGGGGTTCGCTCACGGTTCACGAGAGATGAGTAGAAGAAGACCTGCGCTGGCACACCCGCTTGCGGAGGATAGCGACGGAAGAAGTGTCTTCGGGACACTTCTTCCTACCCCGCTTTTGTCTCTCTCGTGATAATAAGGAAGCGGGGCGCTCCCTCCGTCTGCGCGCGTGTGCCAGCTCCGGTCTTCTTCTAATCTCTCGTGAAAGTTCGCTCACTGGATTTCTAAAGGAATGCGACCTAAGCAGTGAAGCAAACAGGTCGCGCTCTTTTCGTGGTTCGTTCACGGTTCACGAGAGATGAGCAGAAGAAGGGTTTTCAAGCGCCCTCGTATTAAAGAAGATACTCTCGGGGTCCTGCCGATGTTCGTATTCGAGACCTGCGGGCACACACTCTCTTGCGGAGGATAGCGACGCAAGAAGGTTCGCTCGGGTTCCTGCCACCAAACTGTTTCTCCCCCTTAGGGTAACTTCGCGAGGTTAAAAAGGGCGCTCGTTGCC
>Ga0209515_10008294_pt1 | contig 12171 bp, 5 predicted proteins | sample Subgroupgradi54m_FD_187454 | JGI IMG/M metagenome (GOLD analysis project Ga0209515, IMG submission 187454) | Subsurface groundwater microbial communities from S. Glens Falls, New York, USA - GMW60B uncontaminated upgradient, 5.4 m (SPAdes)... ... | reverse complement strand
TCGCGCAGCAGATAGATGCGGGTGTCGCCGACGTGCGCGAAGTAATAAAAATTGCCGCGCAGGACCAGCGCCGTGAGGGTGGTGGCCATGCCCGCCAGCTCGCGGCGGATGCTGCCTTGCTGTTGTACCCAGCGGTTGATCGCCTTGATCACGCGGTCGAGCGATTGCGTTACCGGCCAGGTGTCGGAGGTGGCGTAGTAATCGGTGAGCAAGCCGCGCACCGCGTATTCGGAAGCTTCACGCCCGCCTTCGTTGCCCGAAACGCCGTCGGCAATCGCGGCGATCAATCCCTTGGTGGAAAGCTCGGGTTCATTCGGTGTCACCATGCCGATAAAATCTTCGTTGCGCTGGCGTGGCCCGGTTTGTGACGTGTGGCTGGCAGCGATGGTGAGTGGCATGGCTTGATGTCCAAAAAGTCAAAGGAAGCGCTTTAAACGCAGAGGGCGCAGAGATGCAGAGAGCGCAGAGAAAATCAAAAGCTTGTTGAAATGCTTTGAGCCGTTCTCTGCGCTCTCTGCGTCTCCGCGTTCTCTGCGTTTAAAGCGCTTGCTGCTTCCATAAAAAAACGGCGTGCAACCGAAATTGCACGCCGCTCATTGTAACGATCAAACCAGGATCAGATTTTTGCCGTGGTCATCGCTGCGCTGCCCCAGGTGGTGCGCCAGCGTTTTTTCACTGAGGTCAGACCGATCAGTGCGAAGACCGCCAGGCCAGCGAAAATCAGGAAGCCCACTTGATAGTTACCGGTCAGCTGTTTCGAATAGCCGAGGCTGGAGATCAGGTAGAAACCACCGATACCACCAGTCATGCCGACCAGGCCGGTCATCACGCCGATTTCCTTGCGGAAACGTTGCGGCACCAACTGGAACACCGAGCCATTGCCCAGGCCCAGTGCAGACGTGGCCAGCATGAAGACGCCGAGCGCCGTCCAATGATTTTGCAAGCCAAAGCTCACCACCGTCAGCATGGCGGCTGCGAGGACATACATCAGCGACAGCGTTTTGATCCCGCCGATACGGTCGGCCAGGAAACCGCCGAGGGGGCGCATCAACGAACCGGCGAACACGCAAGCGGCAGCGAAGTAGCCGGCCATCTTGGGGTCCAGGCCATATTGTGTTTTGAAGTAAATCGGCAGCGAACCGGCCAGGCCGACGAAACCGCCAAACGTGACGCTATAGAACAGCATGAACCACCAGGCGTCCTTGTCTTTCAGTACCTTCAGGTAATCGCCCAGCGTTTTCGCGGGCGGGCATTCCGGGCTGTCTTTCGCCATGCCGAGATACAGCACCAGGGTGATGATCAGGGGAATGGTGGCAATGCCGAACACGTTTTGCACGCCATAGGCGATCGCCAAACCGGGGAAGAACAGCGAGGCGATGGCGGTGCCCGAGTTGCCTGCACCGGCAATCCCGAGCGCAGTGCCTTGGTGTTCTGGCGGATACCAGCGTGAAGCCAGTGGCAGTGCTACCGCAAACGAAGCGCCAGCAACGCCGAGGAACACGCCGAGGATCAGCGTTTGTTCATAACTGTGAACGCCGAATTGCCAGGCGAACAGCAACGCAACGATCACGATCACTTGACCGATGGTGCCAGCCAGTTTGGGTTTGAGGTGATCGACCATCATGCCCCAGATCAAACGCAACAAGGCGCCCGCCAGCACGGGGGTGGCGGTCATCATGTACATTTGTGCCGGGGTCAGGTTGAGACCGAACGTCGGGTCTGCGGCGATCTGTACGGCCAATGGGCCGAGCATGACCCAGACCATGAAGCTCATATCGAAGTACAGGAAGGCGGCGATCAGGCTGGGAACGTGGCCGGCCTTCAAAAATGAAGTTTTTTGCATGACATTCCTTGGTTATTCAGGGAGCGAAAATTGAAACGGTTTGCACTATGCAAGTGCCGTGCCACATCTTGATGCGCACCATGCCCATCTCTGGAATACGGCGTGGCGCATCGTTGTGCGGTGGCTCACGATGTTGGTGAGCACTGGAATAAATTGCACCATCACAGTTGGAAATCCATTTACGGCATGAACGGCGTGGTGCTTAAGCATCCACTTTGGTGCGAAACACGATGTTTGTGGTGCGATGCACTGTTGTTGGGCGCAGGCTCCCGTTGGCCCCCTCGGTTTTCCATGTTTGAAACGCAGGCCGGGCTTGCCGGATTTGCTGCAACCCCCGTGCTTGCTTGTTCTTGAGTCAGTGACGCAAAAAATACCCCCATCCAGTTTCGGGCATTCGGATTGCTGGCACTGGTTTTGCTAAAATACTGGATGTTCTGAAGATTGCGCTGGAGTGCTTTGATGAAAAAGATGAAATTGGTGATGGTGGGCAACGGTATGGCCGGCGTGCGGACGCTGGAAGAGCTGTTGAAAATCGCCCCGGATATGTATGACATCACCGTGTTCGGCGCCGAGCCGCATGCCAACTACAACCGTATTCTGCTCTCGCCCGTGCTGGCCGGTGAGCAAACCATCAAGGACATCATGCTCAATGATGTTGACTGGTACGAAGAAAACCATATCAAGCTGCATCTGAGCAAAAAGATCAGCAAAATCGATCGCAAGAACCGTCTGGTGATTGCCGAGGACGGCACCACTGAAAGCTATGACCGCCTCTTGCTGGCGACCGGTTCCAATCCCTTCATCCTGCCGGTGCCCGGCAAGGATCTCAAAGGTGTGATTGGCTACCGCGATATTTACGACACCAATTACATGATCGAAGCGGCGACCAAGCACAAGCATGCGGTTGTCATCGGCGGCGGCCTGCTGGGTCTGGAAGCGGCCAACGGTCTGAAACTGCGCGGCATGGATGTCACCGTCGTGCACCTGATGCCGTGGTTGATGGAGCGTCAGCTCGACAAAACTGCAGCCGATCTGCTGCAAAAATCGCTGGAAGCCAAGGGCATCAATTTCCTGCTGCAAAAAAATACCGAAGCGCTGATTGGCGACGATGCCGGTCATGTGAAATCGATTCGCTTCAAGGATGGCATCGAGATTCCCGCCGAGTTGGTGGTGATGGCCGTTGGCATTCGTCCCAATACCGAGTTGGCTGAAAGTGCCGGTATCCATTGCAATCGCGGCATCGTTGTTAACGACACGATGCAGACCTACGACCCGCGCGTGTATTCCGTGGGCGAATGCGTCAGCCATCGCGGCATTGCCTATGGTCTGGTGGCGCCACTGTTCGAACAGGGCAAAGTCTGCGCCAACCACCTGGCCGAATTCGGTATCGGCCGCTATGAAGGTTCGGTCACCTCCACCAAATTGAAAGTCACTGGCGTTGACCTCTTCTCCGCCGGCAATTTCATGGGTGGCGAAGGCTGCGAAGAGATCACCTTGTCCGATCCGATCGGCGGCGTGTACAAGCGCCTCGTGCTGAAGGACAACAAGCTGGTCGGCGCGTGTCTGTATGGCGACACCGTTGATGGCTCCTGGTATTTCAAACTGCTGCGCGAAGGCAAGAACGTCACCGAGATCCGCGACCAGTTGATGTTCGGCGAGAGCAACCTGGGCGACACCGGCCACGAAGGTCAGAACAAAGCTGCCACGATGGCCGACAATGCCGAAGTGTGCGGCTGCAACGGCGTCAACAAGGGCACCATCTGCAAGGCGATCAAGGACAAGGGCCTGTTCACGCTGGACGAAGTTCGCAAGCACACCAAAGCGTCGGCCTCCTGCGGTTCCTGTACGGGTCTGGTGGAACAGATTTTGATGTTCACTGCCGGTGGCGATTATTCCGCCGCGCCGCAGAAAAAAGCCATGTGCGGTTGTACCGACGCTTCGCACGCCGATGCGCGCAAGGCGATCCGCGACCACCACTGGCTGACCAGCAAACAAGTGTTCGAAGGTCTGGGCTGGCGCACGCCGAACGGCTGCTCCAGTTGCCGTCCTGCGATCAACTATTACCTGATCTCGACCTGGCCGAAAGAGGCGAAGGACGATCCGCAATCGCGCTTCATCAACGAACGCGCACACGCCAACATTCAGAAAGACGGCACCTATTCCGTCGTGCCGCGCATGTGGGGCGGCCTGACCACGCCAGCGGAATTGCGCCGCATTGCTGACGTGGCCGAGAAATACAATGTGCCGACCGTGAAGGTCACCGGCGGTCAGCGTATCGACTTGCTCGGCATCAAGAAAGAAGACCTGCAGAACGTCTGGAAAGATCTGGACATGCCCTCGGGTCACGCTTACGGCAAATCGATCCGCACCGTGAAGACCTGCGTCGGTTCCGAGCACTGCCGTTTCGGCACGCAGGAATCGATGAAGCTGGGCGTCAAGCTGGAGAAGATGCTGTTCGGCATGTACTCGCCGCACAAGGTCAAGCTGGCCGTGTCCGGTTGCCCGCGTAACTGCGCCGAAGCCGGCATCAAGGACGTCGGCGTGATCGGTGTCGATTCGGGTTACGAGTTGTATGTTGCCGGCAACGGCGGCATCAAGACCGAAGTCGCCGAGTTCCTGTGCAAGGTCAAGACCCAGGAAGAAGTGATGGAATATTCCGCCGCCTTCCTGCAACTGTATCGCGAAGAAGCCTGGTATCTGGATCGCACCGTGCACTACGTGCAGCGTGTGGGTCTGGACTACATCAAGCAGCGCATTGTCGATGACGAAGCGAACCGCAAGGCTTTGTACGAACGCATGTTGTTCGATCTGGAAGGCGCGCCCGATCCGTGGAAGGAATTGGACAAGGCCAGCGTCGATCGCAAGCAGTTCGAGATCATTCCCATTTAATCAATCATGTGTGCAGAGACAACGTTGTCTCTGCACCAATTTCCTGGTGTGAAGCATGAGTAACTGGATTCCTATTTGCAAAGTCGATGACGTGCCGGTGCTGGGTGCACGCGTGGTGCGTCGCGATCATGGTGACGACATCGCGATCTTCCGCAACGCCGACAATGAAGTGTTTGCCTTGCTCGACAAGTGCCCGCACAAAGGTGGCCCGCTGTCGCAAGGCATCGTCCACGGCAAACGCGTCGCCTGCCCACTGCACAACTGGAACATCGAAATGGAAAACGGTTGTGCGGTTGCGCCCGACGAAGGTTGCGTGCAGAAGTTCGCCATCAAGCTCGAAGGCAATCAGGTCTTTCTCGACAAGACCGAAGTCGCCGCGTAATTCCATTCCCTCCCCCTGGCAGGGGGAGGGCAGCTTTGCATAGCCATTCGACTAAGCGCCAAACAACCGGCGCTAAGTCGCTGGTTAAGGGTGGGGGTTGAGTGTTTGAGCAGGCACGCTACCAATTCAAGCACTCAACCCCCATCCCAACCTTCCCCCTGCCAGGGGGAAGGGGTCAGTAGTCATTCCCTGGCATTCTTGTTGCTAATAGCTTTAACCAGAAACTAGGCAAGCGTCGTTTGCTTGCCTAGTCTGTGGTTATGCGGCGCAATTCAATAGTAATAAGTATCCCTCTTCGGAAGTCCATGTCAGCCCCAATCCAAGAAACCAAGGCGACCTGCCCCTATTGCGGCGTAGGTTGCGGCGTCATTATTCAAGCCCAGGGTAACGACATCACCGGCGTGCGCGGCGACCCCGACCACCCGGCCAATTTCGGTCGCCTGTGCACCAAGGGCAGCACATTGCATCTGACTGCGCAACGTCCGATTCAATTGCAAACCCGTGCGCTGTATCCCTCACTGCGGTCAGAAAAGGATCAGCCGCGCCAGCGTGTCGAATGGGGGTGTGCGCTCGATCATGTGGCGCAACAATTTGCCGAGTGCATCCACACCCACGGCCCCGACAGTGTCGCGTTCTATATCTCCGGCCAGTTGCTGACTGAGGACTATTACGTCTTCAACAAGCTCGCCAAGGGTCTGATCGGCACCAACAATGTGGACACCAACTCGCGCCTGTGCATGAGTTCCGCAGTCGCTGGGTACAAGCAGACGCTGGGTGCCGATGCGCCACCGGCGGCTTATGAGGATTTCGATCATTGCGAAACGCTGTTCATCGCCGGTTCGAACACCGCATTCGCGCATCCGATCATCTTCCGCCGCATCGAGGATGCGAAGAAAAAGAATCCCGCCCTGCGCATCATCGTCGTTGATCCGCGCCGCACCGATACCGCGCAACAGGCCGATCTGCATCTGGCGATTCAGCCCGGTACCGACATCGCCTTGTTCAACGGCATGTTGCACATCATGTTGTGGGAAGAATGGATCAACCCCGACTACATCGCCACGCACACTGAAGGATTTTCCGATCTGAAGCGCACGGTGCGCGATTACACGCCTGCGTTTGTCGCCGACACGTGCGGCATCACGGTGGAAGCGTTGCAGCAGGCGGCCTCATGGTTCGCCCAATCGAAAGCGACGCTATCGTTGTATTGCCAGGGTTTGAACCAATCATCTTCCGGCACCGCCAAAAATGCGGCGCTGATCAACCTGCACCTGGCCACCGCGCACATCGGAAAACCCGGCGCCGGGCCATTTTCGCTGACCGGCCAGCCGAATGCGATGGGCGGCCGCGAAGTGGGTGGTTTGGCGAATCTCTTGTCCGCACATCGGGATTTGGCGAACCCGGCGCATCGGGCCGAAATTGCCGCACTGTGGGGCGTCGAAAGCGTACCGGAAAAACCCGGCAAGACAGCAGTGGAAATGTTCGAAGCGATCCGCGCAGGCGAAATAAAAATGGTATGGATCGCCTGTACCAACCCGGCGCAATCGCTGCCCGATCAGAAACTGGTGCATGAAGCATTGCGCAAAGCGGAGCTGGTGGTGGTGCAGGAAGCCTATAAAACCACCGCCACGGTCGAGCATGCCGATGTATTGCTGCCCGCATCCACCTGGGGTGAGAAAGAGGGCACAGTGACCAATTCGGAGCGGCGCATTACGCGTGTCCATGCCGCCGTACCAGCACTGGGCGAAGCACGTCCCGACTGGAGCATCGTGGTCGATTTCGCGCACCGCCTGGAACGCCATTTGCGCCCTGGTCAACCGACGCTGTTCCCCTACCAAACCACCGAACAGATCTGGAACGAGCACCGCGAATCGACACGCGGCCGTGACCTCGATATCACCGGTCTGTCCTACCCCATCCTCGACGCGCTTGGCCCGCAACAGTGGCCGATGCCTTCCGGCGCAACCAGCGGCAAGGTACGTCTCTACGAAGACGGCATCTTTCCCACCGCCAGTGGCAAGGCAAAATTCGTCAATACGCCCTATACGCCGGTGGCCGAACCGGTCGATGCGCGCTACCCGTTCCGCCTCAACACCGGCCGCCTGCGCGATCAGTGGCACGGCATGAGCCGCACCGGCACTGTGGCGCAACTGTTTGCGCATGTGCCCGAGCCCGCAGTGCAAATGAACCCGAACGATATGGAACGGCGTCAGATTGTCGAGGGCAGTCTGGTCTATGTCACCACGCGGCGCGGCAGTCAGGTGCTGGCAGCGCAGGCGAGCGCAGAGATTGCGCCGGGACAAGCGTTCATCGGCATGCACTGGGGGCCGGAATTTGTCTCCGGCACGGCCGGTCATGGACATGCCGCGCTGGGCGTCAATGCACTGACGATCGCCGCGCTCGATCCCAGTTCCAAGCAGCCGGAATTGAAACACGCCGCCGCCAAAATCCTCAAGGCCGATCTGGCCTGGAACTATGTCGTATTCGGCTGGCTGCCCGCAGAACAGGCATTGGAAACGCAGCAGGCCTTGCGTCAATACATGCGTCGTTTCGTCTATGGTTCCTGCGTCTTGTTCGGTCGCGAAAAAACCGGCGTACTGTTCCGTGCCGCTGCGCACGAAGCGGCTCCGGAACAGCTGCGACAGGAAATCGAAGCGCATTTCGGCTTGAACCACGCCGAGGTACTGGTCTATGCCGACGCACGCAAAGGCAATACGCGCAAGCTGCGCGTGCAGGACGATATCTTGCAGGCGGTCGCGCTGGCAGGCGATCTTTCCGCCGAGGGCTGGCTCAAGGAATATCTGCAAAATGGCCAATCGGTGGCGAGCTTGCGCTTGCTCTTGTTGATGCCAACCACCAAAGCCCCGGCCGGTTTCCATGCGCGCGGCAAGGTGGTGTGCACCTGTCTGAATATCTCGGAAAGCGAAATCAATCAGACCCTGGGCGAACTGTCCGGCCCGCCGGAAGCTCTGCTGTCGGCGCTGCAAGGCACACTCAAATGCGGTACCAACTGTGGCTCGTGCGTGCCGGAAATCAAGCGGATCATCTTGCACAAAGCGGCGGTTTAACGCCCCTCGGGAGCGAGTTACTCAGCAGTCAGTAATTTAGGTGACACACCAAAGTTTTGCGGTGTTTCCCTCACCCGGCACTTCGGGCCACCCTAACTCCCAAGGGAGCTCCGATTTGCTACGCGCTGAAGCGCGTGCAAAGTCGTATGTCCCGGAGGGAGAGGGTTGTTTTAAGCCCCTCTCCCACTGGGAGAGGGGTTGGGGTGAGGGGCGGTCTTGGCAAAATGTAGTGTCGCCTAAATTCCTGACTTATGAGTAAAAGTTTCTATGAGAGGGTGGGGCGCACTTATCTGGTGCGCAGACTCCGAAGCTGCACTAAGTCAGGACGTCTGCTTTGCTTGAGTTCAGGAGTATCCGGAATTTTTGATTTCGGAATATCACTCCCCCATTGAGATTACAAGGGAGATGCAAGGGAGATACAAGGCATCCGCGTAGCCAACCCACCGACGCACTTTTCTAGCACGTTTCTTGCGTTAGAATTTGGCATTAGCGATTACGAGCGCCGAAAAGGTGCATTGATTTCACTGAGCAGAAGGAGCCGCCGTGCTATTTGGACGCCACACGAAGAACCCCATCAAGATCGCCGATAAAGGCGCCGTGGAGTGGAAGTACACCACCTGCGGTTACTGCTCGACCGGTTGTTCGATCGAAGTGGGAATCAACGCCGAAGGCAAGGCCGTCGGCTCACGCGGTGTCGGCAACGCGCCGGTGAACCAGGGCAAGCTGTGCATCAAGGGGATTTTCGAACACGAGTTGTTCAACTCGTCCAATCGCGGCAAGACGCCGCTGATGCGCAACAGCACCATCGAGGGCTACCGCGAAGCCAGCTGGGATGAGGCGATGGATAAAACCGCTGCCGAGATCAAACGGATTCAGGAAAAGTATGGCCGCGATTCAGTGGCCATCGTTTCCACCGGTCAGATTCTGACCGAAGAGTTTTACACGCTGGGCAAGCTGACGCGCGGCTTGATCGGCACCAATAACTACGATGGCAACACCACGCTGTGCATGGCCTCCGCCGTGTCCGGCTACAAGCGCTCGTTCGGCTCCGACGGCCCGCCGGGATGCTATGACGATTTCGATTCCACCGAATGCCTGATCGCGTTCGGCTCCAACCTGCCAGAACAGCACCCGATTATTTTCTGGCGCCTGAAGATGGCGCTGGAGAAACGCAAGTTCCCGATCATCGTTGTCGATCCGCGCGTGACGATGTTTGCGCAGATGGCCGATATTCATCTGCCGATCACGCCGGGCACCGACGTCGTGCTGCTCAATGCGCTGGCGCATGTGATTCTGAAAGAAGGTTTGCAGGATCAAGCCTACATCGATGCGCATTGCAGCGGCTTCGAGGAATTCAAGGCGCTGGTGGAGCAATACGATCCGGTCACCGCATCGAGAATCTGCGGTATCGACGAAGACACGATTCGCGTCGTCGCGCGGCTGTATGCGAAAGCCGGTGCTGCGATGTCGATCTGGACCATGGGCATCAACCAGAGCACGCACGGTTCCGACGGCGTGGTCGGCATCAACAGCCTAAACCTCATCACCGGCAACATCGGCAAACCCGGCGGCACCAGCCTGTCGATTACCGGCCAGTGCAATGCGATGGGTACGCGCGAATGGTCGTCCTGCTCCGGCCTGCCCGGCTATCGCGCACTGGAGAAGGAAAAGGACCGCGAAGACATCGCCAAATTCTGGGGCATCGATCCCGAGTTCTTCCCGAAAAAGCGCGGCATGTTCATGACCGATATTTTTCCGGCGATTGAAACCGGCCAGATCAAGGCGTTGTGGCTGATTGCCACCAACCCGATGACTTCGATGCCGAATACGCCACGCATCAAGAAGACGCTGGAGAAGCTTGAATTCATGGCAGTGCAGGATGCCTATGCTGACGTCGAGTGTGTCAAATATGCGCATGTCTTTTTACCCGCCGCGCTGTGGGGCGAAAAGGAGGGCTGCTTTACCAACACCGAACGGCGCGTGAATCTGGTGCGCAAGGTGATGGAACCGCACGGCGAATCGAAGCCTGATCTGTGGATCTTCAACCAAATCGCCAAGCGCTTCAACGAGCGCGGCACAATCCGCTTTCCGGAAAAATCGTCTGATGTATTCGATGAAATGCGCGAACTGTCGCAAGGCCGCATGCTCAATTACTCCGGCATGAGCCACGACAAGATCGAAGCGCAGCGCGGCATTCAGTGGCCCTGCCCGGAAGGCAGTGAAAAAGGTTCGCCGCGTCTGTACACCGACGGCGTGTTCCAGCATTACGACGGCAAGGCCAAGCTGATTCCGTTGCCCTTCATTGACAACAACGAACGCCCGGATGACGAATATCCCTTCTGGCTCAACAGCGGCCGCGTGGTCGAGCATTTCCACACGCGCACGCGCACTGGCAAGATCGGCAACGTCAACAAGTTCAGCCCGACGCCGTACATGGAAATGAATCCCGATTCAGCGAAGAAGCTCGGCATCGAACACATGACCTACGCGCGGCTGATTTCGCGTCGCGGTGATGCGGTGGTGCTGGTGCAGTTGACGCAACGCGTTGCGCCCAACATGGTGTTCATCCCGTTCCACTTCCATGAGTGCGTGAACCGCTTGACCCTCGGCCTGCTCGATCCGCATTCGCGCCAGCCCGCGTTCAAACAATGCTCGGTGAAAATCGAACCCGCCAGTAACCAGCAAGAAGCCGCTGCGATTAACGTCGCTGCGCGCACGTTCTGAGGAGATAACAAGACATGTTCAAAGTGCGCCCCGAAGAGCCGTCCTACGCGTTTGTGCCGCCGTCCAATGGCGCGGAACTCAATCAGCACGGCAAGCCGATTCAACTGATCAACCTGAACGACCCACTCGCCGGCGTCAGTCTGAACATCAACAGTGATGCCGGCATTTCTGAAAATCCGGATCGCTACAAGCAGCACGGTTTCCATTTCACGTCGGACAACTGCATCGCCTGCCACGCCTGTGAAGCCGCGTGCAGCGAGAAAAACGATCTGCCCGCGCACATCAGTTTCCGCTCGGTCGGTTATGTCGAAGGCGGCACCTATCCCGACTTCAAGCGCATGAACATTTCGATGGCTTGCAACCATTGCGATGACCCGGTTTGCCTGAAAGGCTGCCCGACGCGCGCCTACACCAAGTTCGCCGAATATGGCGCGGTGCTGCAAGACCCGGACATCTGCTTTGGCTGCGGCTACTGCACCTGGGTGTGCCCGTACAACGCGCCGCAGCTTGACCCGATCAAGGGCGAAGTATCGAAATGCAATATGTGCGTGGACCGGCTCGAAGTTGGTTTAAAACCCGCCTGTGCCGCCGCGTGTCTGGCTGGTGCACTGGATTTCGGTGTGATTGAAACCGCGCCGAACAATCGCGTGCAGACCAAGCTGGAAATCCCCGGTTTCCCGACGCCGGAAATCACCCATCCCAACATCCGCTTCCAGCAAGTGAAAGAACTGCCGCGCGAAATGCGCCGCACCGATACCATGCCGCTGGTGTATGTAAAAAAAGAAGAGGCAGGCAAGACGCGCTACGTACCCCAAGTGGCGGACAGAAAAATCGAACGCAAGTGGAGCCTGAAAAAACTGCGCTCGCGCGAAGATCCGCTGGTGCTGTTCACACTGATTACGCAAGGCGTCGTCGGTGCATTCCTCACGCTGTTCTTCGGCCCGATGCTCGGTCTCGAAGTGCTGTCGCCTGCCGCGCATCCAATCGCCTACCCGGCCTTGCTGTTCGCGCTGCTGGCATTGGAAACCTTCGGCCTGTACACCTCGACCATGCACCTGGGCAAGCCGCATCGTTTCTACCGCGCCTTCAACAACCTGCGTTATTCCCCGGTCAGCCGCGAGGTGGCGGCGGTCGCCGTGTTCTTCAACGCGTTGGGCGCTTATGCCATGCTGACCACCTTCCCCGGCCTGTTCACCTGGCTGCTACCGCAAAGCTTCGTGCAATCGCTGGTCGCACCGGCGGCGTGGCTCGGCGTGGTGGCGGGG
>Ga0209515_10008293_pt1 | contig 12172 bp, 4 predicted proteins | sample Subgroupgradi54m_FD_187454 | JGI IMG/M metagenome (GOLD analysis project Ga0209515, IMG submission 187454) | Subsurface groundwater microbial communities from S. Glens Falls, New York, USA - GMW60B uncontaminated upgradient, 5.4 m (SPAdes)... ... | reverse complement strand
TTGCGGCGAACTACCACTTGGCCGAAGTGGGCGGAACCTCGTCGGGAGCATATAAAGATGCCACCAACAATGCCAATAATGGAACGGGAACGGCTATGACCAGCGCTTCGAACGTGGCGAGCGCGGTGGGCATCGGATCGAATTTCGACGGCAGCACGCAGATGATAACATCCTCCAACGTCAACAATTCCCTGCATCCATCCGGCAATCTCACTTTGGAGTTCTGGATGAACAGCACGGCCCAGGCCACTTTTAAGCGGGTGGTCAGCAAGGCTTTTACCTCCGCAGGGGCGCCCTGGACCGAGTACGATATCGAAGAGGACGGGGGCTCCGGAAACAAGATGGCCTTCGCCTTGGCCATCGGGGGCGCGAATACCAGCGTCACCAGCACCACGGCCATGTCGAATGGAACCTGGTACCACGTGGCGGGCACCTACGACGGCGCGAAAATGCGCATCTACGTCAACGGCAAAGAGGAAGCCAATGGGCCGCAAACCGGCGTTATCAACGACTACAGCCGCAATGTCACCATCGGCGGGTATGAATTTGGCGGCAGGTACTTCAACGGCAAGGTGGATGAAGTCCGCGTTTCCACCACCGCCCGTTCCGCCGATTGGATCAAGCTGGGATACGAAACCCAGAAAACCGGTTCCACCGTGGTGTCCATCGGCGGGCGCACCGGCGACTTCACCAACTCCGTCCGCTTCAACTTCAACACCACCGCCACGGGCGCCAACGTCACCGGCACCGACGTCACCAACATCCCCATCCTCATCCGGCTCACTTCCGCCAATTTCGATTTCTCGAAAACGACCGCCACCGGCACCGACATCCAATTCATCGACAAGGACGGCACCTATCTCTACCACGAGGTGGTGGAATGGGACAAAGGCAACAGCGTGGGCAAGGTGTGGGTCAAGGTGCCGCAGGTGGACAAGAATTCCACCGCGGATTACATCACCTTGTATTACGGCTGCGCCGCGTGTACGGCCAGTCCTTATGCGGTCTCGGATTCCGTTTGGAGCGGATATAACGGAGTCTGGCATCTGAGCGGTACCGAATCTTCGCCCTTGGACGCTACCAGTTACAAGGCCAGCGGCAGCTTCGCCAGCGATCAGGCTTCGTCCGCGGGCCTGACCTCTCCGTTGGCAAAGTACTTCGACGGATCCACGGACGGGGTGCAGGTCCCCAATCCCGCCGGGGGCCAGTTGGATTTCGGAACCGGGGATTTCACCCTCAGCGCCTGGGTCAAGACCACCAGTACCGGCGCCGCCAGTTATTGGCCCCAAATCATAGTGAAGGACAACGCGGGAGGCACGCGCGCGGGGTACGGTATTTCCTTCCTGACGAGTTCCGCGCCGGGACAGGTTCAAGTCGAGGCCTGGTCTAACAACGTCCAGGCGCAAAAATCCAGCACCTCCACCACATTGAACGATGGCAACTGGCATTTCATCACGGGCAAGAAGACGGCGACCGCCATCGAGCTATTCGTGGACGGCGCGTCCAATGGCACCACGGCGCATACGCTGGGTTCCACCACGGTATCCACCGACTTCGGCATCGGCAAGCGGTTCAGCGCGCAGGGGTTCAATTTCAATGGCAACATCCAGGAAGCCCGGGTGGCTCCCACTGCGCTGTCCGCCGATTTCGTCAAGCTCTCCTATGAAAACCAGAAGGCCACGAGCACGCTGTTTTCCACCACCACCATCACCACCGCCTCCTTCCAGAACTCCAAGGTATACCAGTTGAACACCTCGGCATCAGGCGCCAATATCGCCGGTGACGTGTACAACTTCCCGCTGCTCTTGCGCATCACCGGGTCCGCCCTGTGCGATGCCGTGCAGGCCAACGCGCCGGACATCCGCTTCCTGGACGGCGATGGCGTGACCTGGCTGGACTATCAGGTGGAACGCTGGGATCAGGGCGTGGACAGCGCGGAAGTGTGGGTCAAGGTTCCCCGGATCAAGGGCAACAGCACTTCGGACAAGATTACCATGTATTACACCCAGGCGGCCGGAGTCACGGTCCCCAACGGCCAATGCGCGAGTTGCGTCTTCTCGACCTCCAATGGATATCAGGGCGTGTGGCAATTGAGCGAGGAAACGGCAGGAACCGGAACCACGGGAGTCTATAAGGACCTCACCGCCAATGCCAATCATGGAACCGATTACATCTCCTCTACCACGCAAACCGGCGAAGTCGGCAAGGGGCATGTCTTCGGCGGTTCGGATTATGTCTCCATACCCGATAACGCTTCCCTTAAGCCGACCCAGGTCTCGGTCGGCGCGTGGGTCAATTTCAATAGCCTGACCTCGACGACAACCTGCGGTGGACCTGCGAACACCACCCAATGGATCCTGTTTAAAAGAAATACGAGGACCGCAAGTTTCGAAGGATATTCTTTGTACAAGGGTGGTACGGTTTTTTCGTTTCTAACCGCCACCGCCGCAGGCGTTCAAACCGTCGCCAGCGCAACCACCACCATCAGTACCGGCAACTGGTATCATGTCGAGGGTACTTATGACGGCGCTAATATGCGCATCTATGTCAATGGACAATTGCAAGGGACAACGGCCAAAACCGCCGCCCTTGACTTGGATACGCGGCCCGTTTTCCTGGGTAGATCGGGGGAATGCGGCGGCGCCGGAGAAGCGACTTACGATTCCTATTTCAACGGGATCATGGATCAAGCAGCCGTCACCTCGGTGGCCCGGGATTCCAACTGGATAAAGCTGGAATACCAGAATCAGCGCCGCGATGCCACGCCCCTCTTCAATCCCAGCGCCGCCGATTTCCAGAAATCCAAGAAGTTCACCTTCAACACCACCAAGACCGGCGCCAACGTCATGGACAGCGTCACCAACTTCCCGATGCTGGTGCGGATCACGGACGTGAACGGAGGCATAGTGGACCTGGTCCAGAACAATGCTCCGGACATCCGTTTCCTGGACGGGGACGGGAAGACCTGGCTCAATTACCAGATCGAACGCTGGGACAAGGCCGTGGATTCCGCCGAGGTGTGGGTAATGGTGCCCAAGGTGGACGGCAATAGCGATCATGATTTCATCACCATGTATTACCAGCAGGCTGCTGGCGTAACCGTGGCCGATGGCCAATGCGCCACCTGCGTCTTCTCGACCACGGCCAGCAATCTCGCCGCCGACTACCATCTGGCTACGACCGTCACCGATGCCACCGGCAGCTTCAACGGCACGGACAATTCGACCGCGGACGCGGGAGGCGTTATCGGGCGCGGCCGCAGCTTCAACGGATCCAGCCAGTATATCAGCATCGCTCGGCCCGTGCAGGACGACTTCACGATCGGCTTCTGGATGAAGGCGACCAGTTCCAGTTCCAGTTCAGGAGCGCAATGGTATTTCGGCGACGGTATGGTGGATGGGGAAGTAAACGGCGTCACCAATGATTTCGGCGTCACGTTTAATGGCAAGGTCGCCAGTTTCGGGACAGGTAACGCCGATGCGACCCTAGTGACCGTAAGTCCCGATACCATCCAGACCGGGACATGGAGATACGTGGTGGCCACGCGCAATAAGACCGCGGGCACCACGGCCCTTTACCTGGACGGCGTTCGCAAGGCCACGGGGACGAGCAATACCAATTCCCTGACCGCGCCGACCAATTTGAATTTCGGAAGAATCCAAACCGGCACCCATTATTTTAACGGCAGCCTCGACGAAATCGAATTCTCCTCCGTGGCCCGCGATTCAAATTGGATCAAGCTCAGCTATGAAACCCAACGGCAATCCGGCAACGTGTTCTGGAACGCCCGCACCAGCCCCAACAACCTGGCGGCCTTGACCGCCACGGCGGGCAACAACAACATCGCCCTGACCTGGAACACGCCCGTTTCCGATTCCGTCAACGCGGACTCCGTGGGCCTCTGGGTCAAGTACACGGCCTACCCCGATTCCGCCACGGCCACCTCCACGACCCGGGTGGTGAAACTTTCCAAAACCGATACCACCTACAATTATCCGGCCACCTATCCCGGCACCTATTACTTCGCCTTGGCCGTCCGCAATTCCAACGGGGTCTGGAGCCCGTTCACCAAGGCTTCGTCCGATACCGCCGTCCAAAACGGGTACGCCTTCTACACGGACACGGTGTATGTCGATTCCGCCATCGGCAGCGACGCCAACAGCTGCACGACGGCCCGCAATCCCACCACGCCCAAGCTGACCATCGGCAGCGCCGTGGGGTGCGAGACCAATGGCATCAACGATTCCCTTTTCATCCGCGTCATGCCGGGCACCTATGCTACCGACAACGCTTTCGATTCCAATGTCAAACCCATCGTCATCGCCTCCTTCGACCGGAATTCCCGCGCCGTGCTCAATGGAAGCGGCTCCGGGTCCTTCGATGGCGCGACCCGCAACTGGACCGCATTCCTGTATAACGACGTGACCCTGCTCAACCTGGACATCAAGTGCGCCACCAACGGAAATTCCGGCGTTTATATCACGGGGAACAATAACGGCCAGAGAGTGGAGGGTTGCCGCATCTACAACAACGGCAATCTCAAGCATGACAAAGGTATCGAGATGCTCGGTACCAGCAACTACCACCACATTGCCAACAATCTTATCTACCAGCCCACCACCTACGGAATCTATACCGTGAATGACAACTCCTTCAACATCGTGAACAATGTCCTCGTCGGGGACGGTACGGCGGGGGCCAAGGCCATTTGGATGAACGTGGCCGCCTATGCCGCGGACATGACGATTACGAACAACATCATTTACAACTGGGATTATGGATTGCAGACCACGACCGCCAACATCGGAGTCTGCGCAAGCAACCTTTTCTATATGGTCACTTCCGGACGCGAGGCGACCACCACCACCTGCACCGGCACCGTCATCAAGGACCCGCTGTTCGCCAATACCACCCTCGGCAATGCCAACGCTTTCAAATTGCTGCCCGGTTCCCCCGCCATCGATGCCGGCAGTTCGTCCTACGGCTCCGGCGCGCAAGCCTGCGTCGTCCGCTCGTCCCTCGATCATTTCGGCAACGCCCGCACTTTGGGCACCGCCACTGACATCGGTCTGTACGAAGGCACGGGCTATACCCCCAATCCCACCGGCGATTTCGACACCCTGATCACGGTCAGCACGGCCACCACGGTGACGGTCAAGAACTCCAAGTGGAAAATCGTCTTCGACCAGGCCCGCAGCGGCGGCATCAACTTCTTCTCGGACATGGCCGACTCGACCACCAACCTGCTCGCCGCCAACAGCGTGCTGTTCGACGCCAAGATCGGATCCTACACCGCCTCCGCCCAATCCGGCCTGGTCCCCACCTTCAGCGAGCGCACCCGCACCCGCGCGATCGTGCGCCAGTGGCTTCCGGTCTCGGCGTCCCTGAACGCCAATATCTACTACTTCATCTACGCCTCCGGGCACATCTACATCAACAGCGAAATCACCAACCTCACCAGCGGCTCCACGGCCCTGAACTCCCTGGACTACACCCTGAAACTCGGCACCACCACCTCCGCGTTCTCCGCGGACAGTTCCAAGAACGGATTCGGCTACCTCACCACCGCCACGCGCGACGCCATGATTGCCACCACCACGGATCTGGACGGCGGCGCCGCCACGGCCGAGACCTGGAGCATCACCTCCGCCACGGGATCCCCGGGAACCGTGGTCTTCAGCACGGCCAATCCCAGCGCCAGCGCCAAGTACATGAAGCGTAACCACGGGTTCATGATCTACCTGGGCGATCTAACCCTGACCTACCAGAAGGCCGCCACCCTCAACGCCGACGTCAATACTCCCAGCGTGCTGACGGCCTCTTCCGGATCCCTGCTGCTGGAACGCTCCTGGCAGGATGCCCTCAACGGCCATTGGCCCATGGACGATGGGGCCGGCACCACCGCGCGCGACAAGGCCGTCTACTACCAGAACAACGCGGCCATTTCCGGAGCGGGCGCGACCTGGGTATCCGGCAAGGTGGGCGGCGGACTCTCCCTGACCACCACGGACGTGGCGGTGGTGACGAACAATACCGCCCTCGACGCCACTTTGGGCGGCACCTACATGTTCTGGGTCAAACCGGACTTCGCCAATATGGGCACCACCGCTTTCATCATGTCCAAGGGCATCACCACTTCCGATGGCTGGTATTTCCGCAAGGTCTCGGGCCAGAACCAGATTACCTTCAACATGGGCGCGGCCTCGGTCACCAGCCCCACCCTCACCGACGGGGTCTGGACGCATATCACCGCCGTGGTCCTGTCCAACAACTCCCACCAGATCGAGCTCTACGTGAACGGCGTGCTCGTCTCCACCTCCTCGGTTGCGGCTACAGCGACCGCCAATGCCACCGATCTCCGCTTCGGGGAAAATACCGCCGGCGGCGCGGCGGACAAGTTCAAGGGCGTGCTGGACGACATCCGCATCTTCAAGAACGAAATCACCCTCGGGGACATCCAGGCCGTGTACAACCGCGGGTTCTCCTCCAAGTACGGACACTACGCCCTGCGTGCCGACAACAACAACCGCATGGTGGCCTTGATCAATGGCGGCGCGGCCCAGACCCGCGTACAGCCCGCGTTCCTGATCTCCAACTGGTCCGGCGTACGCACGCCCAAGTACGTGTATCTGAACGGCACGCGCCTCAAGCCCAACACCGACTTCGTGGTGGATTCCGTCGGCAACGCAGTGTTCGGGGCCTACCTGATCCTCCAGCTCAACAAGACCTTGACCGGGGCGGATCAGACCTTGTTCGTGGATGACGACGATTCCACCGGGTTCATGGGGGCCGCGGCGCAGATGAAGGGGCTCTCCATCACCGCCACGGCGAACGACAAGATCGCCATCAAGAACTTCGCGGACACGGTGTTCAGCGGGGCCACCAGCGGGCAATGGTACCTGGAGCTGGATCTCAAAGGCTGGACCACGCCGACCGTAAGTCCGGCCACCAAAGGTTTCGGCGACTTCAACGTCTGGAAAGCCGCGGCCATCAATCCCAACCTTGCCGTATCCGGAGGCACCAACCAGGTGGGCCTATACGACCTTGGCGGCCGCACTCTGAGCATGTTCCAAATGGATTATAACGGCACTAACTATATGAACGCGGGCGGATATGGGTATGCGGCGCCGGCCAACATCACCTACACCCTGACCGACAGCTCCTCCACACGGTTGTCCCTTACCTTGAGCGCCATGACCTATTCCGGAAACGGCAACGTGACCATGACCAAGCGGTGGACGGTGTATCCCACCGGGAGGATATTCGGAAGTTACCAGATCACCGCCTCCAATCGCAGTTTCAACCGGGTCTCCATGTGGTTCCAGGGACGCTACGATAGCGGATTGCCCACGCCGACGTGGTCGACGACGACGGCGAACGCCACGGCGCGCTATGGGCTGATGGGCGGGGATCTGAATTTCCACTCCTTCGTGGGCGGCCTTCTCAGCATCAAGAGCGCCGGGGCCACCGTGACCGCTCCGGCCAGCATGGATTCGGCCGCCCTCCCTTTTACCGGCAATAACGCCAATAACGATTATTACGAAGCCGGTATTTATATGAAGGGCACGTTGTTCGAATCCGGCGATGTACCCGTCACGATGAACTTCGCCATGGACCTCTCCAAGGACTTCACCGACTCCGCCACGGCCGACAGCCTGATGAAGGACATCCAGACCCCGGCGGTGCTCACCGCCATCACGGGGACGCGCACCACCACCGACGCCCTGGACTTCAACGCCGACAATTTCGCGGAAGGCGACGGGGCCTACACCTACGCGGCCGCCGGCGGCATCGCCCATTTCAAGTTCGTCAACAGCGTGACCTCCTTCAATCCCGCCTTCCGCATCAACACCTGGACCCAGGGCACTTTGCCGGAAGTGGTGATCCTGGACAACCAGATCCTGACGCGGGGCTACCAGTACAACATCTACCTGAATACGGCGGGCAACGGTGGCGGGGAACTGGTCATGCAATTCAACAAGACCCTGACGCCCGGCACGCACGTGTTCTACATCAGCCACAAGTCCGGCCTGGCCGTGACCCTGCGTTCCTTCGAGGCCAAGGGCGGGGATGGCGTGGACACGTTGCAATGGACCACGGAAAGCGAATTCGAGAACCTGGGCTACCATGTGTACCGCCGCATCGCGCCGGGAGCGGCGCAATTGGATTCATCCCTGGCCGCGGGCGGCCGGGTGGCCGGCGCCGGCATCGCCAACGCCCTGATGGACGCGGCGCGAACCCAGGTGGCCGCAAAGGCGGCGGCCAAACTCGCCAAGGCCCAGGCCGCCGCGGGCGGGGACTCCACCCTGGACACCCTGGCAAGCCTGGTCCTGACCCCGGAAGAGCTCAAGGCCTTGGGCTACGAGCGGATCACGCCCAGGCTGATCGCGGGGGCCAAGGGCGGTTCTTCGGCGAGCACCATCAACTACACGTTCATCGATCGCAACGCCGGGTTCGGCATGGCCTATGAGTACCTGTTGGAGGCGTGGGACTTCAACGGCGGCCGCGTGCAATACGGGCCCCGCGTGGCGCGCCCCGGCAATTCCCTGGTGACGGAACTGGAATCGAATTATCCCAATCCGTTCAACCCCATCACCACCCTGCGCTTCTCGCTGAAGGAGAAGACCAAGGTGAGCCTGATCATCTATGACGGCAATGGCCGCGTGGTGCGCGAGCTGGTGCGGCCGGAGAAGGCCATGCTGCCGGGCAAGTACCGCCTGATCTGGGATGCCAAGAACGAAGGCGGCTTCGAAGTGCCTTCGGGCCAGTATTTCTACCGCTTTACTGCGGGCCGTTATGTGAAGACAAGGAAGATGGTCCTGGTCAAGTAACGGCCGCGGAGCCCTTTTCAAATCGGCATCGGGACCCGCGTCGAACTCCTTTCAATGAGGATGCCGGGGCACTCCACCGATCCGTCCCTGTCCGCCGCGGGAGCCTTCTCCGGGGCCAGCACGTAGCGCACCATGGCTTCCGCAATCCCGCCCATGTTGAAATTATAGGAGGTAAGGTCGTTGTCGGCGGCGTATTTGTCGTCATCGAAACCCACGAAAGCCATGTCCTGGGGAACGCGCATCCCCGAGCGCCGGAGTTGGTGCATGGCGGTCAGGGCCATCACGTCGTTGGCGGCGATCACGGCGGTGGGGGCCCAGCCGCGCATACGCTCCAACGCTTCGCGCAGGGAGTAACCCGTACGTGACGCCCTGCGGAACAGGTCGTAGGCTTGCCGTAGTGGCATGGCCAGCCAGCCCTCGGCGGCTTCCGCCAGATCCGCTTCCAGGCCGTCCAGGCCCGTGCCGACCACGTCTTCTCCCCGTAACAGCCGGGGCGGCAGGTCGGGCTTGTCCCCCAGGTCGTCGCGCGCCGCGATCGTGAAGGCCCGCACCGCGTCCGGGAAGCCCGCCGCTTCGCAGGCCTGGCGGATGCCGAACAGGCGGTCCTTGGACCAGGGCTCGGCGTGGCAGGCGGACAGGAAGGCGATGCGGCGATGGCCGGCGGCCAGCAGGTAGCGGGCCACGCGCTCTCCGGAGCGTTTGCGGGCGATGGAAAAGATGCGCGCGCCGGAGTAATCGCGGGTGCGCGGCAGGCTCATGGCCGTGCCGCGGGCGCCGTCGAGGATAGCCAGGGGCGCTTCGCGCGTGCCCACGCGCGGCGGTTTGGCGCGGGCGTGCAAACCGGCCAGGTCGGCGCACAGCCGTTGCAGATCCCGTTCCGTCAAGGAAGGGGCCCAGGCGATATGGGCGCGCAGGGTGGTGTCGCGCGCCTCATCCGCGGAGCCGCCGCGGGCGGAACGCCATCGGAAGCCTTGGCGCGGATGGTAACTGGAAACGAGCAGTCGCAGGTTGGCTTCGGCGCAGGCGCGGTGCATGGCCGCGAGCAGCTCCAGGATGCGATCGCGGCGGAACCATGCGTCGGCCTCTTCCGGCGGGACGCAGGCCGTGAAGTGGACGGCGGCCTGGCCGGGCATGCGGGCAGGCCGCGGCACGCGGTAGTTCCGCCGATGAGGCTCGATGACGCCGGCGCGCTCAAGCGAGAGCATGGCTTTGCGCAAGGTGGGCGGGCTGGCGCCGTAGCGGGGCGCGAGATCGCGCAGGGAGGGCAGTTCCAGACCTTTGGGAAAGAGCCCGGCATAGATATCCTGCTCCAGGCGCGTACGCAGCCGCCGCCATTTCTCGCGCGGTGGGCGCTCCAGGCTTTCCGCATCGCCGGCGCGCAACCGGTCTTCCGGGCGGCCCGGACCGCCGAGCGGGCCTCGCGGACGGTCCCGATCGTTTCGGCGTACACCGGTTCCCCCTGCCGGACGAGCCAGGCCAGGAACTCCCGGAGCCGTCCGAGCGACGGTGGGGGCACCACCGCCCGTGCCTGATCGGATATCACATATACGCCGGCCGTGACGAGCGTCGCCGGCCGCCCCCCCAGCTCCTGCACGCGCCCCTCGGCATCGACGTGGACCCACACGGGGTTGTCGTCGGCCACGAGCGGCGTCACCCCGAGCACGCTCGCGGTGGCAGGCCGCCGGAGCGCGGCGTCAACAAAGCGTACGAAGGCTGCCGGCCGACACCAGGTATCCACCGTCGAGATCAGGGCCCGATGGCCCCTCATCCGGCGGCTGACCTCGAGGAAGCTTTCGAGCGACGACCGCGTCGTCTTCATCGAGGAGACCGACCGCCACGCGGCCGTCGGCGACTCGATCCTTGACATCGGAGTTACCGGCGGCGATGACGGCCTCGTTGTCCTTGAGGCGCTGCAGGAAGTCGCTCGCCTTCGCGTCGCCCCATTTCACGAACAGCGAGGCCGCGAGGAGTAGCGCGCCGAGAAGTACCGAGACGCGAAATTCCTGTTGGGCGGCATAGTGCCGGTACCGGCGCCAGAGCTCTGCGTGGGGGCGCGGATGACGGTGTAGTGGCAGTGGCTCTCCTGTACTCATACGAGCTATACTACTATAAATGACCAACGACCCAACTATTTTCCAAACGCTGTGTATCTTCGCACTTATATGGTGTGCACTTATCGCATCGGGAATTTGGGAGTCGTATGTCGAGGGCAGAAATCCGTGGGATAAGGGCAAGCTCGGGTGGAAGATCCGCATCGGCTCATTTCTACTGACGGGATATCACTTTTATCTCTTCTGGGTCATGTATCCCGCGCTCCTCGCGCTTCCTTTTGTGATAACCGGATGGAATCCAAAACTCTTTGGAATCATCGTGAGTGCGTACGCGAGCGGTGTGATACTCGAAGATTTTACGTGGTATCTCGCCAACCCTGCCGTCCAGTTTAAAGAATGGTTCACTTCTTTTTCCGATTACTACCCGTGGATCAAGATCGGCGGCAAAAAAATCATACCTTGGGGATATGTGATCGGCATCGCAATCGCGCTCGCTTCTTGGTTTTTCCTCTGGAAATAACATATGCCCGGCAGGACAATTTCGAATTGCCTTGATATGAGTATTCACCAACCTATGATAATAAAAATGACTTCAGTATCTTGCAGAGTGTTCGTCGTTGTAACTGCGGCAGGAATTATTCGAAATTGTACTAGCCGGGTATGAGCGCCGACCATCTCACCGAGCTTATCCTGCAGTACCGATATTTGATTCTCATCCCCCTTTCCTTCGTCGAAGGCCCGATCATTGCATTTATTGCCGGAACATTGGCGTCGCTTGGATATTTCAACATCTACGGATTGGCGGTCTTCTTTTTCGCACGCGACATGATCATGGACGCTTTCTACTATGCAATCGGCTACTATGGCGGACGCACCAAGCTGGCCCATCGCCTGCTTAAAAAAATCGGTGTCGAACCGGAACACCTTGAGGGTATACGAAAACTTTGGGAGAGGCGCGCCGGCATGACGATGTTTTTCGGCAAACTCTCCTACGGCATCGCATCGAGCTTCGTGGTGCTTGCGGGCACGGTGCACATGCCGCTCAGGAAATTCTTCGGATGGGGGGCGATCGTGGCCATACTCCAATTCTGGACATTGCTCGCGCTCGGATACTTCTTCGGCACGACCTTCTCCGGAGGCGCGACGCACATTATCGAAAATATTCTTTACGCTATCGGCGGGATTACGCTCCTCGCATCGCTATACTATCTCGTGACGTTCTATATCGGAAAGCGAATGAAGAAAGAAACCCGGGAAAAATAGTTAACTTGGGTAAGAAGTAGAAAATCG
>Ga0209515_10008292_pt1 | contig 12172 bp, 8 predicted proteins | sample Subgroupgradi54m_FD_187454 | JGI IMG/M metagenome (GOLD analysis project Ga0209515, IMG submission 187454) | Subsurface groundwater microbial communities from S. Glens Falls, New York, USA - GMW60B uncontaminated upgradient, 5.4 m (SPAdes)... ... | reverse complement strand
GTACCGTTTTCCCTTAAACTAGGTTGATACCCGTCGTGTAGACGCGCACACCTTTACGAAATGCTCGGTCAAATCCTCACCAAGGTCATCGGCACGCAGAACGAGCGTGAAATCAAGCGGCTCCGCCCGCTCGTTGCGGAGATCAACGTCCTCGAGCCGCAGATTCAGCCGCTGACCGACGATCAGCTCCGCGCCAAGACCATCGAATTCCGCAAGCGCGCGGCCGGCGGCGAATCCCTGGACGATTTGCTTGTCGAAGCTTTTGCCGTCGTCCGCGAAGCTGGCCGCCGCGTCCTCAACATGCGGCACTTCGACGTCCAGCTGGTCGGCGGCATGGTGCTGCACGGCGGCAAGATCGCGGAGATGAAGACCGGCGAGGGCAAAACCCTTGTTGCGACGCTTCCCGCGTATCTCAACGCGCTCGAAGGCAAAGGCGTGCACGTCGTCACGGTGAACGATTATCTCGCCCGCCGCGACTCGGAGTGGATGGGGCGCCTCTACCGCTTCCTCGGCATGAGCGTCGGTGTCATTCAGCACGAGCTGACCGACCAGCAGCGGCAGGTCGCCTACGGCTCCGACATCACCTACGGCACCAACAACGAGTTCGGCTTCGACTACCTCCGCGACAACATGAAGTTCGACCTGGGCGCGATGGTCCAGCGAGGGCATCGATACGCGATCGTCGACGAGGTGGACAGCATCCTCATCGACGAAGCGCGGACCCCTCTGATCATTTCTGGTCCGGCGGAAGAGTCGACCGACCTGTACTACGAAGTCGATCGCATCATCCCGCGCCTCAAGAAAGGCGCCGTCACTCAGGGGAACGTCAAGTCGGAGGAGCGCGAGGCGCTCGAATCGACCGGTGACTACATCGTCGACGAGAAGCACAAGACCGTCACGCTGACCGAGACCGGCATGGCGAAGGCCGAGCAGATGCTCGCGCATCGCCTGGTTGCCGGGTCGAATGGCCTCTACGATCCTGCGAACATGCCGCTGCTCCACCACGTGCACCAGGGGCTTCGCGCGCACACCCTGTTCCGCCTCGACGTCGACTACATGATCAAGGACGGCGGGGTCGTCATCGTCGACGAGTTCACCGGCCGCTTGATGCCCGGCCGGCGGTGGAGCGACGGACTGCACCAGGCGGTTGAGGCGAAGGAGAAGGTGAAGATCGAGCGCGAGAACCAGACACTCGCAACGATTACCTTCCAGAACTACTTCCGCAAGTACAACAAGCTCTCGGGCATGACCGGCACCGCCGAAACGGAAGCGCCGGAGTTCAACAAGATCTACCACCTCGACGTCATCGTCGTTCCGACGAACCGACCGATGAAGCGCGTCGAGGAGTCCGATCTCGTCTATCGCACCGAGCGCGAGAAATACGACGCGATCGTCAACGACATTCTCGAGAAACAGGCGAGCGGGCGGCCGACGCTGGTCGGCACCGTGTCCATCGAGAAATCAGAGCGCCTCTCGACACTGCTGCGCAAACGCGGCATCAAGCACGTCGTCCTCAACGCGAAATACCACGCGCAGGAAGCCGAGATCGTCGCGCAGGCCGGGCGGAAGGACAACGTCACGATCGCCACGAACATGGCCGGCCGCGGCACCGACATTCTGCTGGGCGGCAACGCCGAGCACATGGCGCGACAGCAGTGCCTGTCGGAGGAGGTCGCTGAAAAGGTACCGCGGGGCGAGGAGAAATACGTTGACGACGAGGAGTTCGTCTACTTCTTCCACGTGGATAGCTTCTACCGTGTGCCGCGCACGGACTGGGAGCGGACCTTCTCGCATTTCAGGCGCGCGACCGAGGCTGAGCACGAGCAGGTGGTTGACCTGGGAGGGCTCCACATTCTTGGCACCGAGCGGCATGAAGCCCGCCGGATCGACAACCAGTTGCGCGGTCGCGCCGGCCGGCAGGGCGATCCCGGATCGTCGCGGTTCTACTTGTCGCTCGAAGACGACCTGATGCGAATCTTTGGATCGGAGCGGATCTCCGGCCTGATGCAGCGTCTCGGAATGGAAGAGGGCGTACCGATCGAGCACGGGATGGTCACTCGGGCGATCGAGCGCGCGCAGAAGCAGGTTGAAGCGCAGAACTTCTCCGTTCGCAAACATCTCCTCGAATACGACGACGTGATGAACAAGCAGCGCGAGAGCGTCTACACGCTGCGGCGCGCGATCCTCGAGGGAAAGATTCATCTGTCGGACGAGGAGGTTGTCGACTCGCGCGCATACCTGCTGGCGCTGGCGGAGGACATCCTCGAGGACCTGATCGAGCGCTTCGCCGGCAAGGAGGTCGACTTCGACGAGTGGGACATGCCGGCCTTGATGCGCGAGGTGTCGCGCGTGTTCGGCCTGGAGCCGCAGCAGCTCGAGGCGCTGAAGCTGGACGATAAAAACACAGAGGAACTCGGCGACGTGCTCTGGGCGCAAATCAAGGCAAGCTACGACGAGAAAGAGAAGATCGTCGGCCCCGACCTGCTGCGTCGCGTCGAGCGCGACATCATGCTGCAGATTGTCGACGCGCAGTGGAAGGACCATCTCTACTCACTGGACCATCTCAAGGAAGGCATCGGCCTCCGCGGCTACGGTCAGCGCGATCCGCTCGTCGAGTACAAGAAGGAAAGCTTCACGTTGTTCCAGGACATGAAGGACCGGATCGAAGAAGAGATGGTCCGGTACGTCATGTGGCTGCGCCCCGTCATCAACGAGGAAGCGGCAGCCGTGGCGCGGCCGGCCCCGCGGCGCGCGGCTCCAATCACGATGAGCAAGCCCGCGGCGGAAACGGTCCCCGCCTTCGCGGGGGCCCGCTCTGCTCCCCCCGCTTCGGCGAGGCAAGCCCAAGGGGCGGGACCGCAGCCGGCGCGGACCGGCGGCGACGATGTGATCAAGACGGTCCGGCGCGAGGAGCCGAAGGTCGGACGCAATGATCCGTGCCCGTGCGGCAGCGGGAAGAAATACAAGAAATGCCACGGAGCTGCCGCGTGATCCGCGTGATGGATGGGCGGACCTGAAGGTCCGCCTCTACGACCTCATGACACAGCCGTAGAGGCGGGTCTTTAGACCCGCCTAGAGGATCCAATGGAACTGAAAGCCGGCTCGCTGACCCTCCTCCCCACCGACACTTCAATTGCCACTGCGCTGACGTTCGACGATGTCCTGCTCGTGCCGCAGCACTCGACGGTGCTGCCGACGCAGGTGGATGTCTCGACACGGCTGACGCGCAACATCAGGCTGAATGTGCCGCTCCTCAGCGCAGCGATGGACACCGTGACGGAGTCGAGCCTCGCCATCGCAATGGCGCAGCACGGCGGTCTTGGCGTCATCCACAAGAATCTGTCGATCGAGGAGCAGGCGTCGGAAGTGGACCGGGTGAAGCGGTCGGAGAGCGGGATGATCGTCAACCCGATTACGCTCGGCCCGACCAATCGCATCCACGAAGCGCTCGATCTGATGAAGAAGTACCGGATCTCCGGCGTGCCGATCACGGATGACGGCAGCAAGGAAGGACGCCTGGTCGGCATCCTCACGAACCGCGACCTGCGCTTCGAGACGAACCAGAGTCGCGCGATTGACGAGGTGATGACGAAGAGCCCGTTGTTCACGGTGCCGGTTGGCACCACGCTGGACGAAGCCCGCGAGATCCTCCACGAGCACAAGGTCGAAAAGCTGCTCGTCGTCGATCGCGACTTCCGCCTCAAGGGCCTGATCACCGTCAAGGACATCCAGAAGGCGGTGAAATACCCGCTCGCCTCCAAGGATGCACTCGGCCGGCTGCGATGCGGCGCGGCGATCGGCGTCAGCAAGGACTCATTCGAACGGGCAGAGGCGCTCGTGGCCGCGGGCGTCGACGTGCTCGTGGTCGACACGGCTCACGGACACTCGCAGGGCGTGATCGACATGGTCGAGCAGGTCCGGCGCGAGTTTCCGCACACCGACCTGGTCGCGGGCAACGTGGCGACGCCTGAGGCAACCGAGGCGCTCATCGACGCGGGCGTCGATGCGGTGAAAGTGGGAATCGGCGGCGGCTCCATCTGCACGACGCGCGTGGTGGCCGGTATCGGCGTGCCGATGATCACCTCGATCATGGACTGCGCGCGCATCGCATCTTCGCGAAACGTGCCGATCATCGCCGACGGCGGCATTCGCTACTCGGGCGACGTTGTGAAGGCGCTTGCCGTCGGCGCCAGCTGCACGATGATCGGAAACCTGTTTGCCGGCACGGACGAAAGCCCGGGCGAGCTCATCCTGTTCCAGGGACGCAGCTACAAGGAATACCGCGGGATGGGATCGATTGGGGCCATGCGCCGCGGCAGCCGCGACCGCTACTTCCAGGACGAATTCGATCTCGAGGGCGGCCGCGCTGCCGACAAGCTCGTGCCCGAAGGCATCGAAGGGCGCGTCGCGCACAAGGGGAGCGTCGCGGCGATGATTCACCAGCTCATCGGCGGATTACGCGCCGGTATGGGCTACTGCGGCAGCGCGACGATTCCGGAGCTGCAGCGGAAAGCAAAGTTGATTCGCATTACCGCGGCCGGCGCGCGCGAGAGTCACGTGCACGACGTGCAGATCACGAAAGAAGCCCCCAACTATCGCTTGGAGTAAGGTAGGTCGACCTGAAGGTCGGCCTCTACGCCGGCCCGACGGTAATCCGACGCGACGAGTCGCCGACGACCTCCAGGGTCACGCGACGCGCGCCCGGCATGTCATGCGCGAGGCGATCGGGCCACTCGATCGCCAGCACTCCGTCCTGAACACCAATTTCCTCGAGCCCCAGGTCGTCGGTCGCGGCCTTTTCCAGGCGATACAGATCAGCGTGGTACAGGGTGAGCCGGCCGCCGCGATACTCGTGCACCAGCGCGAACGTCGGGCTGCTCACTTCGCCCGGATCGACTCCCAGGCCCTCCGCGAGTCCGCGCACGAAGGTCGTCTTCCCTGCTCCCAGATCGCCTGACAGCAGCAACACATCGCCCGGCCGGAGAGTAGCCGCCACCTCCCGCGCGATCTCCTGGGTGGCGTGTTCCGATCCAGCGAGACGAGTGAAGCTCGTATACTGCCCTTGCATCGCGTACTGACGGTCTCATTCTGTCATCGAAGCGCTCCATGCACGTACTCGTCGTCGACATCGGCGGCACGCACCTCAAAGTCCGCGCAACTTCCCGCAAGCAACGCATGAAGATGCACGGCAGGATTGCGAGCGAGCTGACAAACCTCGGCCCGGGATGGGTGGGCTTCCAGAGGCGTTCGACTCTGGACGCGTGATGTACGCGATGTTCACAGTTGAGGACGGTTCCGCGCATCCGCTTGGTACGACCGTCTATCCCGAAGGCGTCAATTTTTCGTTGTTCTCCCAGACTGCCACCGACGTCGAACTGCTGCTGTTCGAGGGTGCCGGCGCCGTCGAGCCGAGGCAGGTCGTCCGATTCGATCCGTACCGCAACAAGACCTTTCATTTCTGGCACGTGTTCCTTCGAGGGCACGTCGCGGGGATGTTCTACGCGCTCCGCGTCGACGGCCCGTATCGGCCTGCCGCGGGTCATCGCTTCAATCCGAACAAGGTCCTGATCGGGCCATACGCCCGTGGCATCTCGAGGCGTCTCTGGGATCGCGCGAGCGCCATCGGGCCGGGAGACAACCTGGCGACCTCGATGCGATGCGCCATCGTCGACCCGCACCAGTACGACTGGGAGGGCGACCAGCCGCTGAGGCGACCGATTCACGAGTCGATCATCTACGAAATGCATGTCGGCGGTTTGACCCGCTCACCCACGTCGGGCGTCGCCCACCCGGGTACATTTGCGGGCGTCGTGGAGAAGATTCCGTACCTGCAGGCGCTGGGGATCACCGCCGTGGAGTTGCTGCCCGTGTTCGAGTTCGACGACTCGCCGACATCGGTGAACCCCGCGGGCGAGCTGCTCCGGAACTACTGGGGCTACAGCACGGTCGGATTCTTCAGTCCGCATTCCGGCTACTGCATCGACCGCGGCGGCGCCGCGGGGATCTCTGAATTCCGCGACATGGTGAAGGCACTGCACAGGGCGGGCATCGAGGTGATCGCCGACGTCGTGTTCAATCACACTGACGAAGGCAACGAGCTCGGGCCGACGCATTCCTTCCGCGGCATCGACAACCGGACGTTCTACCTGCTGGACCCGTCCAACCCGGCGCGCTACCTGAATTACAGCGGCACTGGCAACACGTTCAACGCCAACCATCCCCTCCCGCAGAAGTTCATCATCGACTCGCTGCGGTACTGGGTCGAGGAGATGCACGTCGACGGATTCCGGTTCGACGAAGGCGCGATCCTCGCCCGGGGCGAGGACGGCGCGCCGCTCGAGCATCCACCCGTCATCTGGCAGATCGAGCTCGATGACACGCTCGCCGACACCAAGATGATCGCGGAAGCCTGGGACGCGGCGGGTTTGTACCAGGTCGGGCATTTTCCAGGGGATCGCTGGGCGGAGTGGAACGGACGGTACCGTGACGACATCCGGCGATTCGTGAGAAGCGATCCGGGCTTGCTGGCAGCGGTCGGGGCCCGCATCGGCGGCAGCCCGGATATCTACCAGGAACGGGGACAGACACCGGAGAACAGCATCAACTTCGTCACCGTCCATGACGGGTTCACGATGCACGACCTGGTCTCCTACCAAGCCAAGCACAATGAAGCCAACGGCGAAGGGAACCGCGACGGTATCGACGAAAACCTGAGCTGGAACTGCGGCGTGGAGGGGCCGACCACCGATCGTCAGATCGAGCGTCTGCGTGCGCGGCAGATCAGAAACGTCTTCACGATCCTGCAGCTCTCCCGCGGCGTGCCGATGATCCTCGGTGGCGACGAGATGAGGCGGACGCAGCACGGGAACAACAACGCTTACAACCAGGACAACGAGACGAGCTGGTTCGACTGGACACTGACCGAGGCGCACAAGGACCTGGTGCGGTTCGTTCAGCGATTGATCGTGTTCCGCCAGACGCATCCCGCCCTGCGGCAGCCGTACTTCTATCGTGGCGAGCAGAACGAGCGCGGCTTTCCCGACATCACGTGGCACGGCACGAAGCTCGATGCCCCCGGATTCGCGGATCCTGTCGGCCGGGCGCTGGCGTTCACGGTCGCGGGATTCGGCGGAAGCGCGGACCTCCACGCGATGATGAACATGTTCTGGGAACCACTGGAATTCGAAATCCCCGTCGATCCCGGGCGTCAGTGGCACCTGGTGATTGACACATCAGAAGCAAGCCCGGGCGACATCCTCGACCTCGACCGCACGACACCACATCCCGGACGCAGCTGCCGCGTTACCGGACGGAGCATTGTCGTGTTGAGGACTGTCGCCGGCGGCTAAATTAGCCGGCTTGATCGTTCCCGGGTTTCGTCAGCCGGTTCAGCGCTTCCCCAAGACACGCGATGACGTCGGTCGCCGTCATCGCGACCTGGCCTTCCTCTGCTTCCGCCAGATCACCCGCTGCCCCGTGGAGGAACACTGCGAGGCGGCAGGCCGCCTCGGCGTCGAGCAACTGCGCGAGCCAGGCGGCGATCATGCCGGTGAGGACGTCACCGGTGCCGCCGGTCGCCATTCCCGCATTACCGGTCGGATTGATGTACACGTGTCCGCCCGGCGTAGCGATGATCGTTCGATGCCCTTTGAGCACGACGTAGACGCGGCGTGTGGTCGCAAAATCACTGGCGACGTCGATTCGATTCGCCTGGACTTCCTCGACCGGCAATCCAATCAGCCGCGCCATCTCGCCCGGATGCGGCGTGATGATGACGTCGCGGTCTTCCCTGCCGACCAGCCGTCCAGGATCGTCGGCCAGCACGGTGATGGCGTCCGCGTCGAGCACGATTGGAACAGTGGCGCGGTCGAGCAGCGCGCGGACGAACTCCCCGACGCCGGGGCCGCGTCCGAGGCCTGGCCCGCACGCGATCACGTCGTGGCGCAGGTCGAGGACCCGATCGATCGCTCCGGGCGCAACGAAGCCGTCCGACGATTCGACAAGCGGTTCGGTCATGAACTCCGACGCCATCGACGCCACAATCGAGAGCGAGGATGCGGGGGTCGCCACGGTGACGAGCCCGGCGCCCGATCGCAGGGCGCCCATTGCGGCCAGGTGCGCGGCGCCGGTCTTGCCTCGCGAGCCGGCGATGATCGTGACGCGGCCAAAGTCACCCTTGTGAGAGTCAGCCGCGCGCGGTTCGACGACGTCGCGCAGCTGTTCGGGCGTCAACAGCTCGATGTGTTGCCCTTCGACATTGTCGATCACCTCTTGGGGGATCCCGATGTCGGCAATGACGACGTCGCCGGCGTGCGCCTCGCCTGGCGGCAGCACGAGGGGAAGCTTCGGTGCGGCAAGCGTGACGGTCATCGACGCGTCGATGCAGTCGCCAATCAGATGTGGCGTATCAGCCGACAGCCCGCTCGGCAGATCGATCGATACGATCGGGATCGAGGCGGCATTGACGTCAGCGACGACCGTTTCCATCATCCCGCCGAGCGCCGACTTGAGACCGGTGCCGAAGATCGCGTCGACGATGAGCGTGCATTGCGAGATTTCAGAGAAATGCAGCTCCCAGCTCTGCTCGTCGCTGATCTCGACGACCGTCACGCCGAGCCGGCCGAGAATCTCGAGGTTGATTTTCGCGTCGCCCCGAATGTCCGTCAGGGCGCCGACGACGAAGACCGCCGCGTCGATGCCGCGCTGCAGAAGGGTTCGCGCGACCACGAAGCCGTCGCCGCCATTGTTTCCGCGGCCGCACAGGACGGCCACGCGCCCGCTCAGACGCGACTCGTACGCCGCCTCCAGCGCGGCCACCACCTGGCGGCCGGCATTCTCCATCAGGACCAGCGAGGGGATGCCAATGTCTTCAATCGTGAAGCGGTCGGCCTCGCGCATCTGCGCGGCGTTGAGGATTCGCATCAGCAGGCAGCCGGCGGCACGCAGCCGGCAGTCGTGTGGGTTGCGCGAAGTCTACTACAGCGAATAGGCTGGGTTATCGAGAATGTCTGCGACCGTTAACGTAAACGGACGGATCACCGGCGACCGCGACGCGGTGATCTCTGTCCTCGATCATGGCTTTCTCTACGGCGAGGGCATTTACGAGACGATGCGCACGTACCACCGGCGCGCGTTTCTCTACGATCGCCACATGCGGCGTCTCCGCCGCTCGGCGAAGATGATCAACCTGCCGCTCCCGTTCACCGACGATCAGCTGGCCGCGCAGATCCGGGACACCCAGGCGATCGCAACGATCGACGGCGAGGCATATATCCGCGTCCTGGTCACGCGCGGCATCGGCGACCTCACGTACGACCTGAAGGCGACCCCCGATCCCTCGATCGTGATCATCGTCAAGCCGCAGGTCGATCCGCCGCCTGACGTCTACGAAAAGGGCGTGCGCGTGACGATCGTCGATATCGTGCGGAACCACCCCGGGTCGGTCAATCCGATGATCAAGAGCAACAACCTGATGAACAGCGCGCTGGCGATGCAGGAGGCGCTTCGCAGCGACGCGTTCGAGGGGGTGATGCGCAACTATCGAGGCGAGCTGACCGAATGCACGACCTCCAACCTGTTCATCGTCAAGCACGGCGTGGCGCTGACCCCGCCACTCGACGCGGGGCTGCTGCCGGGCATTACGCGCGAGTTCCTGTTCGATATCGGGAAGCAGATCGGCGTGGACGTCCGGGAGCAGATCCTGCGCGACGACGATCTATTCGGCGCCGACGAAGCGTTCCTCACCAGCACGACGCGCGAGGCTGTCCCGATCGTCACGGTCAACGACCGCACGATCGGCACCGGCAAGCCTGGCCCGGTGACCTGGAAGCTGCTGAAGGCCTTCCGTACGCTGGCCGACGCGAGCTAGCGGAAGTGTCAGCTCGACCAGCGTGCCGCCATCCGGCGGCGCGAGGCAACCAATCGTGCCGCGGTGCCGTTTCACGATCTCGGCGCAGATGAAGAGGCCAAGACCGGTCCCGGGAATCGCGCCGACCGTGCGTGCGCGGAATCCGCGCTCGAAGACGTGTGGACGCGCATCCGCAGGAATGCCGATTCCGTGATCGCGAACCGCTATGCGCGCGTCGGTCGGCGACGCCCGGATCTCGATCTCGATCGATCCACCGTCGGGTGAGTATTTGATCGCGTTGCCGATGACGTTCTGCAGCACACGTTGAATGCGGCGCTCGTCGTAATCGGTGATGACAGGGCCGGCTGGCGCCGAATAGCGGAAGGTATGATTCTGCGCCAGCGCCTCCATCTGGTCGATCGCCGCTTCGGCGGTACGCCGGAGATCACCGCAGCAGAGATCGAGTTCGACCCGGTTGCCATCCAGCGCGTGCAGGTCGGATAGCGCATCGATCAGATGCGCCGCCTGTTGCGCGGCCGAGTCGATTCGCCTGAACAGCCGCGTCACGTCTCCCTTCGTCTCGCCATCGGCAATCCCGCGGCGGGCTGATCCGATGATGACGGCCAGTGGATTCTTCACATCGTGGGAGATCGAGGCGAGGATCGCATCCCGCTCGGTCCGCAGGTGACGCTCGCGATCCGCCAGACGTTCGGCTTCGAGCTGCTGCGCGCGCTTCCTGGCGACGAGCCATCCAACGATGATGGCCACAACGGCGAAGACGCTCAGATCCTTCCACTGTTCCAGCGGGGGCAGTCGGCCCGTCAACAGGAGGTCGTCGCCCGCGACGGCTGTGACCGCCGCGGCCAGAGCAGGACCCGTTCCAGACGCAAGGGCAACGGATACGACCAGGAGCACGGCAAACATCACGTAGACGTTGTCGCGCGCTCCGTAACTGGCGGCAAGTATCGCGAGAGTCGCCCCAGCAAGGACGCTCGCGACGTACGAAACGATAAAGCGCACGGGTCAATGGCCGGGCCGAGGCATGTCAGTCGGCGTCCGGACCTCAACTTAGACGGCAGGCAGGCCCTGAAGGTTTCCTGGCAGGCGGCCCGTTACGCGAACGCCTCTACGGGTGGGCACGAGCAAAAGAGATTCCGGTCGCCGTAGGGGTTGTCGATTCGTCCGACGCTCGGCCAGAACTTATTGGCGCGGACGAACGGCAACGGAAACGCAGCCTCTTCCCTCGAGTACGGATGCGGCCAGTCGTCTGCCGCAATGGCTTCGGCGGTATGCGGCGCGTTCTTCAGAACGTTGTCCTTGCGGTCCGACCGTCCGCTCACCACCGCCTCGATCTCGCGCCGGATCTGAATCATGGCATCGCAGAATCGATCCAGCTCCGCCTTGTCCTCGCTCTCGGTGGGTTCCACCATCAGCGTGCCCGCGACGGGAAACGACACCGTGGGTGCGTGGAAGCCGAAGTCCATCAACCGCTTGGCGACATCCATCTCCTCGATGCCCGCTGGCTTGAACCCACGCAGATCGAAGATCAATTCGTGCGCGACACGCCCGTTCGCCCGCGCGTACAGCACGGGATAGTGCTGTTCGAGCCGCGCCTTGATGTAGTTCGCGTTGAGGATCGCGTAACGCGTCGCATCCGTCACGCCGGACGCGCCCAGCATCCGGATGTAGGCGTACGAGATCAGCAGGATGCTGGCGCTGCCCCAAGGCGCCGCCGAGACCGCGTGAATCGCGCGCTCGCCGCCGACCCGCGCACGTGGATGACCCGGCAGATACGGCGCGAGATGAGTCGCCACGCCAATGGGTCCCATGCCAGGGCCGCCGCCGCCGTGAGGGATCGCAAACGTTTTGTGAAGATTGAGGTGGCAGACGTCGGCGCCAATCGATGCCGGGCTCGTCAGTCCCACCTGCGCATTCATGTTGGCGCCGTCCATATACACCTGGCCGCCGTACTCATGGACGATCCCGCAAATCTCCTTGATGTCGTCCTCGAACACGCCATGCGTGGACGGATACGTGATCATCAGGGACGAAAGGCGATCGCGATGCTCCGCCGCTTTGTTTCGCAAGTCGGTGACATCGACGTTCCCGTTCGCCGCCGTTGCAACGACGACGACCCGCATGCCCGCCATCGCCGCGCTGGCGGGATTGGTGCCGTGCGCTGAGGCTGGAATCAGCACGACGTCGCGATGCGTGTCGCCACGATCGCGGTGATACGCGCGAATCACCATGAGCCCGGCAAATTCACCTTGTGCGCCGGAGTTCGGCTGCAATGACACAGCGCTGAAGCCTGTGATTGCGGCGAGC
>Ga0209515_10008291_pt1 | contig 12173 bp, 13 predicted proteins | sample Subgroupgradi54m_FD_187454 | JGI IMG/M metagenome (GOLD analysis project Ga0209515, IMG submission 187454) | Subsurface groundwater microbial communities from S. Glens Falls, New York, USA - GMW60B uncontaminated upgradient, 5.4 m (SPAdes)... ... | reverse complement strand
TGAGTAGACTGTGGCATGCATGAAGGGCATCATACTTAATTAAAGCTAATTTGCTAAGGTGACGATTTAAAAGAAAGTAGGGTGACGTTTTAAAAGAAATCTAATATTTTCTTAGCACCCCTTGACAAGCAGTGCTGAATTCTGTATAAAGTAATCCGCGATCTGCCCCCCGAAGATTTTCATATGCCAAAAGTCAAAAAGAATACCACTTCAAAAATGAATATTAAACCCTTAATAGGTTATGTGTTAGTTGAACCTTCAGAGGCAGATACTAGAACAGCATCAGGGATAATTTTGCCTGAATCAGCTCAAGAAAAACCAGCTCAAGGTACTGTTGTTGCTTGTGGTGATGAGATGATTTTTGATAATGGTAAAGTTTTAAAATGCCCAGTAAAAGTAGGAGATAAAGTAGTTTATAAAAAATGGGGTGGGGATGAGATTAAAGTTTCAGGGGTAGAATATAAACTTGTGAAATTTGATGATTTAATGGCAATATTACAATAATTATGGCAAAAGCATTAAAATTTGGCAGTGAGGCAAGAGAAAGTCTGTTAAAAGGAATGAACCTTTTAACAGACGCTGTGGCAACTACCCTGGGTCCTAAAGGCAGGAATGTAGCTTTAGATAAAAAATGGGGAGCACCTTCTGTTGTACATGATGGAGTAACTGTGGCCAAGGAAATTGATTTGGAAGATCCATTTGAAAATATGGGAGCACAACTGCTCAAAGAAGCAGCTTCTAAAACAGCTGATGTAGCAGGAGATGGTACTACCACAGCCACTATTTTAGCCAAAGCAATAGTCACAGAAGGATTGAAAAACATTCAAGCAGGTTCAAACCCCATGATTTTGAAAAAAGGAATTGAGAAAGCAGTGGTTGTTTTAGTTGAAGAATTGAAAAAAATGAGTAAGAAAATCTCTACTCAAGCAGAGGTTGCTCAAGTTGCTACTATTTCTGCAGCTGATTCTTTGATTGGTAATCTTATTGCAGAGGCTTTGGAAAAGGTTGGTAAAGATGGAGTGGTGACAGTTGAAGATGGTAAAACAATGGACATGACTGTTGATTATAAAGAAGGAATGGAATTTGATAAAGGCTTTGTCTCTCCTTATTTTGTTTCAGATGCAGATAAAATGGAGGCTGAAGTTGTGGATGCATATATTTTGATTACCGATAAAAAAATCTCTTCAGCTGCTGATTTAGTTCCTTTTCTGGAGAAATTTGTGGCTGTTTCTAAAAGTTTAGTTATTATTGCTGATGAAGTTGAAGGTGAAGCTTTAGCACTTTTGGTGGTAAATAAACTCAGAGGAACATTTAATGTTTTAGCAGTTAAAGCTCCAGGCTTTGGAGACAGAAGAAAAGAAATGCTGGAAGATATTGCAATTTTAACAGGGGGAACAGTTATTTCTGAAGATACTGGCAAAAAGTTTGAATCAGTTGAGATTGATGATTTAGGCAGGGCAGGCAGAGTTACTTCTGACAAAGATAATACTTTAATAGTTGATGGCAAAGGCGTTAAAGGCAAGATTGAAGCCAGGATTGCTCAAATAAGACGGGAGTTAGCCTCTTCTGATTCTGAATTTGATAAGGAAAAGTTACAAGAAAGACTGGCCAAATTAACAGGCGGAGTAGCTGTAATTAATGTTGGGGCAGCAACAGAAGTAGAACTTAAAGAGAAAAAAGAAAGAGTAATAGATGCTGTAGCTGCCACAAAGGCTGCAATTGAGGAAGGTATTGTGGCTGGTGGAGAGATAGCCTTCCTTAGAGCATCAAAAGCTTTAGCTGTTGTAGTAGCAGAGGGTGAAGAAAAGGTTGGAGTTGAGATTGTAAAACGGGCTTTGGAACAGCCTTTTAGAATATTAATCAAAAATGCCGGAATGGATGAGGGGATTGCTTTGTCAAAAGTAATGGCTGCCAATGGTTCAATGGGAATTGACGTAATGGATGGGCAGTTAAAAGATTTGATTAAAGCTGGGATTATAGATCCTGTCAAAGTCACCCGATCAGCTTTACAAAATGCTGCATCAGTTGCTGTGATGGTTCAAACAACAGAAGTTTTGATTACTGACGCTCCTGAAAAACACCCAGTTCCTCAAATGCCATCCGGCGGCATGCCAGAGTATTAACTCTTTCCTCAAACACTTTCAAAACAAAGAGTTGATTTTTTAAACTATACCCTATACGCTAAACCCTATACCCTAATTAATATGGCTAAGTTTCATTACCGGGAATCCCCAACTCAAAAGCAAAAAGATACTTTTAAGAAATATTTATCAGAAGATGAAGAGTTAATTTTGGTGACAGGTTTTTCTCATGCTTACATGAGAAATAAATTTATCATGTATATGCTTTTCCCGGGCTTTTTATTTTTTGCCCTAGGATTGGGATTTGGTTGGCTTTTGGGAGTAGGTAAAATCTGGTCCTTAATATTTGCATTAATTGGCATGTTTGCCTCAGTTATCTTAAAAACCATGCACATTTTTCATTCAAACAGGTACTTGCTTACCACAAGAAGAGTCGTTATTAAACAAGGAATTTTTGGGGTAAAACTAACAGCTACTCTTTTTGACAAAATTACTCATCTGGAAGTTGATCAATCAATGGTTGACAGGCTGCTTTTGCATCATGGAACTATTATTATTAATACTGCTGGAATGAATAAAGGGGAAATTTCCTTAAGGTTTGTAGATTACCCCTTGGAATTAAAAAATCTCCTGGAAAGACTGATTAACAGAGAAAGAGAGCAATTTGGTTTAAGAGGAGCAACTTTAACAGAAGTAGAAGGGGAAATTATTTCTTAGCTACTGTCGGGCGGGGCATATCAGGAATTTCAGGAAGCAGTTTCTGAGGATCAATTAAAACCCCATTAAGAGTAATCTCCAAATGAGTATGCGGGCCAGAGGTATGGCCGGTTAACCCAACTTCACCCAGAATGTTTTCGGATGAAACCTTAGTCCCGGTTTTTGCAAAGATTCTACCCATGTGACCATAGGTTGATGTAAAACCTTTTTCATGACTAATTATTACATAATTCCCTAAACCAAAAATGTCATGACCAACTGTTTCAACTACCCCGTCAATTATGGGATGAATAGGCATGCCTAGTCCTGCAGCAACGTCTATTCCCGGATGGTAACTAGAAAATCTGGTGGATAAATAACCTGGATGAGGAAGTATCAGAGGTTTGGAAAAAGAAGAAGAGATTATTTCACTGCGTTGTTCCTGGGGAGATTGAGCCTCTACAGTAGACTCTTTAACAGGAGGAATACCAAAAGTTGGATAATACCCCAAAAAACTAAAAAAAATCAAAACAACCAAAATAACCCACATCAACTGCCTCATAGTATTTTTGGGCAGAGGCATATTTTACTAAATATAGGCTCAATAAGCAAATATAGATAGAGTATAATAAGGTGGTGATTAAAAAAACTCTGGTTTGGATTTTAATTTTATTTAGTCTACTGGTTTTGCTGATAAGATACAGTTCAAAAATAGGGGAAATTGTACTAGGTATTAAGCAAAAGAGTGGTATTTCTATTTTTTCATTGCCTGATTCAGCCACAGTTTTCTTAGATTCCAAAGAAGTGGGGAAAACTCCTTATGAGGATAAAAATTTGGAAGTCAGGTCATATAGTGTAAAAGTTGAGAAAGATGAAGCCTCATGGCAAGGTAAAGTTAAATTAACCGCTGGAACAATGTTGATTATTAATAGAGACTTAGCAAAGGATCAAGCTTCCTCATCAGGGGAGATTTTAACTTTAGATAAAGGCAGAGGAATAACTGTTATTTCAAATCCTTCAGAGTCAGAGGTAGAGATAGATGGCAAAGTTGTAGGTATTACTCCAATTAGTATAAATTTAGATATTGGAGAACATACTGTACTGGTTTCCCGTTCAAATTATTTGAAAAGAAGTATTAAAACCTCTTTGCCAAAAGATTTTAATCTAACAATCTCTGTTGATTTGGCCTTGTCTGAGGCTGATTTAACCACCATATCTGCTCCAGTTATTACCCAAACCCAGGAGGTAGTTGTTAAATCAACACCTACAGGATTTTTAAGAGTTCGGGATAAAGCCTCACTTACAGGACTTGAGATTGCCAGAGTGAATATTGGAGATAAATTAATACTTTTGGAGGAATTATCTGGGTGGGATAGAGTTAGATTATCTGATGGAAAAGAAGGTTTTGTCTCTTCCTCATATGTTGAAAAGAAAGCACAATAAAGTAATAATTTTTAATCTAATTAACTTAGGGTTTTGTTAAAATATACTGTCTATATTCTCTTAAAACACTTGGATCTTTCCACTCACCCTTTGCTTCAGCAGGTCTTGCCTCACCTCTAAAAAGATAAGTGCCAGACTCTAATGATTTTATCCTCCATATTGGCCAATCTCGACTGGAAGGGTTGGTATTAAAACAAGGTACGCCAAGTTCCCCATTAATAGGTAATGATTGCCACCTTTTTTCATCAAGCGTATTAGGATCAACCTTGGCATTATTAGGAATTGGATCTTCATAAACCATAAGCCTTAAAGTTGTTCCTACCGGGCGACCTTTGGTACAAAAGTAAATACCAATTTCTGTTGCAGAGATAGGTTGGAAAGAGAATGCGGTTACCTCAAAAGAAGGAGGGACAGGAGTATTATTGATAATAATTGCAGTAGGAATTTCTCGAATTGAGGTGGGGGTTTGAGGTGCAGAAGTTGGTACTTGAGTAGGCCTAGCTTCAAACCTAGTAGGAGTTGCTGGAACAATAGGTTCTGCAGTAGGAGTAAATGTATTAGCACGAATAGCAGAGGGTTTAGGTGTTGGGGGTTTTAAACCCAAGTCAGGAGCAGCTGTAGGAGTAGGAGGTAACAAATCTGCAGGACTACATGCAGCTAATACTACAATTGCAGTTAAACTGCCAATAAGACCTCGACGTTTTACTCTAGGTTCAATATCTAGATTCATATTTCAGACAGTTTACACCAACCTATACTATAAGTCAAGTCAAACTCCTAAATAGTAGATAATCCCTATTACCAGTACTAACCAAAGTACTGCAGAAATTAACATGGGCCTATCAGAAAGCAAGACCCGCTCAGGAGATTCTCCCTCTTTCTTCTCGTAGATAATATATAAATACCTCATGACTGCATAAATGACTACTGGAACAGTGGCCATTAAAAACTTAGCCTCTGTAAAAGGTAATTCCAGCCCTCCCAGTATCGAAGAAAGAGCTTGACGAGCCTGAATTGGTGGTTGCAAGAAAGCAAAGAAAGCATAGGTTAACCAGGCTGAGGTGGCAAACATCCCGGTGAGAATATCCAACAGGTTCTCTGGATAATGAAGCAAAGTTTCTCTATGAAGAGAAGCTTGTCCCTCCATCAAAGTTCTTTCAGACCTTCTTTTTCCAATTGCCAGAAATAAAGCAAAAGAAGTAACTGACAGCAAAAACCAGACATTTAAATGGACATCAATTGCCCAAACCCCCCCATATACCCTTAAAACAAATCCAGTAGCAATAACCAAAACATCAAGCAAAATTACTTCTTTTAGGTAAGAGGAATAAAAGAGTTGTAATAATAAATAAGTAAGTGAGGCAAAGAAGAAAGCAGGTGATAGTTTATAAGATAAAGGTAAAGAGATAATGATTAAAAGAAGCGCTAATCCAACAGCTAGAGGAATAGGAACTAGTCCTGAAGCAATTGGACGTTTCTTTTTAAAAGGATGCAGCTTATCTCTCCTTAAATCAAAGACATCATTTAACAAATAAGTGGCTGAGGAGAATGAACAGAATAACAAGAAAGCTTGTACAGTCTTAAGTTGATTTGTATGATCCAGTAAAGTTCCTGAAAAAATTAGCGCCGCAAATACAGCAAAGTTTTTTATCCATTGTCTAGGTCTGACTGCTTTGACAAGCCCCCAAAGAAATTTAGCCATAAAATAGCTCCCAGTAAACTAGATGCCACAACTCCAGCTGCAAACAGCTTGCCTTGAGAGGATAAACTAAGAGCAGCTGCCCCCAGAATAACACTTCCTAAAATGTAAAACAAGGAGATTTGCTGGTGGGTAAATCCTGCTTCCAATAGCTTATGATGCAGATGTCCCCTGTCACCCCAAACAGGAGACTTACCCTGTAAAATTCTTCTGATAAAAGTATAAGCAAAATCAGTGGCCGGAATTAGTAGCACCAGCCCGGCTGTTGCCAGTTTGGCCCCGGATAAAATAGCCAGTACAGCTATCATAAACCCCAAAATTGTTGAGCCGGAAAATCCAGGAAAAATTCTGGCTGGATGCCAATTAAAGATCAGTAGCCCGAAAGAGCTGGCTGCAGTAATAAATGACAATCTAGCTAAATTAGTTTGCGACAAATCCTGGAAAACCTGTAACTTCAAAGATAAAAGTCCCAGAATAAAGGCTGAAACAATAACTATTCCAGGCATTTGCCCATCCACCCCTTTTGACCAGTTAATCATATTCATTACCCAGACTATCCAGATCAAACTCAAGATTTGAGGCAGATAGGGAATGGTATCAAGATAAAAAATCCCCCCCAAAGGATTAGTAACAAAATTTATTCCGGTGCCAGTTAGGACAAAGATTCCGGCTGCAACTATCTGACAGACTAATCTTAAATAAGGCGAGAAATTTCGGTATTTATCATCTAATATCCCCACCATGACCAGGATAACCAGTCCCCCTAATATTCCCAGGGTGGTTTTTTGGACCGGTGTAAAAATCAAAATTGTAATAAAAAGAGCCAGAAAAACAGCTAATCCTCCTGCTCTTGGTACAGGTCTGTTTTGATCAATCAGATTAAATTTTCTGGCCAACTTAATAGTTGGAGGTATTGCCAGGATGGTGATTAAAAAAGAAATAGCAGCAGGTAAAATAAAGTCCATATTTAGATAAATATCAAAACTACTTTCAAAAATGTGATAGCTAACACCACACTGGAAAGAACAGATGCATAAAGTAAGATATTTTTAAATAAAACTTGAGAGTTATGAAGTTGCCAGGAAATGATTAGATTGCAGAGGGTTACCAAGGTGATGATAGAGGGGATAATTAGCAGTTGAGAATGATCAGCGAGTTGTTTATCTCCCCAGGGAAGAGAATAAAAGAAAGGCATTCTGGGAGGTAATAGATTAGTGGAAAATCCAATAAATAGGATAATAAACAAAGACAGCAAAAGAGAAGCAGAAACAACCCAAAAATTTCTATTAGTTGAATCAAACATTTTTTAGCAACCTAGTCTTGTTTGTGACACGAAACTCCAATTTTTTGCCAAACATTAAAGAGGTTTGAGCATCGATGGCTGGTAAAGAAGAGATAGTAATTAAAATAATTGGTACTAACAGCCATTGAATATAAGACCAGGCTATTTTAAATAATGACCAGCTCTTGGGTCTGGGGGGGGATGTTTTCTCATGAACAAAAATAGTGGCGAATAATCCAAAAAAGGCGGCAGTCAGTATCCAGGAGGAAATAATCGGTAAATTTATAGATAAAACTGAGGTTTTAAAATTAGGGTTAACAATAGGTATAAATAAGCTGCCAAAAGTCACGAATAAAGCCAGAAATCCCCATTTCATATCTCCCCAAATTTTGAAAAGTACCCGATCTGTTTTATCCCAAAAATCTATCTCTTTGGTAAAGTATTGTCTGATGATGTAGGGAATATGTTCCACACCATAAGCCCATCTTTTGACTTGTAAATACTGGTTTTGAAAAGTTTTTAAGACAGTAGAATCTTGGACTGCATCGCCTGAAATAGGTAAAAAATGAGGAATAACCCGATAATCACCATTAAAGTGGAAGTAGGCTTTCCAATAAAAACCATTATCATCATTAACTTTATCTGGAATCCAGCCACCAATATCAACCAGGGCCTTAAGGCTGAGAGACATAGATGAATAGTTCATATATTTATCAGAGCCTACCATTTCCGCCAGCTGCCAAAAGGATGTTCCCGCAGCCATCAGTCTCATAGGGGTTGGTGTTTGCCAGTAGTTATTATGGTATAAAAATACCCCGGTAAAGGTACGTTTATCCCGTTCTTTCAAAGGTTGTGAGAGGTATTTATATAATGCCCCGGCTAAAAACTGGGGATGAATGACAAAATCTGCATCCAAAGTAGTCACAAAAACATCATCTGGATTTATGTGTCTTTTTTTAAGTTCCTGCAAAGTATGTTTAATCATCCAGTTTTTATTAGATCCTTGTCCTGCTACTTCGCCAGGCAGGCTATAAGGATGGATAGAGGTAAATACACCGCCTAATTTACCCTCAACTGTTTTTAGATATTGGGTTGTTTGTTCTATTTTTTCCGGGTCATCACGTTCCTCAAACCCAACTGCTAAAAAAATTCTATTGGTTGGATATTTTGATGTGAGTAAAGCATTAAAAGTAGGGGTAAGAATATAAAGGGCTTCTTTATAAGTAGGAACTAATATCAAGTGATAGTATTTTTCAAAATCCTGGGGAAAGTCTTTTTTTAATAAACCTAACCAATTCTGTTTCTCTGCATAATCCATTTTTTTATAACCTATCAAGATCAAAATCCCAATCCGTAAAGCAGAAAGTAGCCAGTAAACATCAGCAATCAAGATTAAATAAGCCACAGCATAGGGAAGGGTAAAAGATAGCCAGATAGGAGAAGTTAAAGCAATCCAGGTGAGTCCACCAGGCAGTATTTCCAAAAATCTTTCAAATGCATTTTCATGTTTTAGTACAAACTCTTTTTCTAATTTGGGAAACAGAATAAAGCGTTGAGATAGAAGATGATGAAATATTAAACCAAGACCAGCGCCTATTAGAAAAAAAGAAATCAAAACATTTAATCCTCCTGGCAGCATAGATTGTCCGAAAAAACCTGCCAGTAAGCCAGCTAATGCCAAGACCATTCCAAAAGCACTATAGCGGGTAGTTTTGATTAAACGCCGAAAAACTTCAGCTAAATAGAAAAAAGATAGGAAGCCAATAAAAAAGACCAGTAGAATACGCATGATTTACTCTATAATTTTAATGAATTAAGCTTCAGAAAGCAAATATACGGGCTGCATTGGTTGAGGTTTGGTGAGCAACTTTTTCCAAGGAGACCCCCTTTATATCAGCAACTATTTGGGTTGTCTCTGAAATATTGGCTGGTTCATTTCTTTGACCCCTTTTGCTTTGAGGTGGCAAAAAAGGGCAATCTGTTTCTAAAACAATTCTCTCCAATGGTAGGATTTTTACAGCTTCACGCAAATAATCATTTTTGGGATAGGTGAGAGTGGCAGCAAAAGAAACTAAAACATTAGGCATATTTAAAACCTGCTGAGTAGTTTTGAGTAAGCCACTATAGCAGTGCAGTACTGTAGGGTGTTCGTCAATCATCTTCAAAACTTCATCCCAGGCTTCAGAATTTTGAGGATTCTTCGATCTGTCATCCCGACAATGAACTATAAGTGGTAAGTTTAATTTTTTAGCCAGATCAATTTGTGCTTTAAATAATTCTTTCTGTAGTTTTATAGCTTGATCTTCTGATATGTTGGTGGGTAATAATCCTGCATGGTCAAAGAAATAATCAAGTCCACACTCGCCCACAGCAACTATTTTATTAGGATAAGTATAGTACAATTTTTCTAGTTGTTTTATATCTTTATGTATAGACTGGGAAGATAAATATTTTACTGAATTATGTGGATGTATTCCAATTGTTGAATAAAGTTTAATTTGATCAGATTCTAATTCTGCTGCTAATGTTGATAACTTAACATCAACTCCTACATTAATTATTGTAGTTACACCCGAGTCAGTGCATCGTTTTATTATTTCATCAAAATCTTCTTTAAATGAGTCCCAATATAAATGAGCATGTGTGTCAACTAATTTCATAATAAACTTGATGATTATATCAATTAAAACAACTCTCTTTAAGAGTACCTTTAAATATATCCCGGCACACTTGACTTATGTACAAGTTTGTACTAATATGTACAAGTAGGAGATAATTTTATGACTCAGACAATGAAAGCCTCAGAAGTAAGACAGCAATGGTCTCAACTTTTAAATAAGGTATTTTGTGATCAAACTAGAATAGTTGTTGAAAAAAGTGGTATTCCTATTGCAGCTGTTATTTCAGCTGAAGAGTTAAAACGTTTCGTCAGGTTTGAAGAGCAACGGAATGAACGCTTTAAGGTTTTGGATAGGATAAGAGAAGTTTTTCAAGATGTTCCAGTTGAAGAAGTAGAACAAGAGATAAAAAAGGCTATATCTGAAGTAAGAACAGAAAAACGCTTGATGAGTAGTAACAAGACAAAATGATCTCCGCGGTCCTAGATACGAATGTATTAGCATCTGGAACTATCAGTGCTAACACTCCTCCTGGCCAAATTTTAGATGCGTGGCTCGATGGTCAATTTGAGCTAGTAACATCAGTTCCTATAATTAATGAGTTACAACGAACACTACGAAAACCCTATTTTCAAGATTATCTTAAGTTAGGGGAAGTTATGGCATTTATTCATCTTTTGCAGAATGAATCAACAGTTGTTATTATAGTTAATTCTGTTTCAGGAGTAGCAACTCATCCTCAAGATGATCTTATTTTAGCTACAGCCGTAAACGCAAAAACTGACTACCTGGTAACTGGTGATGGACCACTCCTTAGAAAAGTTGGTAAAATCTACAAGGGAGTTAAACTGATTACTCCTAGTGATTTCCTCAAAGTATTAGATCAGCAAATTTAAGTAAGATTTTCTATGTCTATTAGACTAAGTATGATTTGTTATTTCAACATCATAACCCTAGAATTGTAATGAATCTTCACTCTTTAGTATTAGTATCTTCCTAAAGAGTGTTGGCTTGCTGGTAATATGATATAGTTAGAATGTAAGGAAAATGTAATGAACAATAAATACGCTGGATTTTGGCGAAGATTTTTAGCTTCTAGTGTTGATGGAACTATAGAGGTGTTACTTGTTTGGGGTTTAGCTTTCTCGCTTGGACTTAATCCGTTTGACGAAACAAAGACAACCTATCAAACTATCTATCAGGTTATAAGTTTCATCCTTACCACTGGTTTTAGTATCCTCTTTTGGGTTAATTACCAAGGTGCCACTCCTGGGAAGAAGTTGATGGCAATCAAAGTTGTTTATGGGGGAGATGGTAAACAACTAAACTATGGAGTAGCTGTAATTAGATACTTTGGATACTTTGTATCTCTAATTCCTCTAGCACTAGGCTATATATGGATAGCTTTTGATTCTAAAAAACAAGGATGGCACGACAAAATAGCTGGGACTTATGTAGTTAAAACCGATAAATCCCCTAGAACAGGACTAGCTATCTTCATACTTATTGTAAGTCTTATTGGATTCTTTATTACCATGGGTATCATTTTTAAAACTACTTACGATACAGAGGTTCAAAAAATAACAGAAAAAAGCCAGAAGGAAGTTCCAAGCAATAAGAGTCTTCAATCACAAAAAGGGGATGAAGATAAAATACTTTCTTATGCTCCTTCTAACTGTAGACTCTCTGTTTCTGTACCCAAAACAGAAGATACTAAAGATAATAAACCAAGAAAATGGGTTTATGAAGAATTGGAAGCAGATGCCAAATCTAAAGCTGATAACTTTAGAGTATTAGATCCAGATACCTACTCTTTTACCAAAAGCAGTGTATTATTTTCTAATATTTCTTATAAGAACCCTCAACAACTTATAGGAAAGAATGAGACTTCCTTGGCATTTCCAGGAATCAACATTTGGTGTACGGATAACTATAAGAACCTAACCCTTGAGGAATTTAAATCATTAGCTTTATTAAATAAACAACTAACCGTTACAGAGACTGGTGGTAATTTCAAATGGGGAGAGGTTGAAGTGATAGCTGTACTTACGACAGGAACTTTAAAGGATGGATTTCAGATTAAAGAACCTGGGTATATAGGAGTTACAAAAGATGGAAAGAAACTTTTATATATGAGGATTTGGGATGCTGATCCCAAAGACGTAATTCAAGATAAACTTAGTGAGGATATAAAATTGATTACCAGAAACTTAAAGTATAGGTAAGAGTACCCACTCAATAGCATAGGTATTTTTGACAACAATTAGGAAAAGGTATTACACTGATAAGTCCTAATATCTATGACACTGCCCATTAATCCTGATAGTATCACTACCCTGGCTGAGGCAAAAAAT
>Ga0209515_10008290_pt1 | contig 12173 bp, 14 predicted proteins | sample Subgroupgradi54m_FD_187454 | JGI IMG/M metagenome (GOLD analysis project Ga0209515, IMG submission 187454) | Subsurface groundwater microbial communities from S. Glens Falls, New York, USA - GMW60B uncontaminated upgradient, 5.4 m (SPAdes)... ... | reverse complement strand
CAGGGCTCCCATCCGCCCGCAGCCGACGACGCCGAGAGTGCGGCGCGGCGAGGACGGATGGGATGGCGCAGGGGCAGGACCCGGCAAACTTGACCATCACCACCGGTTACCGAGGGGCACGCGGCCGTCGCATGATGCGGCTACCGGAGCGCTCGGGTAGTCCTTGTGTCCAACAATGACTCGAACTGGGGCACGGTGGTGACCGGAAGACTGCAGATATAATTCTCGCAGACATACGCCGTGGCCTTGCCGTTCAAGGGGCGCTGCGTCTTGACATAGGGGATGAGCGCTTCGACGGCCGCACCGGCTTCTCCGGACTGATGCACGGCCAGGACGGTCCGGGGGAGAAAGCGCTGATGGAAGGCGTGCAGCATCTGGGCCGTGTCAGGTAAAGCGGGGTCGCCGGTAATCACAATCTCTTTGGTGGGGCCGAGGGCAAAATCCCAGGCGATGAGCAGCTGCGGATAGGCAAACGGTGACCGCTGGACCTGCCCCGCAAACGTCTCGAGCAGCCGGCGGCCGTAGGACTCGAACGTCTGGTCGGCGGTCAGCCGACCCAGCTTCAAGAACACCAGCGCCGCGACGGAGTTGCCGGAAGGGGTCGCCCCGTCGTAGATCTCTTTGGAGGAAATGATCAGCGGCTCCTGGGTCCGACTGCGCAAAAACAATCCGCCGCCGGTGGCGTCCCAAAACTGCGCCACCATCTCTTTGGCCAGCGACTTGGCTTCCGCCAGCCACATCGCTTCTCCTGTGGCGGTGTACAGCTCCAGCAGGCCATCGGTGAAGAAGGCGTAATCTTCCAGGGTGCCTGGGTACCGCGCCTCTCCCTCGCGATACCGCCTCAGCAACTGCCCGTTGCGGCGCGCGTGCTGGAGGAGAAACTGCGCGGCCCGCCGAGCCGCCTCCAGATAGCGCGGCTCGTCCAGCACGCTGCCCCCGTACGCGAATGCGGCGATCATTAGGCCGTTCCACGAGGTGAGGACCTTGTCATCCCGGTGGGGGCGGATGCGTGTGCTGCGCGCGGTCAAGAGCCGCTGCCGGGCGCTCGCCAGCCGCCGGGCCAGCGCCGACGGGTCTTCGCCCGTGCCCTTGACAAGATGCTCGAGCGGCTGCTCGATATGCAGGATGCTCGTCTGCTGCTCGAAGTTTCCCTCGGTGGTTACGCCATAGAACCGGTTGACAAGCTCGCCATCCTCCTGGCCCAGCACGGCGAGCATTTCGTCTGGACGCCACACGTAGAACTTCCCTTCCTGCCCTTCGCTGTCTGCGTCCTCCGCGGCATAGAAGCCCCCCTGGGGATCGGTCATGTCGCGGAGGACATACTCGAAGATGTCCCGCGCCGCCTCGTTGAACTCCTGCCGATGCGTCACCTGGTAGGCTTCAAGAAAGGTCCGAGCCAACAGGGCTTGGTCATAGAGCATCTTTTCAAAATGCGGGACCAACCACTGCTGGTCCGTTGAATACCGGTGAAAGCCTCCTCCCAACTGGTCGTGAATGCCGCCCCGCGCCAACTGCTCCAGCGTCGTCGTCACCATCTCCAGCGCCTGGGCGGTTCCCGTCCTGGCCCACACATGCAGCAGCAACGAGAGCTCATGACTGCGGGGAAATTTCGGGGCGCCACCAAACCCTCCATGGATGGGGTCAAAGGCCGACGCCGCCTCATCGAATGCCGTTTGGAGCACCGCGTCGGTCAGGGCTTCCGGTTGGCGGGCAGACGGCGCCAGCTCCTGGCGGAGGAGCGCCACCAACTGGTCGGCCGACTGCGCTACCTCTTGGCGCTTGGTCTGCCAGGCTGTGGCGACCTCAGGCAGTAGTTCGTCCAAGCCCGGCATGCTGGAGCGCCGGTGCGGCGGGAAATAGGTCCCCCCGAAGAACGGCTTGAGGTCGGGCGTCAGGAACACCGTCAGCGGCCACCCACCCTGTCCCGTCATGGCCGTGACCGCGCGCATGTAGACTTGGTCGACATCCGGGTGCTCTTCACGGTCCACCTTGATGCTGACAAAGGAGGCGTTCATCAATGCCGCGATCGCGGGATCCTCAAACGACTCCCGTTCCATCACGTGGCACCAGTGGCACGTGGAATACCCGATGGAGAGGAAGATCGGTTTCTGTTCCCGCGTGGCCTTGTCAAACGCGTCCTGGCCCCAGGGATACCAGTCCACAGGATTGGACGCGTGCTGCTGGAGGTACGGGCTCTTCTCGTGGATCAAGCGGTTGGCCCGTCGCGGCTCAGCGGCGTGCGGTGCAGAAGCTGGTGCGCTCATCGTGGTGACGTGTCGCGTTGGTGCCGGAGGACGGGCAAGACGCGCAGGAGGGTGAGCGGCTCGAAACAGCAACACACCTGCCACCCCCAAGCACCCCACCCACAATCCGAACATCCCGACGCGCCATCGCATCTCGCGGTCTCACGTGGTAGCCTACCCCAATTGTCAGCCGAGCACAAGTCGTGCACACCGAGCGCAGCTTGAACCTTGTGGGAAGCACTCGCTATCCGTGTGACAGGGCGGTGCTCACTGGGGCAGGAACGTCACGAGCTCAAGACAGGCGACTCGATCTACTTCGACAGCGGCCAGGCACACCAAATCGAAAATTCCGGCGCCACCTCCGCGAACGTCCTCTGCGTGGCGGTTCCACCGGCGCTTTGAAACACCAATGTGCCATTGAGCCTGGCACCACGAGCCACACCTCCGGTCTTCCCATTATCCCACTTTCCCACTTGATTTTATTCCCACTCTGTGGTATCTTTTGGTCAGACGAGAGGAGGCGGTGATGGGAAAGCGAGAGATCCTCAAGGACGCTGAGTTTGAAGCGGTCACTGAAGCGCGGATAGACTCCAAGCATCGGGTGACCTTGGGCCGGATTCTCTCCGACCAGGTGACGAGCTTCCGAGTCTATCGCAACGCCCACGGTCAGATCGTCCTTGATCCCCTGGTCGCGATTCCAGCTCATGAGGTCTGGCTGTTTCAGAACAAGCGGGCGGCATCCCTGGTGCAGCGGGGCTTGGACGAGGCCAAGCGGCGTCGCCTGACCAAAGCGAAGGAGGATTTCTCCAAGTATCTCGAAGACAAGGACTGATGTTCACCCTGGCCTTCGCTCGCAGCGCGCAGGAAGAATTGGAGCGCCTGGAACGTTCGGCCGGGCATGCGGCGTTAGTCAAGCAGGTCAAGAAGACCCTCGGGTTTCTCCAAACCAACCCCCGCCATCCGTCGCTGCAGACCCATGTCTTCCACTCGCTAGAGCATCCCTACAACCCCCGCGAGAAGGTCTTTGAAGCGTACGTCCAACAGCACACCCCGGCCGCCTACCGGCTCTTCTGGTGTTACGGACCCGACAAGGGCCAGATCACCATCCTCGCGATCACCCCGCATCCCTGACGTGTTGGATTTGGGGGAGATCCGCAAGCGCAAGGTGGGCGATACGATTTACTTTACTACCCGACAGCCACACCAAATCGAAAACTCCGGCGCCACCTCCGCGAACGTCCTCTGCGTGGCGGTTCCGCTGGCGTTTTGATCACTCTTGAGCCCTGCGCCACTCAACGCTCTTCAACTGGAATTGAGTCAACGGTCACCGGAATTCCCCGGTTGTCGGGTCGCGCTCTACGTGGCTGGAGGCAGGGACGGAGAAGACCGTGGGGGATGACCGCCTCAGGAGCTGCTGAATTTCCTCATGGAGCCTGTGCCAATCGAAGGGCTTGCCAAGGACCACGCACCGCTCCCCCAGGGGAAGCTGCGGTGTGCTCACTGAACCACTGGGGGCGGTGGCCGTGAGAAAGATGATCGGGATCTGCCGTGTCGAGGACTTCCCCTTCAGGCGGTGATACACCTGGACGCCATTGAGGCCGCCCGACAACAGGACATCAAGCAACATCACCTGTGGACGGTGGGCTTGCGCCAATGAGATCGCGGCATCCCCGCAATGCGTTTCAATCACCCTGTAGCCCTGTGGCTCGAGGAACATCCGGAGGAGCAGCCGAGCCTCTGGCTCATCCTCCACCACAAGTATGGTTGGACACGCCTTCTCTTGAGTCCGCATGGTGCTGCACCCTTATGTGATCGCCACCTGCCCCAGGAGCAGGGCGACGGTCTTCAACAATTCCGTGGGCTCAAATGGCTTGGTGAGATAGGCATCCGCGCCATGGGCAAAGCCACGGAGCTGATCGATGGGTTGACCCATCGCCGTCAGCATCAGGACGGGGATCTCCCACGGACTTGAGAGCCTGCGGAGCTCTCGACAGACATCATACCCGCCCATGTCTGGCAGCTTGAGATCGAGGATCACCAAGTTCGGACGGTACTCCACAGCATAACTGAGCCCGCTCTTCCCAGACGCTTCCGTGTGAACCTCATAGCCTACCGACTCCAAGCGCTCTTTCAGGAGTTGGGCCATCCCATCCTCATCTTCAATGATCAAGATCTTGTTCTGACGGACCGTGTCCATCGCGCCTCCCTCCTCTGTTCGGATCATCGTTCGGTTCTTCTTGTAACGCCCCCTGCAGGTTGTGGTGACGGGCCACGCAGACGCGGATCCGATCTTTGAGATCCTCAGGGTCAAAGGGTTTGGTGATGTAGTCCTCACCGCCGACCTCCAGGCCCGCCTTGATGTGGTCGGGGAGCCCCAACGCGGTGAGAAAGATCACCGGGATATCTTTCGTCCGTGGATTGGCTTTGAGCAGCTCACAGAAGTCACGGCCCTTCATCTGGGGCATCATGATGTCCAGCAAGATGAGGGCTGGGAGCTCTTCCTTGGCAATCCGCCACGCCTCGGTAGCGTCGTCGGCGACCGAGACGGCGTAGCCCCAGTTGGTCAGGCGCTCGGCGAGCATGAAGCGCATGTCTTGCTCATCATCGACCACGAGGATTCGTTTCCGAGCCGTGACGGGATTCATGGCTGCCCCTCCGTGGGTTGTGCCGCGTCGCCCCCCAACAGGCACGCAGCGATGCGATTTTTCAGGTAGTTGGCCTCGAAGGGCTTGAGGATATAGTCCTCGGCTCCCACCTGAAATGCCCGCTCCACAAGTTGGGGGGTTCTGACGACCGACAGGACGATGACGGGGATCTCCTGCGTGTCGGGGTTCTCCTTCAAGAGCGCACACACGTCATGGCCGCCCAGATCCGGCAAGAGGACATCCAGCAGGATGAGGGCTGGCTGATGTTTCCTGGCCAGCACCAACCCCACTTCTCCGCTGCTCGTCATGAGGACGTTGTAGCCCCAACTTTGGAGACGCTCGCGCAGGAGCTCGAGCATGTCTGGCTGATCATCCACGATGAGGATCCGTGTGCGCGTGCTTACCGGGTCCATGGCTCTGCCTCCTTGGGTGTGGAACCGCCTGGGATAAATTTCTGGATTGCCTCGAGCATCTCCTCAGCCTTAAAGGGCTTGCGGAGGTAGGCGTCGGCGCCGCAATCCATCGCCAGGGCTTCGTCTTTCTGTTGGGTCTTTGCCGTCAAGATCACGATGGGAATGTGTTGATAGCGAGCATCTTGCTTGAGCAGCGTGCAGACCTCATAGCCGTTGAGCTTCGGCAGCATGAGATCGAGGATGATCACATCCGGCTGCTCATCCCGCGCTTTCTTCAGCCCCTCCTGGCCGTCAACGGCGCTGAGGACCTCATAGCCAGAGGCCTCCAGGCGCATCTGGACCAACTCGACGAGTTGGGGCTCATCGTCAACGATGAGGATCCTCTGGTGATGCATCAGGTCACCTGCTCCGTGGGACCTCGCCCGTTCGACGCCTCAAGGGCGTGCTGCACCGAAGCGAGGAGCTGTTGTGCATCGATAGGTTTGATCAGACAGTCAACGACCGTGCCCCATGGCACGGTGAGGACTGCCAAGACGGTCGTGGCGACGGCGTGACCACTGAGCAAAATGCATGGAATCTGCCTGGTCTGCTCAGCGCGTTGTAATCGCCGGTACACGAGGAACCCGTCCATGTGCGGCATCGAGATATCCAAGAGGATCAGATTTGGGTGCTCACCGCGCGCCTGCTCAATGCCTTCGGCTCCATCAGAGGCCGTCAGCACATGGTAGCCATTGGCCTCTAATCGCAGTTTCACCAGCGCCACCAATTCCGGCTCATCATCGACCAGCAAGATGGTCTGTTGACTCATCCGACCCTCTGCGGTTGGTCAGCCGGCCTCAGAGCGGACAGTGTTACTGGGCGCAGCCGTCCTGTGTGCGTCGCCGGGCTCATCGCTCGCCTCACGTGCGCAATGAGGTCCTCGGTGCTGCTGGCATCGTCAGGATACGTCGCGCAGCCAATCTTCATTGTGGCATCACCCACGAGTTGGGGATGATCAGAGGCTGCCCACGCTTGTTCAATCCGTGTTTTGACGCTCAACGCGCCCACGTCATCACACTCCGGTAAGAGCACCATAACCCCGTCAGAGGTTTGCAGGGCTGTGTCACCCTTTCGACGCAGGATGGTTTTCACGGCCCCCTCCACGCCTTCGAGGAGTGTTGGACTGCGTTCAGGAGAGCTCCCGTGGAGGGGTGGTATCTCAGCACGCAAGACCAAGAGGAGGGAGAACCGTCCGTCTCGTCTCTTGGCTTCCTCGATTGCGTCATCCACCGCCTGTTCCACGACCGCTTCCTGGGTGTACGTGGGCAGGGTGAAGGTAAACGTCGTGCCCTTGTCAATCTCGCTGTCGACTTGGATCGTCCCGTGATGGAGATCGATCAGTCCTTTGGTGATCGCCAGCCCCAGCCCCGTGCCCTTCTCCCCTGCGCCTGGGGTCCGGCCAAACTGCTGAAATTTACTGAAGACCTTCGGCAAGTCCTCCTGCTCGATGCCCTTGCCAGTATCCGCGACCTGGCAGACGATTTCCTCCCCGCGTGCTCTGGCTGACAGAGTAATCTGCCCCTGCGTGGTGAATTGCAGCGCATTGCTCAGCAGGTTCGTCAGCACCTGCGTGATCTTGTCTGCATCCGCGTACACCGCCAGGCCTGCGTGAGGGGCGTCCACCTTGACAACCAGATCTTTCGCGCGGGCCTTGGGCTCAAACGCGCTCGTGACGTGCGTGAGAAGCTCTGCGAGATCAATCCGGTCTCGATGGAGCTCCACCTTCCCCGCCTCCAGTTTGGACATATCCAGCAGCTCGTTGATGAGCCGCGCGAGCCGATCAATGTTGTGTTGAGCTGTCGTCAGGACTTTGTGTTGTTTGTCATTGATCTTACCCGGAACCCCATCCAGCACCAGACTGATCCCTTCGCGAGTGATCGCCAGCGGCGTCCTGAGCTCATGGGAGACGGTGCTGAGAAACTCATCCTTCAGGCCGCTGAGGCGTGTGAGGTCCTCGCTGGCCAGCCGGAGAGTCTCTTCCATCCGCTTGCGCTCAACAGCATAGCGCAGCGCCCTGGACAGGAACTTGCCATCAACCTGACCCTTCAACAGATAGTCCTGCGCGCCTTCGTGCAGCGCTTGGATCGCTAGCTGCTCTTCTGCATAGGTGCCGGTGAGCAGCACGATGGGCACATCCGGTGCGTGCGTGTGGAGAGCGCGGAAGGTGTCAAGTCCAACGCTGTCCGGGAGTTTGAGATCCGAGAGCACCACGTCAATCCCGCCTTTGCTGAGACGCTCACGGCCTGCTTGACATCGGTCGACCCATTCCACCACGAACCGTCCGTTCGCTCCATTAGCCAAGAACTTCTGGACCAACCGGGCGTCGTCCGGATTGTCTTCAACCAACAGGACGGTGAGACAGGAATCGACGGGGGTCATCGGATACCTCCGCCTGCAACCGCCTTCATCTTCTCCAACACGGCATGGTCTCTCACGAACGTGGCTCCCATGGCTTACCTCACAGTTGGTTGTTGACGGGACGGGGCCTTGGGATCCCCCATCTTGAGGTGTTCGATGGACACCCGATCGACGGCCCACCGCTCCAGCAGCTCCCGGCTGAAGCGCCAGCGGCCGCCGATTTTGAACCCGGGCAGCTCCTGGCGTTCCACTAACCGATAGATCGTGGACGGGTTGAAGCCGAAGTGCCGGGCGACGTCGTCAATGGAGAGATACGCTTTCTCGGTCATCTGGAGCCCCTGTCCGATGTGACAGCCTATTGGCGGTCACACCTCTGTGTGTGCTTTCATTGAGGTATCTGATTCATTGACGATCGCTTTGATCTGGAGCGCGCCCCAGGGGTGTTCGTGCAGATTCACGCGTCGGGGTGTTGGAAGCAATTGGCCCTGCGCATCGCGAGTCACGAGGACCACGGGCCGAAGCGGCGCGGTGGGAGTGACCTCCTCGACCACACCGATCTCACCCGTGTTCAGCCTCACCAGGCTGCCCTGTGGGCACAACGACAACTCATCAACAACGGCCTTCACCACTTCTCGATCAAACTGGTTGTCGCGTGCGCCATCGACCAATCGTTTCATGGCGGTAGCTGGACTGATCTCTTGGCGATGACTCCGAGTCAACAACGCGGCAATCGTCTTGTTCAGCTCGGCCGAGTCGTAGGGCTTCGTCAGGTACGCATCCGCGCCGTAGGCAAACCCCCGTAGCTGGTCAATGGGTTGAGCCATGACGGTCAGCATCAGGATCGGAAGCGCTGAGGCGTGGTACTGTTTACGGAGTTGCTGACACAGCTCGTAGCCGCTCACATCGGGTAAGCGCACATCGAGGATGATGAGGTCAGGGGGCTCACCGGGTGGACGGCTGAGGGCCTCGGCTCCGCTGCCGGCAATCTCCACTTCACAGCCGGCGGATTCCAATCGCATGGCCAAGAACGTCGCCTGCTCGTGTTCATCTTCCACCACCAAGATTCGCTGCCGAGTCTGTCCCATCACAATCACCCTGCTTTCGGTTGTCTCAAATGAAAAACGCCCATCCGATTCCGGATGGGCGTTGTCAGTCACATCTCACATCTTGTACTGGCAGCCGAGCTACCCTTGACATCCCAGCAAGGAACTTCGTGGGTATCAAGGGCCTCTAGCTTTGCCTGTCCCGCTTACGCGCGGAACAGATCCAGCACTAATTTGAGCCTGAATGTCTTAAGGCTCATTCGCAAATTAGTGTTGGACGCCCGATCCTTTCAGACCGTTTGCCTGCCCCGACCTGCGGTCGAGGTAGACCCCTCGAGCTCCTACGAGCTGTCGGGGCCTTTTTCAGCAACTTTTCGCAAAGAGCAGCAGAAAACTCCTAACTTCAGCTAAAGCGTACCTGATCTCCGAAGCGCCTGTCAAGGGGAGCGCGCATCACTGTTAGCGTGTCGCTTGCGGCACCCGCGACACCAGCACCCAGTACAGCTCAAATTGCTTGACCATTTCCTGAAACTGAGCGAATCCCACCGGCTTGACGACGAACGAGCAGGCCCCGCCGGCGTACGACTTGACCACATCCTCCTCTTGCTTACTGGTCGTCAGGAAGACAACCGGAAGGTGCTTGAGCGCTGGGTCCCCCTTGATCTCCTTTAAGACTTCAAAGCCATCCTTCTTCGGCATCCGGATGTCGAGCAGCAGCAAGCCCGGCATCTCAACGTCGTGGTACGGCCCTTGCCGCCGTAAGTACGCCATCGCCTCCTCTCCATCCTTGACTACGTCCATCACGTTCATGAGCTTGATCTCCTCAAAGGCCTTGCGGATCATGAAAACGTCGTCTTCGTTGTCCTCCGCCAACAGGATCTTGATCGGTTGGTGGTCCATCTCTTCACCCTCCTCCCCGTGTTCTCTTTCCAAACGTAATGATAAATTCTGAGCCCCCTCCCTCGCGCGGGCGAACCCAGGTTGTCCCACCGTGTCGATCGGCTACAGTTCGGACGATGGCCAGCCCTGCCCCGGTTCCCTCCACCTCACGCCCCACGGCCCGTTGAAACAGCTCAAAGATCCGCTCGGCATGTTCCGGGGCGACCCCGGGTCCCCGATCGCGCACGACGAATCCCTCGCTATCGGGATCTCCTTGAGCTGGCTGGTAGGTGGCAATCTCTACCTCGGGAGGCTCCCCTGGCTTTGTGAACTTCAGGGCATTGGAAACCAGATTGTAGACGGCCTGGGTCGCCCAGGTCTGGTCGGCGCAAAGCCGAGGCAGGTCCTGGGCAACTTGAACCTTCGCCTTCGTTTCCTGGATCCTTGCCGCCAATCCATTGAGGGCCTCGCGGACAATCACCTCCCCTTGTACCTCCTCGGTTGGTGGCGTAATCCGTCGGACCTGAGAGAAGGTGAGAATGCCATTCAGCAGGAGGCGCATCCGAGCCCCGCCCTTGACCACGCGCCGGAGCAAGTCCTGGCTCTCCTCATCCAGACGCCCCCCATGTTCATCCAGAACCATCTGGGAGAAGTTCTCAATCGACCGAAGCGGCTCACCTAAGTCGTGCGAGGTAACAGAGAGCAGTATTTCCAGTTCCTTGTTCTTCGCGACGATCTCCGCTTCCGCTTTCTTGCGCTCGGTGATGTCCCGCTCGGTCGTGGCAATCCCTACTGGCTTGCCGGCCTCGTCCACCAACCTCGTCACCGTCAACCAGACGTCTAACGTCCGGCCATCCTTCGTGACGCGCTGGGTCTCGAGGGAAGGAACCTCCTCCTCCTCCTCCAGCACACGCTTCATGAATTTTAACGCCTCCTGCCGCTTGGCTGAGGGAATGGTCTCTTGAATGTTCATCGCCCGTGCCTCTGATTCCGTATAACCGTACATCCTCTCCGCTCCTCGATTCCACGCGCTGATCTTCCCCTCGAAGTCCTGTACCGTTATCGCATCGTTGGAGTCAGTCACGACCGAGGCCAAGCGCCGAAAACTCGCCTCCGCCCGTTTGCGCTCGGTGATGTCGATGATGGAGGCCAGCGTGAAAAGGCCTTCGGTCGTCTCGATCGGGTTGAGGCCGATCTCGATCGGGACTTCGCTGCGGTCCTTGCGTAGGCCAAAGAGGTCCAGGCCGGTACCCAGGGGTTGGGTCTTGGGCTTCAGGAAGAAGTCACTGCTGTAGGTCGGATCTTCTTTGGTGCGGAAGCGCACGGGGAAGAGCATCTCGATCTTCCGGCCCAGCAGTTCTTCCCGGGCGTACCCGAAGAGCTTCTCCGTCTGGCTGTTGACCAGGGTGATCTTGCCCTCCCGATCCACCATGAGCATCCCGTTGGGCGCCGCTTCGACGATCAGGCGTACGCGTTGCGCGTCCTTCAACTGCTGGCGCTCAGCCAAGCTCCGAAAGAAGGCGCGGATGAGCAATCCCCCCAAGACCAGCATGCCGCCGTAGATCAGAAGGATCGCGTTCAGGTACCGGTCTCGCGCTGCAAAAGCGATGCGTGCGGGTTCCCCAATGACGACACCCCAGCCGTAATCTTGAACCGGCGCAAACGCCGCCAGTTCTGTTTCTTGGCTGATAGGATCCGGAACTATTTCGACCCCTCGCTCCCCACGCAACAGCTTTTGAATAAGCGGGAATCCCCCCAGGGCTGCGATCTCTTTCTCGGGCGAAATCTTCGGATGAGCGAGGAGCTGGCCTTTCTGATCGAGGAAGTACGGAGAGGCTGCAGGGTCCAGCTGAATCTCCCGCATCCACCGAAACGCCGTTTCCAGACGAATCTGCAAGACCAGGATGCCGATGACGGGCCCCGCCTGAGCGCGGATCGGGACAGCGATGGCCACCACGTTGTATCGGGGCTTGGTGATTCGTTGATAGACCTCGGAGACATAGGGTTCCCAGCGGCGACTGACTCCCTGATACCAATCCTGGTAGGCGCGGCTCTTCTCAAGCAGCTCCGACGACGCAAGGGTATCTGCTTTTACGGTTCCGGAGGGATCCGTTAAAAACAGACGATTAATCTCTGGAAATTTTTTCGGAATGGCCTCTAAGCGCCCGATCCCCTCCTCCCATTTCCCTTCCTCGATCGACTGAATAATCCGGGGCCGGCTGGCAAACGAGACGCCGAGATCAACCAAGGCGTCTAATTTTTCATTCACCACCTGTGCGGACAGTTGGGCGATGGCTTGTCGCCGGGCGTAAATCCCCTCGGTGAGCTGCTGGCGCATGGTGAGGTAGTGATAGGCTGCACCACCGCCTCCGAGGAGGAGGAGGAGGAACGGTGACTGCGCCCAGCGCTTCATCACCGCGCCACTTTTCTTCGGGGAAGGGGGAATGTCCATCGGATTGCTAAAAAAACAGCGAGGCCCGTCCGCCACCCTCTCTGGCGAACGGGCCTTCAGGTGAATCAGGTGAATCACTCGCTATGGCGAAGTTTCTACTT
>Ga0209515_10008289_pt1 | contig 12174 bp, 14 predicted proteins | sample Subgroupgradi54m_FD_187454 | JGI IMG/M metagenome (GOLD analysis project Ga0209515, IMG submission 187454) | Subsurface groundwater microbial communities from S. Glens Falls, New York, USA - GMW60B uncontaminated upgradient, 5.4 m (SPAdes)... ... | reverse complement strand
ACGATTACCACTTTATGCAGGGATTAATGTGTAGGGGGCTACAAATTATGTAGCCCCAAACGAACTGGATCCAGGTATAAACGCCCGCTGCGATCTGAATCGTAATGTCGCCAAGGACGGGAAGAGAGTTATACAAGACACAAAAGAAAAGCGCCCCAGAGGGGCGCTTTTCACAAGACAAGACTTGAAGCTTACTTCTTCGCTTCAACAGCCTTCGGGGCTTCCGCAACCTTCGAGGCTTCAACAGCCTTCTTAGCGTCGGCCTTCTTGGCTTCGATCTTCTTCGCTGCTTCCTTCTTCAATTCTTTCTTGGTTTCGATCTTGGCGGCCGGAGCAGCAGCAGCGGCAGGGGCTTCCGGAGCCTTCGTGGCTTCAGCGGCAACGGCAACACCGAACGAAAGGGCGGCAACAACGGCGAACAGGGACTTCAACATGGACATGCTCCTGAGAAAATTGGATTATCTAAAAAGTATAAAAATGTTTTATGACCGGAATTAATCTTCCGGTGCTGGCGTGATAGCAATCCATGTGCCATGTTTAATTACTATCTTAATCAAATAGTTATATAAAACTTATCGCTATTATGTATGATCTACTGTGTAGGAACCTACAAATTGTGTAGGTTTTTCCACCCTTCAAAGGCCCATGATCAATCGTTTCCTCAAGCTCGGCCAACTGCAGCGCAAGGTGTTATGGGTCATCTCGGTCATTGTGATCGTGCCCATGCTCGTTGCCGGCTGGCTTGCCTCGGAATGGGTCTCCAAGAGCTTCGAGGAGCGGCTCGAGCAATGGGTCACCGACGCGGCGCGCGTGAACGAGAACTGGCTCAAGGCGTATCAAAGCGATGCGGTCATGCTCGGGCGGGTGCTGGCCGACGACCGCCGCTATCTCCTCGCTATTGAGCGCCAGCCCGACCAGTCGATGCCGGCGCCGGTGCGGCGTATTGCCCAGGAGCTCGGCGTCAACCTGATCCAGGTGTACTCGCCGGATCAGCGTTTGCTTTACTCGTCACTGCCGATCGAAATGCAGGCCCTGTGGGAACCGGGCCAGACCGAAGCGGTGCTCAAGGTCCTGCGCAAGAAAAAGAGCACGCTCGCCGCCGTCGGTATCACCTCGGTGCCACGCCGTGGACCGGTACGTTATTACCTGGTCCTCGGAAGTCTCATCGACCAGAACTTCGCCGACGAACTTTCGCAACTTACCGGGTTGCAGACGCGGCTCTACTATCGCGAAGGCAAAAGTTACTTCGATGTGTTTTCCAAGCCGGGCGAGGTCATTGCCCTGAGTGAATTTCCCGGGGCAGCGCTGGCGCAGTTGGAGAAAGATAAAAAACCCCACTACAGCGTGAATGCGGAAAACGGCGAATACCGCGGCCTGTACATGCCGATCGTCGATTCGACCGGCCGCGTCGAGGCCATCATGTTCAGCGGTCTGCCGCGCCGCGGCTTTCAGGAAGTGCTTACCAATCAGCTGATCCTGTTCGGCTGGATCGCGCTCGTGGGCGTGGTGATCGGGGTGCTGACCGGTCTGTTGCTGTCACGGATCATCGTGCGCCCGCTGGAAGACCTGCGTAACGGTGTAATGCAGCTCGCGGGCCAGAATTTTAATACCAACGTGCCGGTGCGTTCGAACGATGAGTTGGGTGACCTGGCCAAGGCCTTCAACGCCATGGCGGCGCGCTTGCGCGAGGCGCACGATGAACAGGCGCAGCGATTCCAGAAGGATAAGCTGACGGCGATGGGTGAGGTTTCAGCGGCACTGGCGCACGAGATCCGCAATCCGCTTGGTGTGATCAATACCTCCGCGGCGCTGCTGGAAAAGGCCGACGATAATCCGGCCAAGCGTCTCCAGCTAACGCGCATGATCCGCGAAGAGAGCGTGCGCGTGTCGGGCCTGGTGCAGGACTTCCTGCAGTTGTCGCGGCATCGGCAGCCGGTGTTCCAGCTCATCGATCCGATCGAGCCGATGGAGCGTGCGCTGCAGATGGTGCTGGCAGGGCGCGATGATGTGCAGGTGTATCGCGCCTACGATCACCACGGCGTCCGCATCTCCGCCGACGCCGGCCTGTTGCAGCAGGCCTGGACCAACCTCTATACCAATGCGCTGGAGGCGATGGGCAAGGGTGGCGAGCTGTGGCTGACGGCGGATGCCGCCAATGGCCAGGTGCGACTGTATTTCGAAGACAGCGGTCCCGGCATTCCGCCGGAAATCATGCCGCGTTTATTCGAACCGTTCTTTACTACCAAGACGCAAGGCACCGGCCTCGGCCTGACCATCGCCTACACGCTCACCGAAGCAAACGGCGGGCGCCTCGAGGCGCTGGCGCGCCGGAATCGCGGCGCGCGCTTTGTCATGGAATTTCCTGTTGTCGAAAAGGTTGCCGCATGAAACGCACTGTCCTGGTCGTTGACGATGAAACCAACATGCAGGCGGTGATGCGCATGGTGCTCGAAGATGCCGGCCACGCGGTGATCCTTGCCGACAGCGGCGAAGAGGCGCTCGAACACGCAGATCGCGAAGAGCTCGACGTGGTGCTCACTGACCTGAAAATGCCGGGCATGGGCGGCGAAGAGTTCGTCATCCGGTTTCGCAAGCAGCGCCCCGACGTGCCGGTGATCGTCGTCACCGCGCACGGTACCATCGGTTCGGCGGTAAAGAGCATTCAGGATGGTGCCGCGGATTATCTGGTCAAGCCGTTCGAGCCCGCGCAGCTCGAGATCGCGGTTCACAACGCGATCAAGCTGCGCGATATCCTGCTCGAGAACGCGCAGCTGAAAGCGGCGGTGTCGCGTTCGCAATCGTCGCGGCGCATTGTGGGCGAGAGCGCGGCGGCGAAACACCTGATCGAAGAGATCCAGCGCGTCGCGCCGTACAAGACCAACGTGCTGATCAGCGGGGAGTCGGGTACCGGTAAAGAACTGGTCGCGCGCACGCTGCATGAGTTATCGCCGCGCGTGAAAAATCCGTGGGTCGCCATCAACTGCTCGGCCATCCCGCGCGACCTGATGGAAAGCGAATTGTTCGGGTATGTGAAGGGCGCCTTCACCGGCGCCACGCAGAACCGTCCAGGCCGGCTCGAGCAGGCCCAAAGTGGCACGTTCTTCCTCGATGAAATCGGCGATCTCGATCCGGGGCTGCAGGCCAAGATGCTGCGTGTGTTGCAGGAGCGAGAGTTCTCGCCGGTCGGATCGGATGAAATCAAAACGGTAGACGTGCGCATCATTGCCGCTTCCAATCGCGATCTGAAAGACCTCGTGCGCCAAGGCAAGTTTCGTGAGGATCTTTTCTATCGTCTCGACGTGTACAACATCCTGGTGCCGCCGTTGCGTGAACGCCAGGAAGATATCCCGTTTCTCGCGCAAACGTTTCTTAAGGAACTTGCCGCCGAAACCGAAAAGGCCGTGCGCGGATTCACACCAGCCGTGCTCGAAGCGTTTGCGCGCCACGCCTGGCCGGGCAACATCCGCGAGCTGCGCAACACGGTCGAGCGCGCGTTGCTTTCTTGCCGCGGCGATTCGATCGATGTCCCGGATCTGCCCTCTGCATTGCGGGGCGACACGTCGTCACCGGTCGTCGTCTCCGCGTCGATGCCGGAAGCGAGTCCCGGACACAATCTCGATGACTGGCTCGCCGACGTCGAACGCCGGGCCATTCTCCAGGCGCTTGCCGATTGCAGCGGCGTGCAGGCGCACGCGGCGCGCAAACTCGGCATCAATGAGCGCAGCCTCTGGCATCGCATCAAGAAACTGAACATCCAGATCAACCGCGTGGTCGGCTAGCGCAGTACTCTTTCCCCGGTGAGGGGGCGGGGGTAGCGTGCGGAGTCATGCGCCTAATTAATTTTCCGCACGCCAGCATCCGAAGCCACCAACACCACATCCGCCCCGCGCCGCGCGAACAGGCCGTTGGTCACGACACCGGTGATCTGGTTAATCGCCGCTTCCAGCTCGACCGGATCGAGGATCGTCAGGTTGTGCACATCGAGGATCACGTTACCGTTGTCGGTGATGACGTTCTGGCGCCACTCCGGTTCGCCGCCGAGCTTGATCAGTTGTCGCGCCACGTAGGAACGTGCCAGGGGAATCACCTCGACCGGCAACGGAAACTTGCCGAGCACGTCCACCACCTTCTTGTCGTCCACGATGCAGACGAACTTGCGGCTCGCCGCGGCCACGATCTTCTCGCGCGTGAGCGCCGCGCCGCCGCCTTTAATAAGGTGTTTGTGCTGTGTGGTTTCGTCGGCGCCGTCCACGTACAGCACCAGGTCGCCGGTACTGTTCAAGTCGAGTACCGGAATGCCGTGCTGCTTCAGTCGCTCGGCCGTGGCGTTGGAGCTTGCCACGGCGCCCTCGACGCGGTCTTTCATGCGCGCGAGTGCGTCAATAAAGAAGTTCACGGTGGAGCCGGTGCCGACGCCGATCACCGAACCCGCTTCCACATACGCCAGCGCCGCCTCGGCGACCGCCTGCTTCTTCTCGTCTTGCGTCATAAGCCCTTGGTGTGAGTCCGACGGATTTGTTGGTAGATTATCCCGATGCCCAAGAAATATCTCAAAAAAATCCTGAACGCGCGGGTCTATGACGTCGCCCGCGAAACCCCGCTCGAATTCGCGCCGGTGCTGTCGGCGCGCACGCAAAATCGCGTGTGGATCAAGCGCGAAGACCTGCAGCCGGTGTTTTCATTCAAATGCCGTGGCGCCTACAACAAGATGGTGCACCTCTCGCCCGAGGCGCTTAAACGCGGCGTGATCTGCGCATCGGCCGGCAACCATGCGCAAGGCGTGGCGCTCGCGGCCGCCAAGCTTGGCACCAAGGCCGTCATCGTCATGCCGCGCACGACGCCGCAGATCAAAGTCGATGCCGTGCGCGGCTTCGGCGGCAACGTGGTGCTGCACGGCGATAACTACGACGCCGCCTACGCGCACGCGTGCGAACTGATGGAGCAGAAAAATCTTACCTTCGTTCATCCGTACGATGACCCGGAAGTGATCGCGGGGCAGGGGACGATCGGCGTCGAAATTCTCAAGCAGCATTCCGAGAAGCTCGATGCCATTTTCATCCCGGTCGGCGGCGGCGGTTTGATCTCCGGCATCGCCGCGTACGTCAAGCACGAACGGCCGGAGGTAAAAATCATCGGCGTCGAGCCGGAAGACGCCGACGCCATGGCGCGTTCGCTCAAGGCCGGCCGACGCGTGCTGCTCGATCACGTCGGCATCTTTGCCGACGGTGTCGCGGTGCGCAAAGTCGGCGCCGAGACATTCCGCCTGTGCCAGCAACTCGTGGATGAAATCGTCGTGGTGTCGAACGACGAGATCTGCGCCGCCATCAAGGATATCTTCGAAGACAGGCGCCTGGTGCTAGAGCCCGCCGGCGCGCTCGCCTTCGCCGGCCTGAAAAACTACGTCGCACGCAAGAAGCTCAAGAACAAGACGCTTGTCACCATCGCCTCGGGCGCCAACGTCAACTTCGATCGCCTACGCCACGTCGCCGAACGCGCCGAAATCGGCGAACGCCGCGAAGCGATTCTCGCCGTCACGATCCCGGAGCGCGCCGGCGCGCTGCGCAAGTTCTGCGCCATCCTGCGCAAGCACAACATCACCGAGTTCAACTACCGCTTCGCCGACCCAAAGAACGCGCACATCTTCGTCGGCCTGCAGATCCGCGACGCCGCCGAGATAAAGGAACTCGTGCTCGAACTGCGCCAGCACGACTACCCGACGCTCGACATGACCGACAACGAGATGGCCAAGCTCCACATCCGCCACCTCGTCGGCGGCCGCGCGCCCAACGCCCACGACGAACTCCTCTACCGCTTCGAATTCCCCGAACGCCCCGGCGCGCTGATGAACTTTTTAGATCAGATGGGCGGCCGCTGGAACATCTCACTCTTCCACTTCCGCTCGCACGGCGCGGACTTCGGGAGAGTGCTCGTTGGTATGCAAGTGCCGACGAAAGACAAGAAGGCGTTCCAGAAGTTTTTAGATTCGCTTGGGTATGACTATGCCGACGAAACTAAGAATCCGGCGTATAAGCTTTTTCTGAGTTAGGCATCACATAGCCAACGTGACCTTATCCAGCATCGCCTCCGAACTTTATAATCAACGCCCCTCTAGCGTTCTCTATCACTACACGTCACTCGGCGGACTAAGCGGTATTGTTAGTAGCCAGTCAATATGGGCAACGGAAATTCGCTATTTCAATGACGCGGCGGAATTGAGACATACCTCGGATATATTGTCCGCCGAGATAGGACAGAGATTGGCTGAGTCGGGTAAGAATCACACAGTTCTAAAGCAGTTTAGGGAATGGTTGCGCGAGCGCCTGACTTTCGGACATATGCTGTTTGTCGTTTCCTTCACAGCTAACGGAAATTTGCTGAGCCAGTGGCGTTCGTATTGTTCGCCCGGCAAGGGCATTAGTGCGGGCTTCAAGCCTGAACATCTTTGTCAGTGTGCGAGTGAGCAAGCCTATAGCGTTGTGAAATGTATCTACGATAACGATCGGAAAAAAGGTCTCGCAACCCGGATAGTTAACGCCGTAGAAACTCTAGCGCAGGAACGAGGCGAAAATCTGGATCCGTCAAAACGTCATCCATCACAGTCGTTTCATGGTGTATTCGAGGAAATTGAGTCTGATCTGCTTCGCGTGGCAGCAGTACTAAAACATAGCTCCTTCCGAGAGGAAGAAGAATGGAGGGTAGTGTCCCCATTAGTGACGAAGTACGTTGGGGCGTCGATCCGCTTTCGTGAGGGGAAGACAGCGCTTGTTCCGTACAAGGACTTTTCGTTACAAAGAAAAGTTGATGGTGTATTTCAGCTTGAGCACGCTTATTTAGGCCCAACACCAGATATCAATCTCTCCATGCATTCGCTCACTATGCATTTGTCGGATAGCGGTGTTAGCCCCAAGAGTGGATTGACGTATTGCCAAATTCCATATCGAGGGTAGGAGAGACATCCGAATTTAGAAAAAAGGGCGGAGCGATCCGCCCTTTTTTATTTACTTGTTTATCTGTTCCGCTTTCTGAAGCACTACGTCCTCCAGCGGCACATCACCGTGCCCCTTAGAGTTGCCCGTTTTAACGCCTTCGATCTTTTTCACGATATCCATTCCCGCTGTCACCTTGCCGAACACGGCGTAGCCCCAGCCTTGCTCGGTCTTGTTGCGGTGGTCGAGGAAGCCGTTGTCTTTGGCGTTGATGAAGAACTGTGCCGACGCGGAGTGCGGATCATTGGTGCGGGCCATGGCGATGGTGCCGGCCAGATTTTTCAGGCCGTTGTCGGCTTCGTTCTGGATCGGCTTGCCGGTCTTGGATTTTTCTTTCATGCCGGGCTCGAAGCCGCCGCCCTGGATCATGAAGCTCGGGATGACGCGGTGGAAGATGGTGCCGTCGTAGAAGCCGGCATCGACGTATTCGAGAAAATTCTTGGCGGTGACGGGCGCTTTGGCGGCGTCGATTTCAAGTTCGATAACGCCGGCGCTGGTGGTGAGTCGTACTTGTGGGTTCATTTTTTTTGCCTCGGCGCGAAATGTGTCGGATGACAGGACCGCGCTATTGTACTTTTTGACGTGGACCGGGAGTAGTATGCGAGCAGGTTTTCTCGACAATGGAATTCTGATTTTCCTTGAAGGGCGAAGGAGAACGGCGGTTTAACACAAGGGCAAAGGTGCGAGATGGAATGGAAAATTCTGATAACGGTATTCATTACCGTCTTTATTGCCGAGCTTGGCGATAAAACGCAGCTTGCCACTTTGCTGTTTGCCGCAGATCGGGAGGTGAGCAAGCTGACCGTGTTTCTCGGCGCCTCGGCGGCATTGGTGTGCGCCTCCGCCTTGGGTGTGGCGGCGGGGGCGGTGATTGCTGAATATGCCAGCCCGAAATACCTTCATATGGTGGCCGGGACAGGATTTGTCGCGGTCGGAGTCTGGACCTTGGTTAAGGCGGTGTAACGATTTCAGACCGCGACGGTTGCAGTACAAAACAATTGAGCCCGCATTGCGGGCTCAATTGTTTTCAGCGTTAGGGTTTAGGCGCGTCTGGCAATTTCAGTGTTTCGGGTTTCGGCGGTTTCTTCGCCTTCTTTTTGTTCGCTTTATCCTGCGCGTCCTTCTTCGTCGCCTTCTCGTGTGCCATGCCTTTATCGCTCATGCGCTCATGTGCACGATCAAGGCCGCGATTGGAGTCGGGCAGAGATTGCTTGTTGGTGTTGCTGAGGCCGTTGTCGCTCATGTGATCGCCGGGTGCGCCGTTGTGCGGACCGCCGCCGGGGCCACCGCCGTTTTTCGCATAGACGTTGGTTGCCAGGAATGCAGCACCGAGCAGTGCAAGAATTCTGAGCACGTGTTTCATGGAAGACTCCTTTTGCTTATTCGTATCGCACGATCATACCGCTGTGGCGTGACGCGGATGCACCGCTGGTCCGATATTGGGCCGCGTGCATCCTGGTAGTACCGGACCGCAGCGCGTTGGGAATCAAACTCCAAACCGCTCCCTCATGGCATCATTTATTTGACTCACCGACAGGCTAGTCGCTGGACTCGCGTCCACACGACGTTGCACGTGCGGCCAGTCCTTGAGTTTCGGCCATGAACCACCGGCGGTGATATCGAGCTTGGTCGCTTCTTCAGCGTACACCTTTAACAAAGCGCTCAGCAGGCGAACGGCGGAGAGATACGCAATCGCCTCCCGCCGCGGACATTATTTTTTCACGATGCGCTCGGCGTTTGTAATCACCATGTCTTTGGCGGGAAGGTTCGGTAACGACAGCCCCACTATGCGCGTCGGGCTCGATTCGATCTTTCGCACCACTTCCATGCCTTTGATCACCTTGCCGAACACGCAATATCCCCAGCCGTCCGCGGACTGCTGCCAGAAATTCAGCGCCTCGTTATCCGCCGTGTTGATGAAAAATTGTGATGACGCTGAGTGCGGGTCCGGGGCGCGCGCCATGGCGATGGTGCCGGTGAGGTTTTTCAAACCGTTGCTGGCCTCGTTCCTGATCGGCGCATGTGGCGGCTTCTGTGTCAGTTCAACCGTGGTGCCCTGACTCATCGACGTATATCCGCCGCCCTGGATCATGAAATGCGGAATGACGCGATGGAAAACGGTGCCGTTGTAAAACCCGGTGTCGACGTAGTCGAGAAAATTCTTGACCGTCTCCGGGGCCTTGTCGGGGTAGAGTTCGAGTTCGATAGTGCCGACATTGGTAATCAGCCGTACCTGAGGATTCGATTTCTTCACCTCGGCGCCAAACACGTTCATCGATACGGCCAGCGCCAGTGCTGCCAGCCATTGCGTAAACAATTTCATTTCGTTTTTTTCCTTTCGAGTTCGAGAATCTTGTTCCACTCCGGTTCGCTGATCGGCATGACCGACAGGCGATTACCGCGCTGAACCAGGCGCATGTTCTTCAAGGCGGTGCAGGCCTTGATGTCCGTGAGCAGCACCGGTTGCTTCAGTTGGCGCTCCAGCTTGACGTCCACCATGTACCAGTAGGGTTTTTCCGGCGTACTGCGCGCGTCGTAGTGTTCGCCTTTTTTGTCCCACGAGGTGTGATCGGGGTACGCCTCCTTGACGATCTTCACCACCGCGGCCACGCCCGGTTCGGCACAGCTCGAATGATAGAAAAAGGCGAGATCGCCGCGTTTCATTTCGCGCATGAAATTGCGCGCCTGGAAGTTGCGCACGCCGTCCCACGGCGCCGTTTTGTCCGGACGCGACTTGAGGTGTTCGACGCCGAAGACGTCCGGTTCGGATTTCATGAGCCAATAGTTCATGGCCGCACTTTACTGGATGGCGGATGCCCGAGCTAATCGGACCGGCACTGCTGTCGATGGTTCGGTTCTGTATTATTGTGTGGTAACCGGATTTTTGCGGGGCACCTGGTTTCTGAATCGGCGTTCGCCAATCAGGCGTAGGGTTCGAGCGCGGGGATGGTTTCGGTTTCGGCGCGACCGTCGGTGAGCCACTCCTGCACTGCGCGCAGACTGGTGATGGTCTCGACATAGATGGCAGAGACGGCGTCGAGCGGTACCGCATACGTCAGGAAGCGCAGCGCCACCGGCGCATACATGGCATCCGCGACGCTGAAGCGGCCAAACAGGAACGGGCCGCTGGCACCGAACTGCGTGCGGCAGGCGTTCCAGATATCGCTGATGCGTTCGATGTCTTTGAGTACCGCCGGCGTGCGACCCTTGCCCGGCAAATGTTTGCGCGCATTGAACAGCATGTGCGTGCGCAGTTCGCCGAAACCGGCATGCATTTCGGCGGCAACGGCGCGCGCCAGCGCACGCGCTTTGGGGTCGAGCGGCCACAGCTGTTTTTCCGGAAAGCGTTCGGCGAGGTATTCGCAGATGGCGAGCGACTCCCAGACCTTCATGTCGCTATCGACCAGGGCCGGTACTTTGCCGGAGGGTGAATACGCGCGGATCTGTTCGCGCGTGCCGGGCTCGTACAGGGGCACGCGTACTTCGCGAAACGGAATGCCGGTCTGCCTGAGCAGCAGCCACGGTCGCAGCGACCACGAGGAATAATTCTTGTTGCCGATGATGAGCGTCAGGCCTTCCATGGAATCTCCGTTGTCATACCGCGCGCAGCACCGCGGCCGGCGCAGACATCTCGCTCTCGTTCAGGCGCACGCGCTCGATGTGACGGCAACGGCCGGTGTGTTCATCGAGATCGAGCAGTACCGCGCACAGCGTGCCTTCGCCTTCGGCGGCCTTGAACGGTGCCGGCAGTTTGTGCACGAAGCGCTGTATCGACTTTGCCGTTTCCAGGCCGATGACCGAATCGTAACAGCCGGTCATGCCGGCGTCGGTGTGGTAAGCGGTGCCTTTGGGCAGGATGCGTTCATCGGCAGTGGGCACATGAGTGTGCGTACCGATCACGGCGCTCACGCGTCCGTCCAGATACCAGCCCATCGCCATTTTCTCGCTCGTGGTTTCGGCGTGCATGTCGACCAAGACCATCTTCACGTCCGCCGGTTTCTGCGCCAGTGCGCGATCGGCGCACAGGAACGCCGAGTCCAGTGCCGGTTGCATGAAGGTCGTGCCGAGCAGATTGAGAATGCCGACTTTGTGTCCATGGCGCGTGGTCGTGACATACCAGCCGGTGCCGGGTGTGCCGTCGGGGTAGTTGTGTGGGCGCAGCAGCCGCTCCTCGGTGCGGATGTAATCGAGCGCTTCTTTCTTGTCCCAGGCATGGTTGCCGTTGGTGAGCACGTCGACGCCGGCGGCGAACAAGGCCTCGGCCGTGTCTTTGGTAACGCCGTTGCCGCCGGCGACGTTCTCGGCGTTGGCGACCACCAGCTCCAGCGCGTGCTGGTGCCGCAGTCGCATGACGTGCGCACGCACGGCGCGCAACCCCGGTTCGGCCATGACATCACCGATGAAAAGCATTTTCATGATTATTTACACCTCAGACATCGGCAATCGTATACACGGCCTGGTCGGTCGCGATGGCGTTGAGCGGAATGTCCCACGCGTCGCGCGGCAGCGCCGCGACTTTTTGAAAATCGTACGCCAGCCCGATGACATGCGGTTTACGCCAGCAGCGGCGGTGGCGCAGGAATTCGAGGCTGCGATCGTAGAAGCCGCCGCCCCTGCCGAGCCGGTGGCCGTGGGTGTCGAACCCGACCAGGGGCAGCAGCAGCAGATCGAGCGCCTGTGCGCGTACCAGCATGCGCGTGGGTACCGCGGGTTCCGGAATCCCAAAGCGGTTGACCACCAGTGCCACGCCCGGCGCGGCCGGTGCAAACCACAGACGGTCATGACTCAGGCGCGAGAGCACTGGCAGATAGCACTGCTTGCCGAGGCGTCGGATATGTTGAATGACGGCGAGCGTGTCGATCTCACCGTCGCTGGGCAGATAGCAGGCGACGTGGTGGCTGGCGCGAAACGCGCGCGTGTCGAGAAGCTGTGTGGCCAACTGTGTGGCAGCGAGTTCACGCGCGTCCGGCGCGAGGGCACGGCGTCGTTCACGCAGCTGGGCGCGCAGTTCGGTTTTGGCGACCCGATCGCCGGAGAGGGAAGCAGCGGACATTGAGTGTGTCGGTATGAGCGGGTCTTGGCTGAAGGTTCCGGATGAACCTGCGTGCTAAAAAATATGAAAATTTAATACGTGCGCTTCAAAGTAAGAGAAAGACGCCCTCCACGAGTGCCGTGCCACACCGTCACC
>Ga0209515_10008288_pt1 | contig 12174 bp, 14 predicted proteins | sample Subgroupgradi54m_FD_187454 | JGI IMG/M metagenome (GOLD analysis project Ga0209515, IMG submission 187454) | Subsurface groundwater microbial communities from S. Glens Falls, New York, USA - GMW60B uncontaminated upgradient, 5.4 m (SPAdes)... ... | reverse complement strand
GGGCGTTGCGCGCGGCCTGGATCGGCGCCGCCATCGCCGCCGGCCTCACGGAGATCATCGGCCTCTGCGCCGCCGCCGTCCCGCACGCGTGGCTCTCGCTGTTCGACACCGACCCGGCGATGCTCGACGCCGGATCGCGCTATCTCCATGCGGTCGGTCCGTTCTACGGCCTGTTCGGGCTCGGCCTGGCGCTGTATTTCGCGTCGCAGGGCGCCGGGCGGCTGCTCTGGCCACTGCTCGCGAACCTGACGCGGCTGGCGATCGCGGCAGGCGGTGGCTGGCTGGCCCTGCGATGGACCGGCGACCTCTCCTATGTCTTCGTCGCGCTCAGTGCGGCGCTGGCTGCCTTCGGCTTGATCAACGCGGGAGCGGTCGCGAGCGGCGCCTGGTTCGGCCCGATCGCTTGGCCACGGCCGCGCGCTTCTCGTTCGCGAAGGAGATGAGTGGAAATGACTGACCGATATCTCGAAGACTTTGCCGTGGGCCAGACCTTCCGCTCCGGGCGGCTGCAGATCGACGAGGAGCGGATCAAGACCTTCGCCGCCGAGTTCGATCCGCAGCCGTTCCATCTCGACGAGGTGGCCGCGCGCGACACGATATTCCGCGGACTGGCCGCCAGCGGTTGGCACACCGCCGCGGTCACCATGCGCCTCCTGGTCGAGAGCGATCTGAAGCCCGCCGGCGGCATCGTCGGCGCCGGCTTCGACGAGTTTCGCTGGCCACAACCCGTACGGCCCGGGGATGAGCTGCGTGTCGAGAGCGAAGTGCTCGAGGTCCGACCGTCGAGGTCTCGGCCGGAGCACGGGCTGATCAAGGTACGGACGACGACGCTGAACCAGAACGGCGAGGCCGTCCAGGTCACCATCGGCAACCTCGTGGTGCCGCGGCGCGCGACCTAGGAGATCTCGGAGCATAATGAGGGATGAATCTTATGCCTTACACAGGCCTACGCGACGCGATCCTCACGCATCCGACAATGGCCGAAGGCCTCAACGTCCTGCTCGCGAACGTCCCCGCGTGATGCCCAGGAGGAAGTCGTGAAAGAGAACAGACGTGTCCGCCAGGTCCTCAAGAGTCGCGCCACCATCGAAGGTGCGGGCGTCCATCTCCATCGAGCGATCGGCTTCGGTCCGCCAGAACAGTACGACCCATTCCTTCTCCTCGACGATTTCCGTTCCGACGAGCCCGACGATTACGTGAACGGGTTTCCGTGGCACCCACACCGCGGGATGGAGACCATCACCTACGTGCTTCGCGGCGAGGTCGAGCACGGGGACAGCCTCGGCAACAAGGGCGTGATCTCTCCTGGCGATGTGCAGTGGATGACCGCCGGCAGCGGCATCATCCACCAGGAGATGCCCAAAGGTGACGAAAGCGGGGCCATGTACGGCTTCCAGCTGTGGGCGAACTTGCCCGCCGCGAATAAGATGATGGAGCCGCGCTACCGGGGTGTGACGAGCGCCGAGATCCCGAGCGTGACCGATCCGGGTGGCGCCACGATCAAGGTGATCGCCGGCACCGCGGGCAGCGTGATCGGGCCGGTGCGAGGCGTCGTCACGAGCCCCGAGTACCTCGACGTGAGCCTGCCCGCCGGCAAGTCATTCACCCACCGAACGCCACGCGGTCACACGGTGTTCGCGTACGTGATCGGCGGCAAGGGCCTGTTTTGCCAGCAACAAGACCCTACAGCTACGAAGCCGTGGGGGGGAACTACTTCGACATGAAGCGCGAACGCCTGATCGGGGATGGCCACCTGGTCTTCTTCGGCGACGGCGACCAGGTATTCGTCTCCGCCGAGTCGGAAGCTGTGCAGTTCCTTCTTATCTCGGGAAAGCCGATCGGCGAGCCCATCGGCTGGCAGGGGCCGATCGTGATGAACACGCAGGAAGAGCTGCGAATCGCCTTCGAGGAGCTCGAACGAGGAACGTTCATCAAGGTTCGGAACGTCGCTCGCTGAGTGCGCTCCACCGTTGTGCACCAGCGATCCGGCTCGACGATGCGCGCCTTCCGCGGTGCTGGTGTAGCTGCGGCTGGGGTAGCATTCTCGGGTCGAACTCGGCACCCTCCATGTGCTCACGCTGTAGGCAGTGTGCGTTCGACCGGCCGCCTTGCCACCATAGACGAGAAGCGCGCCGGCCACAAGCCGACGCGGGTGCCTCGGGGCTACCGGTTGCGGAAGACCGGCTTGCGCTTCTCCAGGAAGGCGGCCACGCCCTCGCGGAAGTCCTCGCTCATGTAGGCCTGCACAACGAGGTCGTCGCACTCGGACGGCCGGCGATGGAGTTGGAGCCGGCGGATCGCGTCCTTGGTCACTCGCAGCGTGATCGGCGCGTGGCCCGCGATCTCCTGCGCCACCTCCCGGACCCACGCCTCCAGCCGCTCGCCCGGCACCACCTCGTTGACGATCCCGGCCTGGCGCGCCTCCTCGGCGGGGAGCAGGCGGGCGCGGAACACCAGCTCCTTGGCCCGGGCCGCGCCGAGCAGGTCGACCAGGCGGGCGAGGTTCGCCATCGAGAGGCAGTTGCCGATGGTCCGCGCGATGGGCACGCCGATCGTGCTCTCGGGCGTGCAGTAGCGGAGGTCGCAGGCGAGCGCGAGGGCGGCGCCGCCCCCGGCCGCCACGCCCTGGATCGCCGCGATCGTCGGCTTGGCCACCATCTCGAGCCGCGCGATCACCCGGTCCATCCGCCGCTCGTAGTCGAGCGCGTCCTCGGGCGTCCGGAAGACCTGGAACTGGCCGATGTCCGTGCCCGCCACGAAGGCCTTGCCGCCGGCGCCGCGCAGGATCAGCACGCGCAGCCCGTCGTCCGCGTCCACCTCGTCGCATGCGGCCACCAGCCCGTCGTACATCGCCCACGTCATGGCGTTGCGCGCCTCGGGGCGGTTGAACGTGACGACCGCCAGCGCGCCTTCCCGCTCGAACAGCAGTTCCTCGCTCACCGGACTCTCCTCGCGCGATGTGGGCCGACAGTCTCGAGCGCCGGCTTTGCCGGCGCACCCGAACCGGGGGGAGGTTCGGAAGAGGGCAGAGCCCCCCTCCGAGGAAGGTCATGCCGTCAGGTCGACCAGGACCTTCATGACGGGCCCGCCGCCGAGCGCCTGCTCCATGCCTTCCTGCAGGGCCTCCAGCGGGATCTTCCGGCTCACCAGCGGGCCCACCGGCACCGCGCCGCTGGCGGCCAGGCGGATGGCCTCCTCCCAGTCCTCGCGGGCGTAGAGGCGGCTGCCGTGCATGTTCAGCTCGCGGGCGAACATCTGGTAGAGGTTGACCGGCATGGGCTCGGAGTGGATCGCCACGATGCTCACCGTGCCCCACACGCGCACCACGTCGGTCATGACGCGCACGGCCTTCGGGTTGCCCGTCACCTCGAAGGCGACGTCGACGCCGCCGCCGCCGGTCCAGTCGTCGACGAACGTGCCGAGGTCGCGGTCGGGCCCGACGGTGTCGAGGCCGAGGCCCTTCAGCATCTCGATCCGGAAGGCGTTGACCTCGGCGACGACGACGCGGGCGCCGCGATGGCGCGCCACCAGCGCGATCAGCGTGCCGATGGGGCCGCCGCCGAAGACGAGGACGGCGTCGCCCTCGCCGACCTTGGCCCGGGTCACGTCGTGGGTGGCCACGGAGAGCGGCTCGATCAGCGCCGCGTGGTCGTCCGTGAGCGAGTCGGGCACGCGGAGCAGGCGCGCGGCGGGCACGTTCCAGTACTCGCGCATCCCGCCCGGCAGGTCGACGCCGAGGACCTTGAGGTTGTGGCAGAGGTAGTAGCCGCCCATCTTGCAGGCGCGGCAGGCGCCGCAGAACTGGAGCGGCTCCACCACCACGCGCTCGCCGGCCTTGAAGCCGCTCTGCGCGGGCGCCTCCACGACCTCGGCGAACGTCTCGTGGCCGATGACGCCGCCCCGCGGCACCCGGTGGTCGAGATGGCCCTGGAAGATGTGCAGGTCGGTGCCGCAGATCCCCACGCGCCGCACCCGCAGCAGCGCCTCGTCCGGCCCCGCCACCGGCATCGCCGCCGTGCCCGTCCTGAACGTCCGCGCGCCCTCGTAGAAGGCCGCCCGCATCATCGCGCTTCGTGCCATCGTCGTCTCCGTGGAGCCGCCGGCCGGCTCAGTTGCCGCCGCCGGCGATCTCGAGCTTGAAGAACTTCGCGTCGATGCTCAGGGTGACGCGTCCTCTCAACGGTGGAGCAGCTTGAACGCGATGTCGACGCCGTGCCCGTAGGCGTAGGCCATCGAGATCCAGAGCATCGCCAGCGGCTCGAGCAGGCGGGCCTGGGTGAGCGGGCCCGCGTCGACGGGATCGAAGCCGAGGGCCTCGGCCAGCCCGGCCACCGTCTTCTTGGCGGCGGCGTCGTCGCCGGCGATGAACATGTTCGCGCTCTGCGACCCGAAGCGCGGGTTGGCCATGTGCTGGGCGCCGATCGTGCTGAACGCCTTCACCACCTTCGCGCCCGCCACCCACCGCGCGACCTCCTCGCCAGCGGAGGTGGTGTGGCCGAGCGCGAGCCCGGACAGGTCGGGCTTGAGCGGGTTGGTGGCGTCGACGACGATCTTGCCGGCGAGCGAGCCCGCGGCCTTGATCGCGTCCTGGGTCGCGCCCCACGGCGTGGCGAGCAGGACCACCTCGCCCTGGGCCGCGGCGTCCTTCACGCTCGCGGCGCGCGCCTTCGCGCCCCCCGCCTTCACGACCTCCTGGACCTTCGCGTCCTGCGGGTTGCGGACGCCGAAGACGACCTCGTGCCCCTTCGCGGCCCACGCCTTGCCGAGCGTGCCGCCGACGTTCCCCGCTCCGATGATGGCGATCTTCATGAGTGCCTCCCGGTCGGAGGGGGCCTCGACGGCCCCTCCGAAGCCTCCCCCAGAACCGAGCTGCGCCGGCGAAGCCGACGCTCGTACGAAGCGAGTTGGACGTGCTCGCTGCGAGCCCCGCGCCCGGATAAGGCGTGATTGTACTCGGTTTCGATGCGGGGATCGCGGGGAACGTTCCCGCGGCGCGGGCTGGCGCGCGATGCGCGGGCCGGGTACGCTGCCGGCGCATGGGCACGAAGACGATCCAGGTCGAGACGGTCGCCCAGGGCTACCTGGAGCTGCTCCGGGAGCGGGGCGTGGACTACTTCCTCGCCAACGCCGGCACCGACTTCGCCTCGCTGGTGGACGCCTTCGCGAAGCTCGCGGCCGAGCGCAAGACAGCGCCGAAGCCGCTGGTGGTGCCCCACGAGTTCGTGGCCGTCTCGATGGCCCACGGCTACTACCTGGGCGCCGGGCGGCCGCTGGCGGTGATGGTCCACGTCACGGTGGGCACCGCCAACGCCGCCTGCGCGATCATCACCGCGTCGCGCGCGAACGTCCCCGTGCTCTTCACGGCCGGGCGCACGCCGATCACGGAGGAGGGGCTGCGGGGGGCGCGGGACCTGCACATCCACTGGGCCCAGGAGAGCTTCGACCAGGCGGCGATGCTGCGGGAGTACCTGAAGTGGGACTACGAGCTGCGCAACGCGGTGCAGCTCGAGTCGGTGGTGGACCGGGCCTTCGAGGTGATGCTGGCCGAGCCGCGGGGGCCGGTGTATCTGACGCTGCCGCGGGAGGTGCTGGCCGAGCGGCTGGAGGCAATCACGATCGGGGCGCCGGCGCGGCGTCAGGTGGAGAGCGCGCGGTTCCCCGATCCGGCGCGGATCGAGGAGGCGGCGCGGCTCCTGGCCGGCGCGCGCTTCCCGGTGATCGTCACGGCGGCGGCCGGGCGCGATCCCCGCGCGGTGCCGGCGCTGGCGGCGCTGGCCGAGGCGGGCGGCATCGGCGTCGTCGAGTCGAACCCGACCGATCTCAACTTCCCCCAGGACCATCCGCTCCATCTCGGCTTCACGCAGGCGTCCGCCCTCGATCCGGCCGTGGGCCAGGCCGACGTGATTCTCGTGATCGACTGCGACGTTCCCTGGTACCCGTCGGTGCAGAAGCCGGCCGAGGACGCGACGATCATCCACCTCGGCGTCGATCCCTTCTTCACGCGCTACCCGATGCGGAGCTACGCGTGCGACGTGCCGATCGTGGCGGCGCCGGCGGTGGCGCTGCCGCTGCTGACCGAGGCGGTGCGGCGGCACGCGACGCCCGCGGCGGTGGCGGCGCGGACGGCGGCGGTGACGGCCGAGCACCGGCGGCGGCGGGCGGAGTGGGACGCGACGGCGGCGGCGCAGGGCGGCAAGCGCAGGATCGGCTTCGCCTGGGTCGGCAAGTGCCTCGAGTCGCTGCTCGACGACGACACCGTCGTCGTCAACGAGTACCAGCTCGACTGCCGCTACACCGCGTTCACGCGGCCGGGCAGCTACTACGGGTCGCCGCACTCGGGCGGACTCGGCTGGGCGATGGGCGCCGCGCTCGGTCTGAAGCTCGCGCGGCCGTCGAGCACGGTGATCGCCACCGTCGGCGACGGCGGCTACTTCTTCGGCGAGCCCGCTTCCTGCCACTTCGTGGCGCGGGCGCAGAACCTCCCCGTCCTGACCATCGTCTACAACAACCGAGGCTGGGAGGCGGTGAAGGCCGCCGCGCTCGGCTTGCACCCCGACGGCTGGGCCAAGGCCACCGGCACCTTCCCCCTGAGCGAGCTGACGCCGTCGCCCCGCTTCGAGGAGATCGTGCGCGCGTTCGACGGCCACGGCGAGCGGGTGGAAGATCCCGCGGAGGTGCGGCCCGCCCTCGAGCGCGCGCTGCGGGCGGTGCGCGGAGGGCAGCAGGCGCTGCTCAACATCCTCTGCGAGCGCGTGCCGTGACGGCCGGCGGCCCGGCCTTCGCGACCCTGGCGGAGATCCGCCGGGAAGCCCGGCGGGGCCTGCCCCGGGAGGTCTGGAACTTCGGCGACGGCGGCGCCGAGAGCGAGACGACGCTGCGCCGCAACCGCCGCGCGCTGAACCGGCTCGCCATCCGGCAGCACGTGCTCGTGGACGTCCGCGAGATCGACCTCACCACGAGCCTGCTCGGCGTCCCGCTCTCGGCGCCGATCGCGATTGCCCCGATGGGCGGCCTGCTCCTGTTCCACCCGGAGGGCGACCTGGAGATGGCGCGCGGCGCGAGCCAGGCCGACACCCTCTACATCTCCACCGGCGTCCCGGCCTGGCCGGTCGAGGAGGTGGCCGCGGCGGCGCCGGGGCCGAAGATGTTCCAGCTCTATCACCTGGGCGACCGCGCCTGGGTCGCCGACCTTCTGGCGCGCGTCGAGGCCGCGGGCTACCGCTCCGTCTCGCTCACCGTCGACGTGCAGCTGTACAGCCGGCGCGAGCGCGACATCGCCGCGCGCTATAGCCCGCGCGACGCGATGGCCGCGAAGACCCGGAACCCGCGCGGCCCGGACCCGCACTATCCCGCCCGGCTCACCTGGGACGACGTCGAGTGGCTGCGGACGGCGACGAAGCTGCCGGTCGGCCTCAAGGGGATCCTCACCGGGGAGGACGCGCGGCGCGCCGTCCAGGCCGGCGTCCAGCTCGTGTGGGTGTCGAACCACGGCGGCCGGCAGCTCGACCAGACGCAGGCCACGATCGACGCGCTCCCCGAGATCGTGGACGCCGTCGGCGGCGCCGCCGAGATCGTCATCGACGGCGGCTTCCGCCGCGGCACCGACGTGGTCAAGGCGCTCGCCCTCGGCGCCAACGTGGTGGCGATCGGGCGCACGGTGCTCTGGGGGCTGGCCGCCGCGGGGGCCGCGGGCGTGGTGCGCGCTTTGGAGCTGCTGCGCGAGGAGCTGCGGACGACGCTCGGCCTCTGCGGTCAGACCAGCGTGCGAAAGCTCACGCGCGACCTCGTGGTCCGGGTCGATTGACGACGCCGCGGCCGGCGCCGGCCGTCAGTCGGCGAAAAGCCCCGGCCGGGCCGGCGGGTAGGTGCCGGGCGGAAGCGGGACCGAGCGGCCCTCGGGCGTCGTCCCCACCAGCGGAGGCGAGTAGAACTCCCCGCTCGGCAGCCGGTGCTCCCAGTGCGCCGGCACGTGCACGTCGCTGGTCACGCCCGGGACCCGGATGTACTGGTCGGGCACCCACACGCTGTCGGGGCGGACGACGGGAGCCGGCGGCACCGCCGGGATCGGGCGCATCACCGACTGATTGAGCTGATCCAGCGCGCGCGAGGTGGCGTCGCCCCGCCCGGTGCCCAGGGTACCCGTGATCTGCGCGGCGCCGACGCCGAGCAGGCCCACGCCGAGGAGGACGGTGAGAACCACGCCGCGGTAGCTGACCAATGGGATGTTCCTTTCATCCCACATTACACCCCGCCTACTGCCGGCTGCCTCACCCCGGCCTCGAGCACGCGAACAGTGTCGCTTCCCCTAAATCGGGCCCGATCTCTTTGGACACCGTCTCGACTACGATGACGGCCGCGGTTCAGAGGCCGTTGTACGCGGTCTCGAGCAAGCGAAAGGCGCCGTTTCCCCGGCCGATGCTGGGAACTGGTCGGCGCCGGGCTCACGAGCGACAGGACAACCCACGCCCTTGGGCGGGTCCCTTGTGCCATCCCTGCGGACAATCCCTCTGAAAGATTGCCGACCCTCGACTATCGGAGACCTGCCGCGCGCACGAGCCCCAAAGAGCCAAGTTCGCGCCTTTGACCCCTTCGTCGCGACCAACCGGTCATCATGCTCCGCGACCCTACATCCCATCCGACTCAGAACTGGCGGTGATGATCGGCGGGCCGCCGATGATCGTCAGCGGCACGTCGACCGTGCCGTAGGGCGTCGTGATCGTCAGCGACGCCCGCCCGAGGGCGGCGGTGGGATCGACCGTCACCTGCACCACCAGCGTGTCGACGTCGGTCTGCTGGCCCGTGAGGGTGACCCCGGAGCTCGCCGTGATCGTCGCGCCCGAGCAGTTGAAGCCCGTGAAGGTGATCGTGGTGCTCTGACTGCGGGGCAGCGGCGAGGTCGACGCGGCGGAGACCACCGTCGTCTGCGGCACCCCGGACTCGCGCGTGATGCGCAGGATGTTGCCGACCGCGTCGTAGTGATAGGTGGCCGCCTCGCCGTCCTCGCGGATGACCCGGACCAGGCGGTCCAGGTCGTCGTAGAGATAGACGATCCGGGCGAACGCAGGACAGGCGGGCACGACGACCGCGAGGCAGGCGGCGAGCAGTAGCCCTCCGACACGAGCCGGGGCGCGCAGGGCGGACACTGTGGGCCCGAGCTGGAGGCGAGAATCATGCCGCGTCCGCGATCAGGCTGAAGTCCTTGCGGCCCCGATGCATTCCGCTCACGGTCCCCCTCGGCGAGTGCACAGGAAACAGGGCACTCTGCCCACGAACGTGTGCACTCAGAACCTGTGCACTCCGCGCGACCCAGCGGCGTGAGAGTGCGAACCCTAATCGGTGACCTCGGTACAGTCGAACAGAATTTTCGGTGAAGGGTGGCGCCAGTTGAACCGCCGCGGACTTTCGCCTAGCCTGTAGCCCGCCACCCATTCTCGACAGGAAACGGAGACCAGCGATGAAAGCCGCCATCTGCTACGCGCCGAACACACCCCTAGAAGTCGCCGACGTCGAGCAGCAGGGCCCGCAGGCCGGCGAGGCCCGCGTGCGGGTGAAGGCCACGGGCATCTGCCACAGCGACTGGCACGTCATCAACGGCGACTGGACCCTGCCCCTGCCCATGGTGCTCGGCCACGAGGCCGCCGGCATCGTCGAGGAAGTGGGACCGGGCGTCACGACCGTGAAGCCCGGCGATCACGTCATCTTCTCGTTCCGCCCGCAGTGCGGCCGCTGCCTCTACTGCTCCACCGGCCGCTCCGTGCTCTGCGACGGCCACAAGTCGCCGCGCTTCGGCATGCTCGACGGCACCCAGCGCCTGCGCCGCGACGGGCAGGACCTCTACCAGCTCGCGCGCCTGGGCACCTTCGCCGAGCGCGTGGTGTGCCCGGCCGAGATGCTCGTCCCGATGCGCCAGGAGATGCCGTGGCCGCAGGCCGCGCTCCTCGGCTGCGCCGTGCCCACGGGCGTGGGCGCGGTGACGCGGGCGGCCAAGGTGGAGGCGGGCGCCGACGTGCTCGTGATCGGCTGCGGCGGCGTGGGCCTCAACGTGGTCCAGGGCGCGCGGCTGGCGGGGGCGCGCACGATCATCGCGTGCGACCTCCTCGACAGCAAGCTCGGCTACGCCAAGGAGTTCGGCGCCACCCACACGGTCAACGGCCGGGCCGAGAACGTGGTGGAGCGCGCCCGCGAGCTGACCGCGGGCCGCGGCGTCGATTACGCCTTCGACGCGATCGGCGGCGAGGCGACCACGCTCCAGATCGTCGACGCCGTGCGCCCCGGCGGCACCGCGGTGATCGTCGGCATGGCTGCCATGAACGTGCGCGCGCCCATCACGCCCTACCTGATGGCGCTCCAGGAGAAGACGCTGAAGGGCACGATGTACGGGTCGGTGCGCCCGAACCTCGACTTCCCACGCCTGGTCGACCTCTACCTGGACGGGCGGCTCAAGCTCGACCAGCTCATCAGCCGCACCTACACGCTCGCGCAGATCAACGAGGGGTTCGAGGCGCTCCGGAGCGGGCAGGTCGCCCGCGGCGTCGTCGTCTTCTGATTCTCCCTATGTTAGCCTGTAGGCATTCATATAGGAGGCGCGCCCGTGCGGACCCCGATGAAACAAGCCAACTTCACGCTGCCGGAAGATCTTCTCGAAGAGCTCAAGCGAATCGTTCCCAGGGGCGAACAGAGCCGCGTGGTGGGTGAGGCGCTGCGGAACGAGCTGAAGCGCATCCGGTTCAAGCGATCGATCGAGGAAAGCTTCGGCGCATGGACGGCGGAGCGCCATCCCGAGCTCGCGCGAGGGACGCGCCGTTTCGTCCGCTCTGTGCGCAAGTCGACCCGTCCCCGGCGCCGCCCCGCCGGGCGATGAGCAAAGTCCTGCTGGACACCGATGTACTCATCGATCTGCTCCGGGGCCGGCCCGTCACGAAGGCGTTCCTCATGGAAGCGACGCGACACGCGGTCCCGTGCTGCTCGGTCATTTCCGTTGCGGAGCTGTGCGCCGGCATGCGAGCGGATGAGGAAGCGATCACCATGGCCCTCCTCGATGGGCTGGTCATCTACCCGGTGACACGGAGGATCGCCGAGGTGGCCGGACGCTTCAAGCAGATGACACGGTCGCGACGACTCGAGCTGGCCGACTGCCTGATCGCCGCCACGGCATTCATCGAGGGCGCCGCGCTGGCCACCGGCAACATCAGGGACTACCCGATGCGCGAGCTCACCGTGCTTCCGGCTCGACGCTGACGCTCGATTTGCCTGAGAATCACCTCCGTCCCCGCGAGCACGTCCCGCTGGCGCCGCTGACCACGCTCGGCGTCGGCGGGCCGGCGCGCTTCTTCGTCGAGGCGCGCGACGACGGCACGGTGCAGGAGGCCCTCGCGTGGGCCCGGGAGCGCGGCCTCCCCGTCCGCGTGCTCGGCGGCGGCTCCAACCTGGTGGTGGCCGACGCGGGGGTGGACGGCCTCGTGGTGAAGATCGCGCTGCGCGGCGTCTCGGCGCGCGAGACCGACGGCGCGGTCGACCTGACCGCCGCCGCCGGCGAGCCCTGGGACGATCTCGTGCGCCACGCGGTCGAGCGCGGCTGGGCGGGGCTCGAGTGCCTGAGCGGGATCCCGGGACTCGTCGGCGCCACGCCGATCCAGAACGTCGGCGCCTACGGCCAGGACGTGAGCGAGTCGGTGATCGCCGTGCGCGCGCTCGACACGCGCGAGGGCGGCGTCGTGACGCTCTCGCCCCGCGAGTGCGGCTTCGCGTACCGGAACAGCATGTTCAAGAGCCGCGCGCCGGGGCGCTGGGTCGTGCTCGCCGTCACCTACCGGCTGCGGAAGAGCGGCGTCCCCACTGTGCGCTACGCCGACGTCGAGCGCCACCTCGCGGCCCGCGGCCTCTCGTCGCCCACGCTGGCCGACGTCCGCGCCGCCGTGCTCGCGATCCGCCGCGCGAAGTCGATGGTGCTCGAGCCCGGCGACGAGAACCGGCGGAGCTGCGGCTCCTTCTTCGTCAACCCCGTCGTCACCGCGGTCGAGTGCGCGCGCGTGCAGGCGGCGGCGGACCCGGCGATGCCGCGCTGGCCGGAGGCCGACGGGCGCGTGAAGCTCTCCGCCGCCTGGCTCATCGAGCGCGCGGGGTTCACGCGCGGCCAGGCCGAGGGGCCGGTCGGCCTCTCCACCCGCCACGCGC
>Ga0209515_10008287_pt1 | contig 12176 bp, 14 predicted proteins | sample Subgroupgradi54m_FD_187454 | JGI IMG/M metagenome (GOLD analysis project Ga0209515, IMG submission 187454) | Subsurface groundwater microbial communities from S. Glens Falls, New York, USA - GMW60B uncontaminated upgradient, 5.4 m (SPAdes)... ... | reverse complement strand
GTTATAAAATTTTTAATCATGTTTTTATCTACCCCACTAGCTTTTCCCTAATGCGCCGCTCTTCTTCACCTTGAGACACAAGTTCAAACTCAAAGCGATCATTGAGCTTCATCATGGTCATTCGCACTTTCACTTGCTCGACATCGCCTTGCATTTTATTCATCGTGTCAAACACATCAATTTTATACTGCGTATCAGGGTTGCCCGTTAATTGTTCGCCCTTACTTTCAACGACATATAAAAACTCAAGCGCACCTTCTTTATTTTTGCTTGCAATAATAAAGTCGGGTCTGATCTTATTCTTTTGCCAGCCCTGAATGGCATACCAGCTCCTTTCTGCCTTATTTCGAGCCCACCAAATTACATTCGAACTATCTTCTATATATTGCACCACATTTCGCTCCAAAGGATTAAGGGTGCTTACATCAACATCCTCGTATAAGTTCAATCGGTAAGCAGACCGAATGCTTTTTGAAACTTCGTCTTTTTCGGGCATTGAAAAACCTATTTTATCGTCATCAGAAACAACAAGCAGCAGCGTTTCCTTATTGACAAGTTCCTCAAACGCCGCTCTTTCTTGCTCGCGTTTGTGTTTGATAAGCCGCTTTTCTATTTCTCGCGCAATGTATCCTGCGTCGCGGTCAAGCGTTTCTGCGTCAAACTCATTTTCAAGCGTCGCAAAAACCTTTCCTGCAATTTCGTGGGCAATAAAAGCGTTCTCAACTGTTTCGTATAAGCGTCTGGTCAAATAAAGCGAATCAAACCTAACGGATATATTTGCCTCAATCTTGCGTTCGGTTGCTCGTTCCAAATCAATGACAATTTCCGTCTGGGCCCCGCGCCGTCTGCCGATTGTCGGTTTGAGTTCCTTGAACCGTTCGTTAAGACGAATCGAGCTCCAATCAACTCTCGGCTTCACATCCATTTCGTAAGAAAATCTGCGATAGCGTTGTCCATCTTATTCGGCCTTGATATTTTGGAAGTAAACTTTTGAGCGCAAGCAGATTATCGCCCTCAATGATGAGATTTTCTTCCGCATCCGTTCCCTTGAGAGATTTTTTCGCGTCTTTTTCAAGCGTATGATACGGAACCGATAGGTGATAATTCCAAACCGCTGATTTTCCCTTGAATTGTAGTGTTGCCATAATGAATTTACCCTTGTGGATAAGCCCTTGACACCTTCTCTGGATTTGCTACAATAGGCATATCCTTAGAAAGGGCCGCGCTTCGCGGCTCTTTCCTTTTACTTTTGTATCTTAAAACGAATGTTGTCTATATTGATAAATGAGACCTTTTTTGGGCTTGAAGCAATCAGATCTCTTAGTTTCGTAGAAAACCTTTTCGAGAAATAACGAGGACCAGTTTTTATTTTCTTAGGGCTTGAGACGATATGTACCCGCGTCCCTTTTTTGTTTACCGCCCGAACGAGGAATTCAAAATCTCCATCGCCAGTAAAAATATAAAATTCATTGCCTTCCTTGGCATTTTCCATTGCGTCAACAGTAAGCTCTACATCGCAATTCGATTTTCTGTTATAGCCCATATCAATATGCTCAATAAACTTGTGTTGACATTGTGGGCACAGAATTTCAATATCTTTATCTCTGTTTTTATATGCAAAAACCGTTTTGCCGCGAACAATGCACCCTTGTTTCTCAAGTTCTTCAAGCATTTGGGTTGTCTCCAAATCTCCTGCGTCAACACCTGTATACAGGAATACTTTTTCACAATTCCAACCATTTTTGAGAAATTGATAAAATTTCTGCCAGTCAATCTGAAATCCAAGTATCCTCTTCGTGGTTATATCTGTATTTTGAGCATCTACAAATGCGTATTTTGGCATAGTTATTTCGTTTTTGCTTTATTCATAAAACGCTCAAACTCGGACCTTTCAATGCGAAACTCTTTGCCTATTTTGTAGGCCTTGAGCTTGCCCGCGTCTATGTAGCGATAAATCGTCATCACATTGAGCGATAACATCTCCGCGAGTTCCTTTGCGGTGTAGTATTCGGCTTGTTGTTTGTCTTTGCCCATACGCTTTTTATGATACTTTACTTTTATTTACAGAGCAAGTTGAATTGCCCACAGTGCGAAATGGTTTACGAAAAAATAGTGCATTGCCCGCCTATAAATGATATAATGATAGAAAATAATTTTGGTCTGATCGGTTGAGATCTAAAGTGTTACTATAATCTTGGTCAAAAAATATTTATATATATTTCTTTTTGTCGTCCTCGGAGTAATTACGAGTTTTTTAGTGCACGCCGTTCTTGAAATACTAATAATTAATCTGCTCGTTCTTGATTTTACCGCATACGGCTTGGGTTTAACGTGGCAGGCCTGGTTTGCCATTCACCGGACGGGAACAATTTTACTTTTATTAGCGGGGATCGGTTTTGGTTTTCAGCAAAGCGTATATTGGTGGAAATACATATACGTAGATAAAAAATATCCTAGAAAATTCCGGTCCGCGAAAAATATCGTGGCCATATTTTTTCTTAGCGCAATCATCCTGCAGTTTGTTTTTCCCCTAACCGTATCAGCTCAAACCAGAGAAGAACTTGAAACAGAACTACAAAAAATAGAAACACAAATTGCCGAGTACGAAAAAGAACTCACCACCACCAAGACCGAAAAACAAACGCTTACCAATAAAATTAACCAACTTAAAAAAGAGCAAAGTAAAATTTCGCTCCAGATAAAATCCACCAATATTAAAATAAAGGAGCTCGGCAAACAACTTTCAACCACCGAAACAAACATTCAAAAAACTACCCAAAAACTTAACCAACAAAAAAAGAAGATTACTTCCATTATTCGCGTCCTCCAAGAACGAGACCAAAAATCATCCCTGGAGATGCTGGCAGGAGCAGGAGGATTATCAGCATTTTTTAACGAAATTGAGGCCCTGGAAAAACTTTCGCAAAACCTTATAGTAGTTATAAACGAAACCAAAGAAATAAAGGGGGAACTCGAGACCCAACACGCCGATTTGGAAACAAAACATGGCGAACAAAAGAATCTGCTGGCTATTCAAACCCTGCAAAACCAAAACTTGCAAACCAAGACCAACGAACAAAATAAGATCTTCAAGGAAACGCAGGGCAAAGAAACAAAATATCAAGAAATGTTATCTAATTCAAAGAAGCGCGCGCAAGAGATTAAAAGTCGCATCTACGAACTTCTCGGCATCGGCACGCAAATTACTTTTGGCGAAGCAGTGGAAATAGCCCAATGGGTTTCTAAACAAACAAAAATACGGCCCGCTCTTCTTCTGGCGGTGCTTACTCAAGAATCCAATCTCGGCAAGAACGTAGGAACCTGTAACCGCACCGGCGATCCTCCCTCAAAAAGCTGGAAAGCAGTTATGAAGCCGGATCGGGATCAAACTTTATTTCTTACCATTACAAAGGAATTGGGTATGAATCCTGATCTAACGCCAGTATCTTGCCCTATGCGCGACGCCAATGGAAATCAGATTGGCTGGGGCGGCGCCATGGGCCCCGCCCAATTTATTCCATCTACCTGGATCCTATACAAAGACAAAGTTTCCGTCATCACCGGCAAAACCGCAAACCCGTGGGATATCAGAGATGCTTTTGTCGCCGCAGCGCTTCTTCTCAAAGACAACGGCGCTACTTCTAGCAACGAAAATGCGGAGTGGCGCGCAGCCATGCTTTATTTCTCCGGCTCAATTAATCTCAAATTTCGTTTCTATGGAGATAACGTTTTGGCCCTTGCCAAACGTTATGAAGAGGACATCCGCGCTCTTGGTTAATTTATGAAAATATAAATTAACTTATAGAAATCCAAAAAATATGAAAAAAATACCACAAATTGCCATTGCCTTATAAGCTAATTAATTCTACTAATAGAATTCAGATGGATATTTTTGCGCACGGCCTTTGGACAGGAGCCCTGTATAAAACTCTAAATAAAAAAGTCGGCAAACCCCTAAAGGTGTGGCCGGCTATTTTCTGGGGAACATTTCCCGATCTTTTTGCTTTTGCCCCAGCATTTATCTGGCTCTCTTGGAATTTATTTCTTGGGAGCACCAATATTTCTGACCTACCAAGGCCAGAAGAAATTGAACCAACAACGCGAAACATCACGCCGATTTTTCGTCTTACTTCGCTTCTCTACAATATAAGCCATAGCGCAATTATATTTCTTATTATTTTTGGTATAGTGTTCCTTATTTTTCGCCGGCCCGTATGGGAACTCGGCGGATGGTTTATCCATATTGTCATAGATATTCCAACTCACTCCTACCGATTTTTTCCTACGCCGTTTTTATGGCCGTTGTCTGAGTGGAAAATCAGCGGATTCCCCTGGGCTAATCCTTTTTTTCTTATACCAAACTATATAGCGATTATTATCGTCTATTTTCTCCTTCGTAAAAATAAAAAATCCAAGTCTGGATGATGAGCTAACCGCTTACGAGAACATGGAACTTCATGGCGTGCTTTATAAAGTACCTCGGGATATACGCAAAAAAAAGTGGAATAACTGCTAAGTTTTGTAGAACTCTGGAACCGCAAAGATGACCTAGTCAAACACTTTTCGGGTGATATGAAAAGAAGGTTGGAAATTGCCCGAGGGCTTCTGCACCACCCCAAAATTCTTTTTCTTGACGAACCAACGCTCGACCTTGATCCGCAAACAAGAAACCATATCTGGTCATATATTAAAAATTTAAGTGAGAGAGAAAGTACTACGGCTTTTTTCACAACCCACTACATGGGGCAGCTACCTCTTTTCTAAGATTGAGATTTAAAAAAATAGTATGAGGTATTTTTCTTACTAAAAAACTATTTAACCCGCATTTTAAACAGCCGGGCAGAATTTAAAATAGGAATAAAATCAGTAAGAAAATTGTAAGCGGCAGCGCCGGTAGGGGATAGAGCGCCTCCAAAAACTAAAACTAACCCTAAAGCATTAACAACACCCCAAATAATAAAGTCCTGTCTGGCAATATTATGGGTCTTATGGGCCAACCGGAAAAGTTCCGGCAATCTTAAAAAATTATCCTGCATTAATACTATATCCGCGGCTTCCACCGTAACGTCAGAACCAGTCCCGCCCATGGCAATACCAATATCTGCGGTATTCAAGCTAGCGGCGTCGTTTACCCCGTCTCCAATCATTATAACTTTATAATCAGCACCAAGAGAATTTTTTACGTAATTCACTTTTTCTTCAGGCATAAGATTGGCATAAAATTCAGTAATTCCAGTCTCCTCCGCAACATTTTTGGCTATCTTTTCACTATCGCCCGTAAGCATAATAATCTTCCGAACCCCTAAGCTTTTCAATTCCGCGAAAACTTGTTTTAGATGCGGTCTTAACTCATCAGTCAACCCAAAAAACCCTAAAAATTCCTGGTCGCAAGCGATTAAACTTACGCTAAACCCTTTATCTTTGGCAGATTCCACTGCCAACTTTTGTTCTTCCGTAAAGACAACCCCCTGGCTTTCTAAAAATTTAGGACGGCCAAAAATAATCTTTTTGCCGCCGCGTAACGCCAAAGCCCCCCGCCCGCTATATTCTTCAAATTTTTCCGGTTGGACAATTTTGGTTTTCCCCCGGAGATAATGCACAATGGATTTAGCAACGACATGAGAAGACAAAACGCATACACTTCCGGCAAACGATAAGACTTCCTCTTCTTTTTGTTGATTGAAAACCAAGCAATCTTTAACTTTAAGCCGGCCGTAAGTCAAAGTTCCGGTTTTATCCAGCAGAATTATTTTAACTTTGGTCAAGCCCTCAATAAAATTTCCGCCCTTAACGATAACGCCCCCTTTGGCCGCATGACCCAAAGACGCAAGAAAAGCAAGCGGTACCGCTACCGCAATATCGTCGGCGCATACGACTAAAAGTACAGCCAGAACCAAACTGGTATTGCCAATATAATAATAAAGCAAAATTGAGCCGGCAAAAGCAGAAACAATATACCAACTGGTAAATTTATCAGCGAGAGTGGTAATTTTGGGTTCGTGGGCATGCGATTTTTCTACTAGATCAATAATCTTTTCCAGAGTGGTGTCCTTGCCAATCTTTTCAGCCCGCACGGTTATATTACCCTCAACCACCACGGTTGAACTCAAAACCGTATCAGCAACTGATTTAGACACAAGTAAAGATTCCCCGGTGATAGAAGATTGGTCAACCTCTGCTTCGCCTTCAATAACCGGGCCATCAACAGGAATAATCTCTCCGATCTCGATAAGAACTAGGTCACCCTTTTCGATTTTGGCGATTGGAATCTGTAAAACCCCTTCACCCCTTTTTACCCTGGCCTGCTTAGGTCGCAACTTTAATAAACCCTCAAGCGCATGACGAGCTTGCTTTTCGGTCCTAAAAGCAAGGAGACGAGCAAAAGTTAACATAAGATTGATAAAAACAGCCGAAGGCCATTCCTTGGCTAGCAAAGAGAAAACCAGAGCTACGCTAGCCAAAAGGTCAATCGAAATTTTCCTTTTTTTCAGAGAACTTACCGTACTTATTAAAACCGGCAAAGTTCCGATGATGGCGCTAACAGCAAGCAGAATATTATCCCAATACCAAATGGAAGATCCAAAAAAATCAAAGTAATGCATCCCCAGGACGACTAATAAAAAGATCAAAAGTAAACCATCAAAAGTTGGCAACTTCTCTTTTATCCTTTTTATTTCTAGGAATTTTTTCATTTACAATACACTCCTATTTTAACCTAAATCCACAAGTTAGTCGAGGCAGAGTTGCCAATTTGTCTATTTTTTGGTAAGTTAAAAGAAGCTTATGCCTCATATAGAAATCGCCGCGGAAAAATTGTTTAAAATCTTAGGCCTGCCGATTACCAATACTTTGGTGACGGGCTGGATGGTCGTTGGAATTCTAGCCACCATCGGGTTTTTAATCTTTAAGAAAATTGCCATAATCCCTAAAACTCTACAAAACGTTTTTGAGATTTTCATAGACAGCTTTCTTAACCTTATGGAGGGAGTTTTCGGCTCACGCGAAAAGGCAGAAAAATATCTGCCCATTGTCGCGACCATTTTTATTTTTATCTTAATTGCTAACTGGCTCGGCATACTTCCCGGCGTAGGCTCCCTTGGTTTTTTTGCAGAAAGCGGCAGTGAAAAAATTTTTGTGCCATTTTTCAGATCTCCGGCCAGCGATCTTAACTTCACCCTAGCTCTTGCTCTCATCGCCGTTTTTCTAGTTAATATTTTAGGGGTTACCGCCGTGGGTTTTTTCAAACATATTTCCCGCTTCCTTTCTTTTAAGGGGCCGATAGATTTTTTTGTGGGCCTACTTGAATTTATTTCTGAAATTGCTAAGATGGTATCGTTTTCGTTCCGCCTCTTCGGCAATATCTTTGCAGGCGAAGTTCTTTTGATTATTACCGGTTTTTTAGTACCGGTGCTTATTCCAGTGCCTTTTTTAATTCTCGAAATTTTTGTAGGATTTATACAAGCGCTGGTCTTTGCGATGTTAACAACAGTATTTATAGGGATAGCTACCAATCATCATTAAAGGTCAAAATAATATTGGAGTGAATTAAATTTACAATTTTCAATAAATGTTTCAATTTTCCAAACGGTCATTGAAAATTGAAAATTAGAAATTGAAAATTATTTATTATATGGATCCAGAATCAATAAAACTTCTTGCTACCGCCGGGACGATTGCCATCGGCACCATAACTCCGGCCGCAGCCATTGGCTATCTATCAGCCAAAGGGCTTGAAGCAATCGGCCGCAACCCCGAAGCCGCAGCCAAAATCCAGACGGCTATGATTCTTGCTATCGCATTTGCCGAAGCAATTGCCATCTACGCCCTCGTGGTAGCCTTGATCATTAAATTTGTTTAGTTTGTCTTTTAACTTCTAGTGAGCGAACTAATCAAACATTTCGGTATAGATTGGAGGTTGCTTATCGCGCAAGCAATTAACTTTTTTATTCTTTTAATTCTTCTGAAAAAATTTGCCTATGGCCCTATTTTAAAAATGCTTCGGAAACGACGCGAAGAGATTGAAAAAGGAGTTAAATTTACCAAAGAAGCCAGAGAAAAACTGGAACAAATTGAAGAACTCAAAGAACAAACCTTAAAAACCGCTAATTCTCAAGCTTTGACTATAGTTACCAAAGCCGAAGAGTCGGCAAAAGTGCGCGGGGAAAAAATTATTCAGGAAACAAACAAAAAAGTAGAAACAATTGTGACCGACGCCAAAAAAGCCATTGAAGAAGAAAAAGCCAAAATGGGAGATGAGGTCTATAAAAATTCTCAAATTTTAATTAGCATGGGTCTAGCGCGAGTAATAGGTAAAATATCTCCGGCCGAAAGAGACAAAGAACTAATAGCAGAAGCCTTAAAAGAGTTAAAAACCGTCAAACCATGAGATATTCTATAAAACAGTACGCCCTGGCTCTTTTAATCTCTCTTGCAGAAAAAAAAGGAGAAGAGAGAAAAAACATAATACGCAATTTTTTGAGTTTACTCACCCGGAACGGAGATCAAACAAAATTGGAATTAATAATAAAAGAGGCGGAGAAAACAGAAAGAAGGAAAAAGGGAATCTATCAAGTGGAGCTCGCGTCTGCAACTAAAATCTCGGGCAAACTTAAAGAAGAGGTGGAAAAAATCATAGGAAAAAAAGTTATTTTTAAAGAGAGGATGGATCCGGAAATTTTAGCTGGTTTAAAAATTCTAATCGAGGATGAAACCTTGATTGACGCTACGGCCCAATCTCAAATTGCTAAAATATTTCGCTGATTGCCAAATGACGGACTTTATAATAGAAAATTTAAGAAAAGAAATTGAGGGGTTTAAAAGAGAAATCAAAGCCGAAAAAATCGGCCGGGTTTTAGAGGTGGGCGACGGCATTGCCAAAATTTCCGGGCTCTCCGAAGTATCTTCGCAGGAAATGCTTGAATTTGAAACAGAAAATGGCATAGTTGAAGGAATTGCCTTTAACTTGGAAGAAAACACGGTCGGAGCAATTATCCTGGGAGATTATCTAAAAGTAAAAGAAGGAGATATAGTAAAAAATAAAGGCCGGGTACTTTCCCTAAGAGTAGGGGAAGAGCTTATAGGAAGAGTTTTAAACCCTCTTGGCAAACCGCAAGATTCCCGCGGCCCGATTTTTAAAGAAGGTACTGCCGAAATTTTCTATCCCGTAGAAAGGGTAGCGCCCTCGGTAACCGTCCGCGAGCCAGTATCAACTCCCCTACACACTGGCATCAAAGCGATTGACAGCATGATTCCGATTGGCAGAGGACAAAGAGAATTAATAATCGGCGATCGGCAAGTCGGAAAAACTTCTTTGGCTATTGATACTATTATTAATCAGGGCCTAGACAGTCGCTACCCTACGCCGATCTGCATTTATGTTGCGATCGGACAGAAAGAATCAAAAGTCGCCAAAATCGTCTCGGTTTTGGAAGAACACGGAGCAATGAAATATACAATTGTAGTTTCTGCTCCGGCTTCCAACCCCGCTTCACTTTGGTACCTGGCTCCATATAGCGGCGCTGCCATTGGTGAATATTTTATGCATCAGGGCAAAGACGCTTTGGTAATTTATGATGACCTTTCCAAACACGCCTGGGCTTACCGGGAATTATCATTGCTTTTGCGAAGGCCACCCGGACGCGAAGCATATCCAGGCGATGTTTTTTATCTTCATTCTCGTCTCTTAGAACGCTCGGCAAAACTAAATAAAGAAAACGGCGGCGGCTCCTTGACTGCGCTCCCTATTATAGAAACCCAGCTTGGCGACGTCTCAGCCTACATCCCAACCAATGTTATTTCCATTACAGACGGGCAAATTTATCTTGAACCAGAACTTTTTTATCAAGGATTTAGGCCGGCGGTAAACGTAGGGCTTTCGGTCTCGCGCGTAGGTTCGGCGGCTCAAACCAAAGCGATGAAAAAAGTGGCTGGTAAGTTGCGCCTTGAGCTCGCGCAATTTAGAGAATTGGCCGCTTTTGCCCAATTTGCATCTGAACTTGACGAATCAACCCGTAAAAGATTGGAACGGGGGCGCGCGCTTTCTGAAATTTTAAAACAAGGAGAGCTGGAGCCCGTACCATTTGAAAAACAAGTCTGCCTGATTTTTGCGGGCACGCAAGGGCACTTGGATAACGTGCCCACGCCTGAAGTCAAAAAGACCGCAGAAAAACTGCTTGAATATATTGAGAAAATGCATCGCGATATTTTGGAAGAGATAAATAAAACAGCCGAACTCTCATCCGCGACCGAAGAAAAACTTAAACAAGCCATAAAAGATTTTAGGGGACTAAAAAATTAAAAATATGAATGAAAATTTAAATCAAAGCCAAAATCAAAATCAGACTTTCCCGAAACTGCTTATTACGGTCCTGATAATTCTTGTAGTTATAGCCGGCGGCTATTTTGCTTATGCTAAATATCAAAATCTATGGCCGTGGCAGAGGTCGGCGCCGAGTCCAGTAGTTTCCGCTCCAGACGAAACCGCGAATTGGAAGACTTATAGAAATGAAAAATATGGGTTTGAGGTGAAATACCCATCCGGCCATGAACCATCTAATGTTCTTATGAATCCGGAGGCTAACATTGATGAGGTGTATTTCAAAGATTATCTGACAATTAGAATTGGAGAAGGCGGTTTTTCTTATTTAGATGAAGCTAGAAAAGCTTGGGAGAAGAGCTTCGGTAAGACCAATGATTACTTTATAAATGGAGGGAGGGGATTTCGACATGGAGCATATGCTAATAATCTTGGAGGCGTTATTTTGAGTAATGGTAAGTTAAGATTCTCTATTGAGAGAGCCGAGGGCGATAACGTTACTGATATACAATTAAGCCTTTTTATTTCCACTTTCAAATTCACCAAATAATTTTTAACTTACAATATGCCTTCAACTAAATCAATAAAACAAAGAATACGCTCGGTAAAAAATACGGCCCAGATAACCAAGGCGATGGAAGCGGTATCGGCCACCAAGATGCGAAAAGCGCAGGAATTTGCCATACGCGCGCGTCCCTATGCCGTGGCTTCGTTGGAAATGATGAAAAACTTGCTTGAGCGCACCGAAACCCTGCCGCCGCTTTTGCAAAAAAGAGAAGTGAAAACTTCGGCCCTGCTAGTTATTACTTCGGACAAGGGACTAGCTGGAGGATTTAATTCCAATGTTATTAAAAAAGCCGAAATTTGGGTGGAAAATAAAAAAGGAGCCGGAGAAAACTATATTTTAATTACGGTTGGCAAAAAAGCTAAAGATTATTTTGCCAGAAGAGGACTTGTTCCCGAAAAAAGTTTTTGGGGTTTCGGAGACTTTAGCGAATTGAAAGATACTTTACCTGTGGCCGAAGAAATTTTACAGGGTTTTTTACGTGGTTCTTGGGACGAAGCAGAAACCGTATATACTAATTTTCGCACCACTCTTAAACAAGAGGCGGTTTTAAAAAAGATTTTGCCGGTCACCAAAGAAGGAATTGAAGAAATGGTGGCAGGCATATTGCCGGAAAAAGGGAAATATTCAATTACTAGTTACCAATTACCAATTACCAATTACAACTATGAATATAAATTTGAACCCTCGCCGGAAGAAATTTTAAATAAATTAATACCTCAGCTTTTACGCATGCATATCCACCATCTTATTTTAGAGTCCAACGCCTCCGAACACTCGGCCCGAATGGTGGCCATGAAAAGCGCTTCGGATAATGCAAGTGGACTAATTGACGACCTCGCGCTTTTATTCAATAAAGTCAGACAGGCCAACATAACGCGCGAACTTACCGAAATTACAGCCGGCAGAGAAGCGCTAGAAAATTAAAATATGCTGAAAGGAAAAATCATACAAATCATTGGCCCGGTGGTAGATGTAGAATTTGAAGGCCAGACCCCGCCCGCGCTTCATAACGCCCTTGAGGTAGAAAACCAGGGAAATAAGGTTGTGCTTGAGGTGGCTAAACATCTAGGGTCAAATCGGCTACGAGCAATAGCGCTATCTTCCACCGACGGGCTGAAACGAGGAGCGGAAGTTTTGGATACTGGCAAGCCAATTTCTGTGCCTGTTGGCAAAGAAGTTTTAGGCCGGCTTTTTAACGTGCTTGGCAAACCTATAGATAGACCGGACGAGGCAAGTTTTTCCCAGTATTGGCCCATCCATCGCCAAGCTCCGTCTTTAACCGAACGCTCCACC